>Ga0335079_10000043_pt1 | contig 147714 bp, 146 predicted proteins | sample Lox_Sample_33_FD_206719 | JGI IMG/M metagenome (GOLD analysis project Ga0335079, IMG submission 206719) | Soil microbial communities from Loxahatchee National Wildlife Refuge, Florida, United States - Lox_Sample_3.3 | ecosystem: Environmental > Terrestrial > Soil > Wetlands | place: USA... | reverse complement strand
AGCTGGTCGGCTCCGAACTGCTCGCCAAAAAAATCCCCATCCTGCGTGAGACGTCGCTGCAGATCGCCGACCCGCAGGTGCGCTATGTCGGCACGCTCGGCGGCAACGTCGCCAACGGCGATCCCGGCAACGACATGCCGGCGGTGATGATGTGCCTCAACGCCGCCTATCAGGTTTGCGGAAAATCCGGCGACCGGCGCATCGCCGCCCGCGATTTTTACCAAGGGGCGTATTTCACCGCGCTCGAACCGGGCGAGATCGTCACCGCGATCCGCATCCCGGCGCCGCCGGCTGGCCACGGCTACGCCTATGAGAAGCTTAAGCGCAAGATAGGCGACTACGCGACTGCTGCGGCCGCGGTGGTGCTGACCATGACGCGCAGCAGCACGGTGGCCACCTGCTCGATTGGATTGACCAACGTGGCGGAGACGCCGCTGTGGGCCGAAGAGGCCGCCAAGATCCTCGTTGGCTCGACGCTCGATGCCGCGACCGTGAAGAAGGCGGTGACCGCCGCCGAGGCGATCACATCCCCGGCCTCGGATGGCCGCGGGCCGTCGGCCTATCGCACCAAAATGGCGGGCGTGATGCTGACGCGCGCTCTCGCCCGCGCCAAGCAGCGCACCGGCCTCTGAGCAGCGGAGAGCACCATGGCGAAAACCCAAGTCGCGATGAGCGTCAACGGCAAGAAGGTGGAGGAGCTGGTCGAGCCGCGCACGCTGCTCATCCACTTCCTGCGCGAACAGCTCAATCTCACCGGCCCGCATATCGGCTGCGAAACCAGCCATTGCGGCGCCTGTACCGTCGATCTCAACGGCAAGTCGGTGAAGTCTTGCACGGTGTTCGCCGTGCAGGCGAACGGCGCCGACATCCGCACCATCGAAGGCATGGCCAACGCCGACGGCACCCTGCACGCCTTGCAGGAAGGCTTCCGCGAGATGCACGGGCTGCAATGCGGGTTCTGTACGCCCGGCATGATTGTGCGCGCTTACCGGCTGCTGCAGGAGAACCCGAACCCGACCGAAGAGGAAATCCGCTTCGGCATCGCCGGCAACCTCTGCCGCTGCACCGGTTATCAGAACATCGTCAAAGCCATTCAATACGCCGCCGCCAAGCTCAACGCGGCGCCAGTGCGGGAGGCCGCAGAATGAACGCTCAGACCCCAACTTCAGCCGAACGCGCCGAAAAACTCGAAGGCATGGGCTGCAAGCGCAAGCGCGTCGAAGACATTCGTTTCGTTCAGGGCAAAGGCAACTATGTCGACGACATCAAGCTGCCGGGCATGCTCTACGGCGATTTCACCCGTTCGCCGCACGCGCATGCGCGGGTGAAGAAGATCGACACTGCCAAGGCGGCGGCCGTGCCCGGCGTGGTTGCTGTCATCACGGCGGAAACCTTGAAAACCGTCAACCTTGCTTGGATGCCGACACTCGCCGGCGACGTGCAGATGGTGCTGGCCGACGGCAAGGTGCTGTTCCAGAACCAGGAAGTTGCCTTCGTCATCGCCGAGGACCGCTACACCGCGGCCGATGCCGCCGAGCTCGTGGAAGTCGAGTACGAGGCGCTGCCGTGCAATGTCGATCCACTCAAGGCAATGTCCGCTGACGCTCCAGTGATCCGCGAAGACGTCAAGGACAAAAAGGAAGGCGCGCACGGACCGCGCAAGCACTACAACCACATTTTCAACTGGCAGGCGGGCGACAAGGCCGCGGCGGACGCCGCCTTTGCCAAGGCCGACGTCACCATCAAGGAGATGATCGTCTATCCGCGCGTGCATCCGTGCCCGCTGGAGACCTGTCAGTGCGTCGCCTCATTCGATAAGATCAAGGGTGAGCTGACGCTCTACGGCACCTTCCAGGCGCCGCATGTCATTCGCACCGTCGGCTCGCTGATTTCTAAAATCCCCGAACACAAGATCCACGTCATCGCGCCTGACATCGGCGGCGGCTTCGGCAACAAGGTCGGCGCCTATCCGGGCTATATCTGTTCGATCGTCGCGTCGATCGTCACCGGCCGCCCAGTGAAATGGACCGAGGACCGCATCGAGAACCTCTCGACTACCGCCTTTGCGCGCGATTTCTGGATGGAGACCGAGCTCGCCTGCACTAAGGACGGCAAGATCCTGGGCCTACGCTGCTACACCATCGCGGACCATGGTGCGTTTGACGCCTGCGCTAATGCCACCAAATGGCCGGCCGGTTTGTTCAGCATCATCAGTGGTTCCTATGACATCCCGGCCGCGCATTGCTCGGTCGATGGCGTCTACACCAACAAGGCGCCGGGCGGCGTCGCCTATCGCTGCTCGTTCCGCGTCACCGAAGCGGCCTACGCCATCGAGCGCGCCATGGACGTCATGGCGCAGAAGCTCGGCATGGATCCGGCCGACTTCCGCATGAAGAACCTGATCCGGAGCGAGCAGTTCCCCTACACCTCGGTGTTCGGCTGGGTCTATGACTCAGGCGACTATCAAACCGCGCTCAACAAGGCGATGGAGACGGTGGGCTACAAAAAGCTGCGCGAGGAGCAGAAACGGAAGCAAGAAGCCTTCAAGCGTGGCGAGACGCGCGAATTGATGGGCATCGGCGTCGGCTTCTTTACCGAGATCGTCGGCGCGGGACCATCCCGTAATTGCGACATTCTCGGCATCGCCATGTTCGATTCGGCGGAAATCCGCATCCATCCGACCGGCAGCGGCATCTGCCGGCTCGGCACCAAGTCGCAAGGGCAGGGGCACGAAACCACCTATGCCCAGATCATCGCGACCGAGCTCGGTTTGCCCGCCGACAATATCATGGTCGAGGAGGGCAATACCGACACGGCGCCCTATGGGCTCGGCACCTACGGCTCGCGCTCGACGCCAGTGTCCGGCGCCGCCACCGCCATGGCCTGCCGCAAGATCAAAGCCAAGGCGCAGATGATCGCCGCCTACATGCTGGAGGTGCACGACGACGATCTGGAATGGGACGTCGACCGTTTCCGCGTGAAGGGCAATCCCGAGCGCTTCAAGACCATGACCGAGCTCGCCTGGGCGGCCTATCACGAGGTGCCGCCCGGCATGGAACCGGGGCTGGAGGCGGTCGACTATTACGATCCGCCCAACTTCACCTTCCCGTTCGGCGCCTATATCTGCGTCGTCGATGTCGACGTCGACACCGGCGCGACCAAGGTGCGCCGTTTCTACGCGCTCGACGATTGCGGCACCCGCATCAATCCGATGATCATCGAGGGCCAGATCCACGGCGGCTTGACCGAGGCCTTCGGCATCGCCATGGGCCAGGAAATCCATTACGATGCCGACGGCAACGTCACCACCGCGTCGCTGATGGACTATTTCCTGCCGACGGCGGTGGAGACGCCGCACTGGGAGACGGACTGGACGACGACACCTTCGCCGCATCACCCGATCGGCGCCAAGGGCGTCGGCGAAAGCCCGAACGTCGGCGGCGTGCCGACTTTCTCCAACGCAGTGAACGATGCCTTCAAGTTCCTCGGTTCAACGCACATTCAGATGCCGCACGACCATTGGCGCGTCTGGACGGCGGCCGACAAGCTCGGCCTGCATGCCTAAGGGATGTCATTCCGGGGCGCCGCGAAGCGGCGAACCCGGAGTCCATAGCCCCGGCGTGCATGAGGTGGCACGGCCGGGGTGTCATCGCCATGTTAGGGGTTATGGATTCCGGGCTCGCGCCTTCGGCACGCCCCGGAATGACGACCAGTATTTGACGCCATGACTCTCGACCGCAACGAAATCTCCGACCGTCTCGCCGCCGCCGGCTATATCGCCGACCGCGATCTGGCGACCGCGCTCTGGCTGATGGATTTCCTTAAGCGCCCACTGCTGCTCGAAGGTGAGGCCGGCGTCGGTAAAACGGAAGTGGCCAAAGCCCTCGCCGCCGTGCACAAGGCCGAATTGATCCGCCTGCAATGCTACGAGGGCCTCGATCAGAACGCGGCGCTCTACGAGTGGAACTACCAGCGCCAGCTGCTTGCCATCAAGACGCGCGAGGGCGAGGACGCCGAGGAAATCGAGGAGCACATTTTCTCCGAGCGCTATTTGTTGGAGCGCCCGCTGCTCGCCGCCATCCGGCGCATCGATCCACCTGTGTTGCTGATCGATGAGATTGACCGCGCCGATGAGGAGTTCGAAGCGTTTCTGCTCGAGCTATTGTCGGATTTCCAAGTCAGCATTCCCGAGCTTGGTACCGTCAAGGCCATCGCGATCCCACGCGTGGTGCTCACCTCGAACGGCACGCGGGAATTGTCGGATGCGCTACGCCGGCGCTGCCTCTATCACTATGTGAATTTTCCCGACGTCGACCGCGAGACGCGCATCATTATCACGCGCACGCCTGGAATCGACACGGCGCTGGCGCTGCAGATTGCGCGCATGGTGGCGAGCGTGCGCAAGGAGGATTTGCGCAAGGTGCCCGGGGTCGCCGAAACGCTCGACTGGGCGGCGACGCTTGCCGGCCTCGACATCCACGATCTGCGTCAGGAGCCGGAAGTCGTCTTCGAAACCATGATGTGCCTCATCAAGACGCACGAGGACAAGAGCCGGCTCACCCACGAAGTCACCGACCGACTGCTGGGCGAGGTGGCGTGATATGCTTGCCGCGGCGCCTCATCCTGAAAACGAGCAGATCGGCGAGCCGATGCGGCGCAAGCTCGCCGGCTTCGCTCGTACGCTGCGCGACAACGGCTTCAAGGTGGGGTTGGCGGAAAGCGGCGACGCGCTGGCGATTCTGACCGCGCCGATCGCGGCAAAGCCGGCCTCGCTCAAGCCCGCGCTGCGCGCGCTGTTCTGCGCCACCCGTTCCGATTGGGAGCGTTTTGACGAGATCTTCGACGCCTACTGGCTCGCCCGCGGCTTGCGCCAGGCGCGCACGCTCGCCGGCGCGCCGCTCGCAAGCCGCCCGCCCGCCCGCATGCTCAAGGACGTCGGTCCGCATGGCGGCAAGTCCGGCCTGCCGGACCATGTCGAACGTCGCAATGAGGACGCCGATTTTGCCGGCGACAGCCGCGGCAAGCGGGAAGGCGCCTCCCAACATGCGAACTTGGCGAATGCCGACCTGCGTCACATCGTCGATCCTGACGACATCGAAAAGACGCACAAGCTTGCCGCGCGGCTTGCCCGAGCTATGCGTGCGCGCCTGACCCGCCGCCAGCGCGTGCGCCGCGCCGGCCGCCGCCTCGACCTGCGCCGCACCATCCACCGCAACGTCTCGCATGGCGGCACACCGCTCGAGCTTGCCTGGCGCAAGCGCAAGGAGAAGCCGCTGCGGCTCGTGCTGCTACTCGACGCCTCCGGTTCGATGAACATGTACACCGCTTTCTTCGTGCGCTTCCTGCACGGCGTGGTCGATGCCTTCCACGAATCGGAAGCCTTCGTATTCCACACCCGTCTTGCCCATGTCTCGGCCTCGCTGCGCGAGCGCGATGTTTCCCGCGCCGTCGACAGGCTCGCGCTGATGGCGCAAGGGATCGGCGGTGGCACGCGGATCGGCGAGAGCCTGGCGACGTTCAACAAATGGCACGCGCGCAGGGTCATCAACTCGCGCACAGCGGTTCTGATCGTCTCCGACGGCTACGATACCGGCACACCCGAGCAGCTCGGCCAGGAGATGCGTCGCCTGCGCCAGCGCTGCCGCCGCGTCATCTGGCTCAATCCGCTGATCGGCTGGCGCGACTACTCGCCACAGGCGCGCGGCATGCAGGCAGCGCTGCCCTATGTCGACCTGTTCGCGCCGGCGCACAATCTGGAAAGCCTGGCGGCGCTCGAGCCCTATCTCGCGAGGATCTAGTCATGGACCGCGCTTTCGACATTCTCGATATCATCTCGCAGCGGCAGGCGACCGGCGAACCGTTTGCGCTTGCCACCGTCGTGCGCACGGTTGCGGCGACCGCCGCCAAGGCCGGCGCCAAGGCGGTGATTTTGCCCGACGGCACGATCTATGAGGGTTGGATCGGCGGGGGCTGCGCGCGCGCGGCAGTGGTCAAGGCGGCCAAGGACGCGCTCGCCGATGGGAAATCGCGGCTGGTGTCGGTACAGCCGCCCGACGCGCTCGACAAGCAGGGGCTCAAGGCGGGCGAAGAGAAGGGCGGAGTGCGCTTCGCCAAGAACATGTGTCCGAGTGAGGGCACCATGGACATTTTCGTCGAGCCGGTCTTGCCGCGGCCGCAGGTCGTCATCTGTGGCTCGAGCCCGGTGGCGGTCGCGGTCGCCGATCTCGCCCGGCGCAGCGGCTTTTCCGTCACCACCTGCGCGCCGGCGGCGGAGCAGGCGGAGTTCGGCGAGGTCGATCGGCGCATCGAGGGCTATGCGCTGCCGGTCGGCGAAGCCGGCCAGCGTTACGTGGTGGTCTCGACGCAAGGCCGCGGCGATGAAGCCGCGTTGCTGGCGGCGCTCGTCGTTGACGTCGATTACGTCGCATTCGTCGGCAGCCGCCGCAAGGCCGAGACGTTGAAAAAGACGCTGGCCGAGCGCGGCGTAGCGCTGGAGCGGCTGGTGCGCCTGAAGGCGCCAGCCGGTCTCGATCTCGGCGCCATTACTCCCGAGGAAATCGCCATCTCGATCTTGGCGGAAATTGTCGCGCTGCGCCGCGGCAAGACTGCGCGCGGGGCGCCGCCGGAGTAAGCATCGCGGCGCGCCGGCGATTAATTCGCACGCGAATCCATCGTCAGTCTGCTTGTCGCGCGTAAATGACTGCGGCTATCGTTGACGCCCATCTCTGCCGGCACAGGTCATCAGCATGACGGACAAGACACTTGGATTCATTGGCGTCGGCCGCATGGGCAGTCGCATGTCGCGGCGGCTTATTGCCGCCGGGCACAAGCTCGTGGTCTACGATGCCGATCCGCGCGCTTTGCAGCAGGCGGCCACGAACGGGGCGAGCGCGGCGCATTCGCCCGCCGACATCGCTTCGCAAGCGGACATCGTGCTGGCGAGTTTGCCCACGCCCGAAGTCGTCAAGACGGTCGCTCTTGCTTCGAATGGGATCGTCGCCGGCAGCAAGGCGAAGATCTTCATCGACCTGTCGACGACGGGGCCGCGCGTCGCTGGCGAGGTTGCCAAGGGCCTTGGAGAAAAGGGCATTGTCGCCGTCGATGCGCCGGTGAGCGGCGGTCCCTCCGGCGCCGAAAACGGGACCCTGGCGGTGATGGTGTCTGGGCCGAAGCAGCTCGCCAACGAATTGACGCCCATTCTCGATGTCATCGGCAAAGTCTTCTGGGTAGGCGAGCGGCCGGGCCTCGGGCAGACCATGAAGCTCTGCAATAATCTGCTGTCGGCGGCGGCGATTACCATCACCTCGGAAGCCCTGGTCATGGGGACCAAGGCAGGTCTTGATCCGGCCGTTATGCTCGACGTCATCAATGCCGGCAGCGGCCGCAACACGGCGACGGCCGACAAGTTTCCCCGCTGCGTGTTGCCGCGGAAATTCGACTTTGGCTTTTCCACCGACCTTCTCTACAAGGATGTGCGCCTCTGCCTCGAGGAAGGCGAACGGCTTGGCGTGCCGATGATGGTCGGCAATTCCGTGCGCCAGCTAATCGGCATCGCCAAGGCGCTGAAGGGGCCGAGCTCGGACATCACCGAGATCGTGCAGCCGGTCGAGCAATGGGCCGGCGTTGAGGTGAAATCTCAGAGTCCAAGATAAGATCGCACCAGCGCGTTGTCGCGCGCCAATGCGTGCGCTTCGCCTTGTCCAACGATGCGACCAACCGATAGGAGATAGGCGCGGTTTGCCATCGCCAATGCGCGCCGCGCATTTTGCTCGACCATGAGGATGCTCACCGTCCCTTCGTGCGCGATACGGGCAAGCGTCGCAAACAACTCGGAAGCCAGCAGCGGGGAAAGGCCGAGCGACGGTTCGTCGAGCAGCAAAAGTTCCGGCTGTGCCATCAACGCCCGGCCGATCGCCACCATCTGCCGTTCGCCGCCGCTCATATTGCGTACGCGCTGCCGGCGACGCTCGGCCAACCGTGGAAACAAGTCGAAAATGCGGTCAAGCGTCTCGGCTTCACGGCCGTGTGCGCGCCGGGGCAGGGCGCCGAGCGTCAGATTCTCCATCACCGACATCGGATCGAACAAATGCCGATTCTCCGGGACGGTGGCGATTCCAAGCTCGACAATGCGGTCGGGGGAGAGCCCGACGAGCTCGGTACCGCGATAACGGATCGAGCCGCTGGTCGGCCGCACTAATCCGGCGACCGAATTGAGCAGGCTCGTTTTGCCCGCGCCGTTCGCGCCGAGGATGGCGATCGTATCGCCGGCTGTCAGACGTATGGTGACATCGTGCAGCGCTTCGTGCCGGCCGTACCGATGGCTCAAGCCGTCGATCTCAAGCATCGTCGTCACCGAGATACGCGCGCACCACCTCTGGATCGCGCAGTACACCCGACGGTGGGCCGTCGGCGATCTTCGCGCCGGCATTCATGACGACGACGCGATGGCAAAGCGCGCGCACCGCCGTCATCACGTGCTCGACCAGAATGACCGCCAGCCCTTGTGCGGCTAGGCTCCAGACCACCGACATGCCGCCGTCGAGTTCGCTCGGACTCAATCCCGAGAGCCATTCGTCGAGCAGGATCACCTGCGGCGCGGTGGACAACGCGCGCGCCAACTCCGCGCGCTTCTGCTCGATGTAAGTGAGCTGGTCGAAACGGCGGTCAGCCTTGAGCAGCAGGTTGAGCTCGCCGAGCAGACCGGCCGCCTCGTAGCCGGCATCCTTGAAGCGCGCGCGTTTGCCGGCGCCGTACAGCACGCCGGCCATCACCGTGCCGATGGCCGGCATGTTGGCCGGCGCACGCACGAGCTGGAAAGTGCGGTTGATGCGTCTGCGCACGCGCAGGTGATTGGGCAGGCGTGTGACATCTTCGCCCGCCATACGGATTCTGCCGGCGTCCGGCCGGAGGGTGCCGGCGATCAGGTTGAGCAATGTCGTTTTGCCCGACCCGTTCGGGCCGATGAGGCCTAGCACTTCGCCGGCCGATACGGAGAGGGAGACATTGTTGACGGCCAGCAGGCCGCCGAACGCTTTGCTCAGACCTTCGACCTCGAGAAGCGCGGCCATGGTCAGCGTCTCTCCGCCGGTTGCGGCAGCAGCTTCGCCCACAGGTCTTCGATGGCGCCGGCGATTCCGCGCGATAGGTTGATCGGCCGTGACAGCCACGCCCAGGAGTCGAGCAGCGGGCCGATAGGTCCGCGTGGCAGATTAAGCGGGCGTCCGAGCGCCTTCCAGGCGTCCTCCAAGAGGCCGGTCAGACCGTTCGGCAGAAAATAAACAATGATCATGAAGACCAGGCCAAGCAGCACGCTGAACCAGAAAGGAAACTGCGTCTGCAACAGTTCGGACAAGAAGATCATGGGGATGATGCCCAGCACCGGTCCCCAGAGCCGCTGCAAGCCGCCGAGGAACGCCATGATCACCACTTGAAAGGAGACGAGTGGGTTGAAAGCGAAATTGGGATTGATGAAGCCAAAGCGCGGCGCCATCAGCGCGCCCGTCAATGTCATGAACATCGCCGATATGATGAACATGACGACCTTGCTGAACGGTACGTTGATGCCGACTTGACGAGCGACCATTTCGTCCTCGCCGATTACAAGCAGCGCAAGGCCAAACCGGCTGCGCCGCAGTAGCCAGCCCACGAAGAGCACCAAAACGGCGAGTGCGAGCAGATGCTCGTAGATCATCGTGGTGTCGAACGGCACGTAGACGTAACGACCCATGGTGTGAGTCTGGTTGATCTCCCACCACACCAACAACTCGCGCATCATCTCGGAAAGGCCGAAGCCGAAGATGACGAAAAACATGCCAGCGATGCGCAGTGTCAATACGCCCACAATCAAGGCCAAAACGGCGCCGACCCCGACTGCCACCGCGAAGCTCGCATAGAGCGGCATCACCTTCACCAGCATTGCCACCGTGTACATGCCGACGCCGAAAAAAGCCGAGGTGGCGAGCGAGACCAGCCGCGTAGTGCCGGAAAACAGCGCCCAGGCGATAGTAAGCACGAGATAACCCATCACGTTGATCATCAGCGAGAGGCCATAGTCCGAGGTGAACCACGGCACGGCCGCGAAGGCGGCAACCAGGATGGAGAGCGTCGTGATGGCCACGACGGCGCGCACCGTCCGCCTGCGCGTGTCCTCGGTCATCTCACGGGGTTCCGAACAACCCGCGCGGCCTGACCACCAGCACGACCAGAAAGAGCGCGTAGGCGACCGCGAGGGTGAGACCCGAATCGACGAAATAAGAGCAAAGCGCCTCGGCGACACCTAGCAGGATGCCGGCTGCGAGGCTGCCGCCGACGTTCCCGATGCCGCCCATGATCACCACCACCAGCGCCTTCATGGTGAATTCGATACCGACGGCCGGATTGAAGGTGAGAAAGGTGCTGACCAGCGTACCGGCCGCGGCCACCAGGGCGCCGCCGCCGGCGAAAGCGAGCGCCGAGAGGCGTCGCGTATCGACTCCAACGAGTTGCGCGCCGACCGGGTCGATGGCCAAAGCGCGCATGGTCGCGCCGAATCGCGTGAATTTGAGGACGAACCAGATCGCTCCGCAAAACACGCAGGCCAAGGCGAAGGCTAGCACGCGGTTGGCGGCGAAAGTGAAGCCGAAAATGTGCACCGGCGAGCCGAGGTAATCGTAGAAACGGTTATTGGCGGTGAAGGCGAGGGTGGCAGCGCCGCGCAGGACGAATAGGAGACCGAAGGTCGCAAGGATGGTTTCGCCCTCGAGCTGGTCCCGCGTGCGAGCGCGCCGCACCAGTGGCGTCATCAGGAACCGGTACACGATCCAGTTCGCGCCGAATGTCACCGGCACCGACAACAGCATGCCGGCGATCGGATTGATACGAGCGAGCGTGAACATCCAGAAAGCGGCGAAAGCCGCCGTCATCAGAAACTCGCCATAGGCGAGGTTCACGATGCGCGCCATGCCGTATTGCAGATTGAAGCCGATGGCGACGAGCGCGTAGAGCCCGCCTAAGATCACGCCGCCGAGAATGACTTCGATAACCGACATTGCAATCAGGCCATTAGCGGAAAATAGCCGGCCCGGACAAGCCGGACCGGCCATCTATGTGGATCAGAGGACCGTTCTGGGCACGCCGAAGGGCGTCACCATTGCGGCTTGGGGAAGATCACTGGTTGCGCATTCGGCATCGAGCTCGGCGAGACGCCGACGAAACTGCCGTTCTGCCATTGCCCGACGCCCCATTGATGTTCGCGAATGTGCGTCTTCAGGTCGACCGAACCGACGATGGTGTTCCACGGCCCGCCATTGGCAATGGTATCGAGCACCTTTTTGCGGTCGAGCGTGCCGGCCTTCTCGATCGCCTGCTCGAGGATTTGCAGGCTCGCGTAGGTGACCGGGCTTGCCCAGCCGTCCGGTGCGTGTCCGGTCGCCTCTTTCTGGCGCTTGGCGTAGTCCTCCGCGCCGGGCACTTTTGGATCCCAGCCGCCGATGCCGAGCACGCCGTTTACCTTGTCCTTGAAGTTGGCGCCGTATTCGGCAAACGCGGTGCCGACTGCGGTATAAAAGATCTTCGGGTTATAGCCCTGGGTAATCGCGGTGCCCGTCAGCATGAAGGTGTCGGGCGGATAGCTCGCGGCGATGAACGTGTCGGCGCCGGACGCTTTGGCTTCCTTGATCTCGTTGGTGAGATCGGCGGCGCCGAGCGGATAGCTCTTTTGCAGTACGATCTCATAGCCCGCGGCTTTCAATCCGGCGCCGAAGCCGGCTGCGAACTCGGCGCCGAACTGGTCGCCGACGCTGAGCATCGCGATCTTGTTGTTGAGCTTGCCTTCAGCCTTGTACTTGTTAAGCACTTCGATGAGCGCCGCACCGAAATGCATCGGCTGGTTAAGGAAGAAGAATAGTGTTGGGAATTGCTTGACCAGCGCCTCTTCATCGTTGGCATTGGCGGTGACCGCGAGGTGCGGATAGCCGTATTTGGCGAAGATCGGTGCTGCAGCAAGGTTGAAGCCGGTGCTCCAAGGCGGCAGCACGAAGTCGACCTTGTCCTGGCTCATCAGTTTCTCTTCCAGGCGCAGCATGGTTTCTGCGCTGCTGGTGTCATCGTATTTCGCAACCACCTCGATTGGAATTCGCTTGCCAAACTCCTTCACCATGATGCCGCCTTTGGCATTCACGTCCTTCACCCACAGATCGTAACCCGGCAAGGTGGTGGTGGCGGCACCTTGGGCGTTGATGCCCGACAGCGAAATGACATAGCCGATGCGGATACTTTTGGGTGCATCGGCCGCGTTGGCTGAGTAGACGGCTATCGTTCCTGCCGCGACGGCCGCCGCGGCCAAGGCGATGCGGCGCAATTGCGAGTACATGATTCCTCTCCCAGCGTGGCCTTCGGCGCCAGCGCGTCTTCGTCTTGGTGCTCCGGCCGAAGGTGCCCCCGGAGTGCGCGCCATCGTCAAGCGTCAGGCGGTGGCGTGCTTGCCGCCAAATCTGTTCGCACCATTTCAGAATGGATACGGGTTAGGCTTGTCCTTAATCGTCATCCACTGCCACTGCGTGAACTCTTCCCAGTTCGCCGGACCGCCGATGCGTGTGCCGTTGCCGGAGGCGCCTGTCCCGCCGAACGGCACATGTGGCTCGTCGGCGACGGTCTGATCGTTGATGTGGAGGAGGCCGATGTTGAGACGATTGCCGATGGCGATGGCGCGGCCGACATCCTTGGAGAACACGCCAGCCGAGAGACCGTACTCGCTGCGGTTGGCGAGATCGACGGCTTCGTCGTCACCGCCGACAGAGGTGATCGCGGCGACCGGCCCAAACACTTCCTCGTCGAAGGCACGCATGCCGGGTTTCACATTGGTCAGCACCGTCGGGCGATAAAATGGCCCGTCGAATGTGCCGCCCGCCGCGAGCTTGGCGCCCGCCGCCACGCTGTCCTTGACGATGCCGTGGATGCGCTCCACTTGCGCGCGGCTGATCACGGGTCCGAGCGCGACCTGGCCGAGCGGATCGCCGACCGGCAGGTGCTTCGCTTTCGCGACCAGCTTCTCGGTCAGCGGCTCGGCGATCTTATTGTGGGCGAGGACGCGGCCGGTGGTCATGCAGATTTGGCCCTGATGGAACCAGGCGCCGAAGGCGATGGCGGACGCCGCCGAATCGAGGTCGGCATCGTCGCATACAATCACCGCGTTCTTACCGCCGAGCTCGAGCTGCACCTTCTTCAAATGCTTGCCGGCGAGTTCGCCGATACGGCGGCCGACATGGCTCGAACCAGTGAACGCTACCATGGCGATGTTCGGGTCGGCGCAGATCGCCTCGCCGGCTTCGGCGCCGCCGGGCATCACTTGCAGCACGCCCTTGGGCAGTTCGGCTTCCTCGAAGAGGCGGGCGATAATGAAGCCGCCGGTCAACGCCGTGCGCGGATCGGGTTTGAGCACGACCGCGTTGCCGGTCGCTAACGCCGGCGCCACCGCGCGACTGGACAGGATGAGCGGGAAGTTGAACGGCGAGATGATGCCGATGACGCCGCGCGGCACGCGGCGCGCGATGCTGATGCGGCCCGGATCGGACGGCAGCACCAGGCCCTGCGGCTCGGTGCACATAGCGGCGGAGCGATAGAGAATTTCCGTCACCATGTGGATTTCGAATCCGGCCTTGGCTGGAATGCCGCCGGTCTCGCGCGCGATCCAGGGAATCAACTCTTCCTGATTGTCTTCCAAGACTCGCGCGGCCTTGCGCAAAATGGCGGCGCGTTTCTCGTAAGGGGTGGCGGCCCAGCCGGGCTGCGCCGCGCGCGCTTCAGCGGCGGCGCGGCGCACATCCTCGGCCGAGGCATTGCCGACCCGCGTCAAGACTTGGCCGGTGGCGGGTTCGAGCACATCCAGTGACCCCCCGACGGCCGAGCGCCATTCAGCGCCGAACAAACGGCCGCGCCAAGCGGATTCAATCAGCAGTTTTGGTATCGGGGCATTCACGTCGGACTTCCTCCCGTACGTCGCCGGCTTTCTGCCGGTCTTGCAGCGCAGAAATAGTTGGCACTCAAACGATCTACCTTGCCAGCATAGCGTCCTGGACCGGCGGCGAACAAGCCTTGACTTCAGGGTCGCCTGATCCAAAACGGCCGGCCATCACTGCTCCGGCAGCGGGATGAATTCGATCTCGTCCCCCGGCACCTTGCCGAAGCGCCCGGTCTTCCATTCCGCCTTGGCCTGCTCGATCCGCTCCTTGCGCGAGGAGACGAAATTCCACCAGATGTGGCGCGGCCCATCCATCGGCGCACCGCCGACGATCACGAAATGTGCATCGGTCGTCGCCGTGACGCTCACCTTATCGCCCGGCTTGAACACCAGAAGCTTCCCGGGCGCAAATTTGTCGCCAGCGATGTCGATCGTGCCGTCGATGACATAGACCGCCCGCTCCTCGTGATCGGCATCGAGCGGGATGGTCGAACCGGTCTTGAGGTGCACGTCGGCGAAAATCGTCTCATGTACCGTCGGTACGGGCGATGACGCTCCGTAGAGGGAGCCCACCACGACGCTCAGACGCGCGCCATTCTCGCTCACGAGCGGAAACTCCGCCGTCTCGTGATGGGCAAAGCCCGCCTCCACCTCTTCCTTGGCTGCAGGCAGCGCCACCCACATTTGCAGGCCGTGGATCGGGCTGCCGGTTGCGCGCAGGTCAGGGCCGGTACGCTCGGAGTGCACGATGCCGCGGCCGGCGGTCATCCAATTGACCTCGCCCGGCCTAATGGCGACAGCGGTGCCGAGACTGTCGCGATGCACGATCTCGCCGTCGAACAAATAGGTGACGGTCGCGAGCCCAATATGCGGATGCGGTCGCACATCGAGGCCCGAGCCGGCGCGAAATTCGGCCGGCCCAAAATGGTCGAAAAAGATGAACGGTCCGATCATGCGCGTGCGCGTTGAGGGCAGCGCACGTCGAACCGCGAAGCCGTCGCCTAAATCGACCGTGCGCGGCGCGATGACCTGCGCGATGGCATCACAGGCATAGACGTCGCCCGCCGTCGGGTCCTTGCCGGGAAAGAAACTCATGGCATGGCTCCTCGCATAGTGACGCCGCCTTTTCCCCTGTCGCCGCTTAGACGAGCGTCACGAACTTTTGTCCCTTCACCGATTGCACGAGGCCATAAAAGACCTCGTTGATCTTGTCCCAGTTCGGCAGTTTCCGCATGGTTGCTAGCCAACGCTGAACGTTGGGATAGGGCGAGAAGTCGACGCCGATCACTTCGCCCAAGGTCACGATGCCGGCACCAAAATAATCAGCGATGGTGAGCTGATTGCCGCAAAGGTAGTTGTTTTTCGGGCCGATCCAATGGTCGTTGAGAATCTTGAGCCAGCGCTTGGCATTTTCCTTGCCGAATTCGAGCGTGGCCGCCTGCGCTTCCTCGCTGCGCCGCTTCAGATGCGGAAACAGCTGCGGATAGCAGAGATTGTAGCCCCATTCACGATAGAAATTGGTATTGATCCAATCCATCATCTCGTTGACCCTGGCGCGTGCTTTAAGATCCTTCGGGTAGGCCGGCGAGCCGATTTTGTCGGCGAGATATTTGAGAATCGCGGAACTTTCGGTGAGGCGGAGATCGCCGTCCTCCAGCATTGGTACTAGGCAATTCGGGTTCAGCTCGGAATATGGCGGCTGCATGTGCGCGCCGGTGAAGAGATCGACCACTTCCTCATCTACCGGGATGTTGTTGTCGGCGACGAAAAGCCGAACTGGACGTGAGGTCATGGAAACTGGATGCATGTAGAGTTTCATCGGCGCGCTCCCCGAAAGGTTCTTCACCGGCAGACGAGTTCTGCGACTGGCAAATTATAGCATTTGATGCAGTTTGCTAACGCAGCAGGATGACGAGATCTTGAAGATCTCAAGCCGCGGCTGCGGGAAACTCGGCCTGTGGGACGGCTGCGGCCTAAGCCAAGTCCTTCCAAAGTCATTCTTTTTCAAATTGATCAGCGTCAAAAGCCGAAGGCAGCCGCTGGCTTACAAGTCCGCTTCGGGCGCAGGATGATGCTCATGACCAAGCCTTTGAAGGCCGAAACCGTCAGTAACGAAACAGTCGCACCCATAAGTTTGGCGCCGCAACCGCAGCCAGCCCCCTCCCGGCGTTTCGGCAAGGTGTGGCTCCTTGTGGCGCTGGTGGCGCTGATCCTGGCGGCTACCGCGGTCTGGTGGCTCTCCAGCGCTGGAGGGACGGTTCAATATACGACCGCCTCTGCGACGCGTGGCGATGTGATCCGCACGGTGACCGCTACCGGCACGGTCAATCCCGTGCTCACCATCATCGTCGGCTCCTACGTATCCGGCGTGATCCAGGAGCTCAAGTGCGACTACAATACGGAGGTCAAGCAAGGGCAGGTTTGCGCCAAGATCGACCCGAGGCCCTATCAGACCGTGGTCGACCAGAACAAGGCCAACCTCGCGGTCGCAAGAGCGCAGTTGGAAAAAGACAAGGCCGCTCTCGAATACGCGAAAATATCTCTCGATCGAAATGCGCGACTTCTCAAGACGAATGCGGTGTCGCAGGACGCATATGACAACGCGAAGAGCGCATATGATCAGGCCGTCGCGCAAATCACATTCGACGAAGCGACCATTCAACAACGCCAAGCCGAACTCGCGTCTGCGCAGGTCAACCTTGATTATACAGACATCGTTTCGCCGGTCGACGGCACCGTGGTGTCGCGCAACGTGACCGTCGGTCAGACCGTCGCCGCCAGTTTCCAGACACCGACGCTGTTCCTGATCGCGACCGATCTCACCAAGATGCAGGTCGACACCAATGTCAGCGAGAGCGACATTGGTGGCGTCAAGCTGGACGACAAGACGACCTTCACGGTCGATGCCTTTCCCAAGCGCAGCTTCCAAGGTAGCGTGACACAGGTGCGGCAGTCGCCGCAGACGGTGCAAAACGTGGTCACCTATGATGTGGTGGTTAGCGTCGACAACACCGATCTTGCGCTCATGCCGGGCATGACCGCGGCCACCCGCATCGTGACCGCGGAACGCCATGACGTGCTGCGCGTGCCGAGCCAAGCGCTGCGCTATGTGCCCGCGACCGCCCGCCGCGTCCCTGCGGGGCGGACCGCGGCGCCACAAGATCGCGTGTGGATATTGCGCGACGGCAAGCCGGTCGCCGTTCCCGTCACCGCGGGGCTCGATGATGATAGCTTTGTCGAGATCGTTTCCGGCGATCTCAAGCCGGACGATCAAGTGATCACCGCGGAGCGCCGAGAAGGCACCAGCCGGTCGGTGCCAACGCCGCGCTTCTGACCGACGCGCCACATGGCTGAACCGATCATCAGGCTCGAGCACATCACGCGGACCTATCACGTCGGCGACATCGACGTGCATGCGCTGCGCGACGTCAGTCTCACCGTGGAGGTGGGGGAATTCGTCGCCATCATGGGTGCGTCGGGTTCCGGCAAGTCGACCCTGATGGCGGTGATCGGTTGCCTCGACCGGCCGAGCAGCGGACGCTACTTTTTTGAGGGCGTCGACATCGCCAGCCTGAGCGAACCCGACCGCGCGCAGTTGCGCAGCGAACGGCTCGGCTTCGTCTTCCAGAGCTTCAACCTGCTGGCCCGTACCAGCGCCATCGAGAACGTGGCACTGCCGCTGTTCTACGCCGCGGCGGGGCCGGCGAGCGCCGGCTCGCGCATCGAGCGGGCGCGCGCCTCGCTCAAGCTCCTGGGCCTGGGCGACCGCGAACGCAACACGCCTGGCCAGTTGTCCGGCGGCCAGCAGCAGCGCGTCGCCATCGCGCGCGCCTTGATCAACCGGCCCGGCCTGCTACTCGCCGACGAGCCGACCGGCAATCTCGACACTCGCACCTCGCACGAGATCATGGAGACTCTGACACGGCTCAACCGTGAGCAGGGCGTGACCATTATCGTCGTCACCCACGAAGCCGATATCGCGGCCTATGCCGACCGCGTGCTGACCATGCGCGACGGGCAGATTGTGAGCGACGAGCGTAAGGCAAAGCCGGCAAAGGCCGCCGAGACAATTTCGCGTCTGCCACCGCAGCCGATGTCCGCCGAAGGCTTGCGCGGCCACGCGGTCTGGGCCTTCGGGCTGATGATCATGGCCGCTGCCCTACAGGCGCTTCGCCGCAACATGATGCGCTCGGCGTTGACGATGCTCGGTGTCTTTATCGGTGTCGCCGCGCTGATCGCTATGGTCGCCGTCGGGCAGGGCGCCAACGAGGCGGTGCGCAAACAAATCGAGCGGCTCGGCACCAATCTGGTTGTGGTGGTGCCCGGTGCGACCACGGCGGGCGGCATGCGGGGCGGCTTCGGCAGCGCCTCCACGCTGACGACCAATGATGCGCTGGCGATCCGGCGCGAGGCCCCGGCGGTCAGCGCGGTGAGCTATCTGATCCGCCGCTCGGGCCAGGTGCAATACGGCAATCAGAACTGGACGACGCAAATCCAGGGCGTGACGCCGAATTATCCGCCGATGACCAATTGGCGGGTCGAGGTTGGACGCGAGATCTCCGCCGAGGACGAAGCTGGCGCCGCGCTCGTCGCTGTAATCGGGGCGACGGTCGCGCGTCAATTGTTCGGCGAAGGCGAAGCGCCGATCGGCGCGCTGATCCAGGTCATGGGCGTGCCGCTGCGCGTCATCGGCGTGCTGGAAGCCAAAGGGCAGACGCCGTACGGCACCGACCAGGACGACTTGGTGATGATCCCGTTCTCAACGGCGGAACGCAAAGTGCTCGGCGTCGCCGCGCCGACGCAAACCCAGCCGCCGCTCAACTGGGTGTATCCGAATCCGCCCAATCCCTACGGCTTGCAGGCGCGCCTGACGGGCTACGTCAACCAGATTTATGTGCAGGCCGGCAATCAGGCCGAGGTGCAGGCGGCAATTGCGCAGGTCACGACCATCCTGGCCCGGCGCCACCGCATCCAGCCCGGTGATGAAAACGACTTCTCGGTGCGCAATCTGAGCCAGATCGCGGAGACCGCCGAAAGCTCGAGCCGCATCATGGCGCTCTTGCTGGCGGCGGTCGCCTCGATTTCGCTGGTGGTCGGCGGCATCGGCATCATGAACATCTTGCTGGTGTCGGTCACCGAGCGCACGCGCGAGATTGGCCTACGCATGGCGATCGGCGCGCGCCGTCTGCACGTGCTGTTGCAATTCCTCGCCGAGGCCGTGTTCCTGAGCGTGACCGGCGGCGTCGCCGGCATCGCAATGGGCGTTGCGTTTTCGCTGGTGATCACGCTGGTCGCCGGCTGGTCGGCGCCGATTTCGGCGGCGGCGGTCGCCGGCGGCTTTGTGTTTTCGGCCGCCGTGGGCATCTTCTTTGGCTATTATCCGGCGCGCAAAGCCGCGCACCTCGATCCGATCGAGGCGCTCAGATACGAGTAGTCGTAGATTGACAAGCGCTCCTATCGGGCGCCGACGACCGAAACAAAGGCGAGCAGAATACGACGTTGTTGATTTTACACGTTGTTAATGCAGGCTTCACCGCTCGGACACGTTTCGACATTGATGGGCGTCCGCTCCTTGGCATGCCAGCGTTCAGGTAAGCCGCGATGGATATGTCCATGGATCGCTATGACAAAGCGGTAAAGAAGAGCAAGGCTGCTCAGATCTCACGAAAATGCTCAGATACGTCTACTCACGGAATGGATAGATTCTTCGCTCTTGAGAATATCGCTCTCTATCGGGCCCTCGCGAACAAGAATACAAATGCTGTCAAACGGGCTCGAATTTTAGATTTGCTGAACGAGGAGGAGAGAGAGTTCAAGCTGGAATTGAGATCCCCGCTGCGAAATGAATCGACATAAGTTTGAGGTCTGTGATGAAAACTTTATCAAGTGTAAATTGGGTTTTCTACGCGCTGATTGTTATATTTGTCGCCGCCGGTCCAGCCTGGGGCGAAGACGGAAATTCAGAGAGTGTGCAAGCGGGTCACAAGTTGGCAATTCTTGTCTGCGCCAATTGTCACCTCGCAGCACCCGACCAACCGAACGAGCCGATTTTGCGGCCGCCGGCAGCGTCATTCGAGTCCATTGCCCAGCGCAAATCCGTCGACGCCGCATGGCTTGAGAATTTTTTGAAGACGACACACCGCGGTCTCGATCAGCCAAACGCCATGCCGAACCCGCAGCTTCTCGATTTCCAGATCAGGCAGATTTCTGACTATCTGCTGAGCTTGCGCAAGGATTAGCGGTTTCTGTTACGAACTGCGGCGGCGGATTGCTTTGGGGCTATCGTGGCTCTGACCCGGCGCGCAAGGCGGCCAATCTCGATCCCATCGAGGCGCTGCGCGACACTTAACAAACGGACGGATGTACCTGTTTTATCGAGCATTTCCGCCCGTTCAGGCATTCATTTTTGATCGTCTAAAAAGTTCCCGATTTGGCTGAACTAATCCCGGCGTCGTAGGTTTCCGTAGCGGTTCAATGTCATTAAAAGCTTTCGATCGATGGCTGGTATTTTGGCCGCCACCTGCTTCGGCTTGTGGCTTTATTTGATCTGCGCCCGCGGGCGGTTCTGGATCTGTCCCGTGCGCGACGGTGCTGTCCACGCGCCGCTCGAACGCTGGCCGGCGGTGGCTGTGGTCATTCCCGCGCGCGACGAGGCCGAGACGATCGCGATGAGCGTGCAATCGCTGTTGCGTCAAAATTATCCCGGCTGCTTGTCGATCGTCGTCGTCGACGACGGCAGCAGCGATGGTACCGCGGAGAAAGCGCGGCGAGCCGCAGGTGACACAAACGGCCCGCAGGTCACCGTGATCACCGGCGGCGCACTACCGGCAGGCTGGACCGGCAAGTTGTGGGCGCTCCAGCAAGGCATCGAGGCCGCCGAGGCATCCGAGGAGCGGCCGGATTTTCTGTTGCTGACCGACGCCGACATCGTCCATGCACCTGATACGCTGACCTGGCTCACGGCGCATGCCGCGCGCGGCCGTTACGTGCTGACCTCGCTGATGGCCAAACTGCGTTGCGAAAGTCTGGCCGAGCGCAGTCACGTTGCGGCGTTCGTCTATTTCTTCCAAATGCTCTTCCCGTTCACGTGGGTTTGCCGCGCAGACTTGCGAACGGCGGCCGCGGCTGGCGGCTGCATGCTGGTCGATGCGGCAGCGCTGCGGCTGGCTGGCGGCATCGGAAGCGTGCGCGATGCCTTGATCGACGACTGTTCGCTCGCCAAGCGGCTGAAGCAAAGCGGTCCAATCTGGCTCGGTCTGACTGACCGAGTTCGCAGTTTGCGACCTTACGTGCGCCTCGCCGATGTCCGGCAGATGATAGCGCGGTCGGCCTATGCGCAGTTGCGCTTTTCGCCGCTGCTGCTCGCCGGCACCGTCGCCGGCATGGCGGCGACTTTCCTCCTCGCGCCGTTGTTCGCGGTCTTTGCCACTGGCCTTGCGCGAGAGCTCGCCCTGGCGACCTGGCTGCTGATGGCGCTTTCGTTTCTGCCCACGTTGCGCTTCTACCGGCAGTCGCCACTGTGGGGTCCGGCGCTGCCCGTGATCGCATTGTTGTTCACCCTTTACACGCTTGATTCTGCGTATCAGCATTGGCGCGGCCGCGGGGGCCGCTGGAAGGGACGCGTTCATCTCGGCGCGGCGAGCTTGCGATGACCGGCAGCGCGCAATTCCGCACTGGCAAAGGCCATCACGACGAAAATTTCCCGGTCGCCTCCTGGCTGATCAGCCCGCGGCATCGGCCCACTATTCTTGCATTCTATGAATTCGTCCGCACTGCCGACGACATTGCCGATCATCCGAATTTGTCCGCCGAGGAGAAGCTTGCGCGGCTCGACTCCATGGAAGCAAGTTTGCTCGGCACTGCCGATGCCGAGCCGGAAGGGGTTCGTTTGCGCGAGGCTTTGCGCTCGCGCGCATTGTCGCCGCAGCATGCGCAGGATTTGCTTGCGGCCTTTCGGCAGGACGCTATCAAGCACCGTTATGCGAATTGGGATGAGCTGATCGACTATTGCTCGCGCTCCGCCATGCCGGTCGGCCGCTTCGTGCTGGATGTTCACGGTGAAGCACGCACGACCTGGCCAGCCTCGGACGCGCTTTGTGCGGCCTTGCAGATCATCAACCACCTGCAGGATTGCGGCGCCGATTTCCGCCGGCTCGACCGGGTCTATATCCCCCTTAATCTCTTGGCTGCCCACGGAGTGCCGGTCGAAGCGCTCGGCGCAAAGAGCGCAAGTCCGGCCTTGCGCGGCTGCCTGCGCAGTCTGGCGGCCCGCACCGGGCAACTCTTGCAGCAGAGCCGCGGCTTTTCGCCGGCCGTCAACGACACGCGCCTTGCCGTCGAAGTCGCTGTCATTCAAAGCCTGGCAGAGCGCTTGGTCGCCATGCTGCAGGTGCGCGACCCGCTGAGCGAAACGGTGCATCTGAACAAGCCCCTGACTATCGCGATCGGCGCGGTGGCAGTCGGGTGCGGTCTGGCCGGGCGCCTGTCGCGCAAACCGCCGGCTGAGCGGTACCAGCCGTCATGAGCGTGGCCTTGCCGCATCCGACCCTCTACCAGTCGCGCGTCGCGACACGCGCAGGCGGCAGTTCGTTTTATCTGGCGATGCGGATTTTGCCCCGCGAGCAACGCCAAGCGATGTTCGAGATTTACTCGTTTTGCCGCGAGGTCGACGACATCGCCGATGGCGACCAGCCACGCGAGTGGCGCTTGGCACGTCTTGCACGATGGCGGGAGGCAATCGCGGGGCTCTATGCCGGTCGTGCGCCCGGCGAGCTTGCCGGGCTTGCACGCGCGGTCGAACGGTTTTCCTTGCGTCAGACTGATTTTCTTGCCGTCATCGATGGCATGGAAATGGATGTGGATGCAGACATTCGCGCGCCCAGCTTGGAACGGCTGGATCTTTATTGCGACCGTGTTGCCTGCGCCGTCGGGCGACTATCGGTGCGTGTGTTCGGCATGGCCGACCGCGAGGGTGAAGCGCTCGCGCATCACCTCGGGCGCGCCCTGCAATTGACTAACATCCTGCGCGATCTCGACGAGGATGCTGCTGTCGGCCGTCTCTACTTACCGCTGGAAGCACTGCAGTCAGCCGGCATCGAGTCGTCTGATCCTGCGGCGGTGCTCGCCAGCCCCTCGCTCAGCGCGGCCTGCGCTTGCGTCGCCGCGCGTGCGCGCGAGCATTTCATCGAGGCCGGTAAGATCATGGCGCGCAGCGCGCGACGTGTCGTTCGCGCACCCCGAATCATGGCGGCGGCCTATGAGCGGCTGCTTGAGGACATGCTCGCGCGCGGCTGGTCCGCGCCGCGCCGTCGTGTCCGTCTCAACAAGGCCCATCTGCTGTGGGCGGCTTTGCGCTATGCGTTCCCCTGATCGCGGCACGGTTCACGTCATCGGCGCGGGGCTCGCCGGACTTGCCGCTGCAGTGGCGCTCGCCGGCACGCACCGCGCGATCGTCGTGCACGAAGCCAATGCGCAAGCCGGGGGCCGCTGCCGGTCCTATCATGATCAGTCGACCGGCATGCTGATCGACAATGGCACGCACCTGCTCTTGTCGGCAAACACCGCGGCGCTCACCTTCGTCAAGACAATCGGCGCCGAGCGCGAGTTGGAGGGGCCAGGCCGGGCCGAATTTCCCTTTGTGAATATGGCCAGCAAGGAGCGCTGGACATTGCGGTTCGGCGACAGTCGAATTCCTTGGTGGGTTTTCGACCGCGGGCGGCGCGTGCCGCACAGCAAGCCCGCCGATTATTTGCCGGCCGCGCGTCTCGCCTGGAGTTTCGCCGACCGGCCGATGGGCGCCATTCTCGATTGCGCCGGCCCAGTCTATGAGGGCTTGATCAAGCCATTTCTTCTAGCCGCCCTGAACATCGATCCGCGCGAGGGATCGGCGCGGCTCGCGGGCGCCGTCATCCGCGAAAGCCTCGCGCGCGGCGGCAAGGCTTGTGTGCCGCTGCTCGCCCGCGACGGCATCGGCAACGCCTTGGTCGAGCCGGCGGTGCGCTATTTGCGCGAGCGCGGCATTACCGTATCCATGCAGGAGGAGCTGACGGCCATGAGCTTTTCCGCCCGCTCCGTGTCGCAACTCGATTTCACGACGCGGCCCGTACCGCTCGCCGGCAATGACGTGGTGATCCTGGCGGTGCCGGCCTACGCCGCGGCGGCGCTGGTTCCCGGCTTAAGCGCGCCGACCGCGTTCCGCGGCATCGTCAATGCGCACTTCCGCATCGACCCGCCCGCCGACCTGCCGCCGATGCTGGGTGTCGTCAACGGCACCTGCGAATGGATTTTCGCGCATGCGGGGCGGATCTCCGTCACCATCAGCGACGCACAGCGCTTCTTCGACATGCCGCGGGCCGAACTCGCCTCAATCATCTGGCGCGACGTAGCCGCCATCACGGACTTGCCGGTCACGGTGCCGCCCTGCCAGATCGTGCGCGAGCGTCGGGCGACCTTCGCGGCGACGCCAGAACAAAATGCGCTGCGTCCCCTTGCGGAAACGGCATGGGACAATTTGTTCCTGGCGGGCGATTGGACGGCGACCGCTCTGCCGGCGACGCTGGAAGGCGCGATCCGCTCGGGAAACCGCGCCGCCGATCTGGCGGCGCAACGGCTGCGGACCGTCGCATGACGCTGGCCTTCGCCTCGGATCAGCACACGCCGCCGCGTGATCTCGACCGCGTGATCGAGGCGGCGGTCGACGCGCTCAAAGCGCAACAACGGCCGGACGGTCACTGGGTCTTCGAGCTCGAGGCCGACGCCACCATTCCAGCCGAATATGTGCTGCTGCGGCATTACCGCGGCGAGCCGGTCGACCAGGCGCTCGAAGAGAAGGTCGCTGTCTATTTGCGCCGTATCCAAGGCCAGCATGGCGGCTGGCCGCTCTTCCACGATGGCGACTTCGACATGAGCGCGAGCGTGAAGGCCTACTTTGCGCTGAAGATGATCGGCGACAGTCTCGAGGCCGAGCACATGCGGCGCGCGCGCGCGGCGATTCTGTCGCGGGGCGGCGCTGCGCACTCGAACGTGTTCACACGCGCGTTGCTGGCGCTTTACGGAATCCTCTCCTGGCGCGCCGTGCCGGTAATGCCGGTCGAAATCGTGCTGCTGCCGCGCTGGTTCCCGTTCCACCTGTCGAAGGTGTCGTATTGGGCGCGCACCGTGCTGGTGCCGCTGCTCGTCCTGCAAGCGCTCAAGCCGCGTGCGAAGAATCCGCGCGGCGTCACGATCGACGAATTGTTCGTCGGTCCGCCGCCGCAAGTCGGCCCGGCGCCAAAGGCGCCGCATCAGAGATGGTTCTGGTTCCTGTTGTTTCGCGGCATCGATATCATTCTGCGTCCCCTCGTCCGCACTGTCCCGGGACGCTTGCGCCGCCGCGCCATCGACCGCGCCAGGGAGTTCGTGACCGAACGTCTCAACGGCAAGGACGGCTTGGGCGCGATTTTTCCGGCCATGGCCAATTCGGTGATGATGTTCGACGTGCTCGGTGACGAGACGCACGCAGCGGTCGCGCGCGAGTCGATTGAAAGCCTGCTCGCCGTCCACGACGGGGAGGCCTATTGCCAGCCCTGCGTCTCGCCGGTCTGGGACACCGCGCTCACCTGCCAGAGCCTGCTCGATGTCGGCTCCGACGACGCGCTGGCGATGACGCGCCGCGGGCTCGACTGGCTGCTGCCGCACCAGGTGCTCGACACTGTCGGCGATTGGAGCGCGCAGCGGCCCAACGTGCGGCCCGGCGGCTGGGCCTTCCAATACGCCAACCCGCACTACCCCGATCTCGACGACACCGCCGTCGTCGTCATGGCCATGGACCGCACCCGCCGATGCGGCGCCGGCGACCGCTACGATGCGGCGATCGCGCGCGGCGCCGAATGGGTGAGGGGCCTGCAAAGCGGCAATGGCGGCTGGGCCGCCTTCGACGTGGACAATATCTACGACTATCTCAACAACATTCCCTTCGCCGACCACGGCGCGCTGATCGATCCGCCGACCGAGGACGTCACCGCGCGCTGCGTCTCGATGCTGGCGCAGCTCGGTGACACGCTCGCGCAGAGTTCGGCGCTGGCGCGCGGCGTGCACTATCTGCGCGCCCGGCAGATGGCCGAGGGGAGCTGGTACGGCCGCTGGGGCCTGAACTACATCTACGGCACCTGGTCGGTGCTCTGCGCGCTCAACGCCTGCGGCATCGATCGCCAATCACCCGAGATCCGCAAGGCGGTCGCTTGGCTCCTCTCCATCCAGAACGCCGACGGCGGCTGGGGCGAAGATGGCTCGAGCTACAAGCTCGACTATCGCGGCCACGAGCCGGCGGTGAGCACGGCGTCACAGACGGCCTGGGCCTTGCTTGGGCTGATGGCCGCCGGCGAAGCCGCGCATCCGGCGGTCGCGCGCGGCATCGACTATCTTTTGGCGACCCAAGCCAGGGATGGCTTTTGGAACGAAGAACGCTTCACAGCGACGGGTTTTCCGCGCGTCTTTTATCTGCGCTACCACGGCTACCGGAAATATTTTCCGTTGTGGGCGCTGGCGCGCTACCGCAGCCTGACCGCGAGCAACTCCGCCGTCGTTGCCGGCGGGATGTGACGCTCAGCCGCCGAGCGAATCCAGTCGCGCCTTCTGCTCATTGTCGAGCTGCGCGGAGAGGTCGTTCAGCGCGCCTTCGACCGACATCGCGGCATAATTGATGCTGGTGAGTTGATTGTTGACGGCATCGAGCCGCGCCACCGGGTCGGCGGGGATAACTTGCGCGCAGGAGGCGGACAGGAGCTTGGCCATGTCGCTCGTTGCCTTGCGCAAGGCATCCATGGCGGCAGCCTGGTCCTTGCTCGGCCGCACCCTCTGCTCGATCTGCCGCGTCAGCATCTCGGCGGACTGCAGGCCCGGCGCGGCGCAGGCTTGGTATTGCCGTTCCACGGTGTCCTGGGCAGCTTTGTTGTCGACATTCGTCTCCGGCGGCTTCATCGCGAAGCTCGTCTTCTGAACGTCGGTGAGCGAATCGTAGAAGTCCTTGAGCGGCGCGCGGATGAAGATGCCGGCATCGCGCACCGCCCAGAGCCGCTGCACCATGGCTTCGAGTCGCGTAGAGGGCGATGCCGAGGTGGTATCGCGGCAATCGGCTTTGATGGTCTTGATCGATTGTGCGATCGCGCCTTTCAGCTTGTCGAGTGCCGCGTGTTGCGCCTCGTTCAACTGAACGGTCTGCCCGATGCGCATGGCCGGCCAGTCTTCGGAAGCATTAATTGGCTCACAGCTTTGCTCGACGGTGGCTGATCCCGTGGTGGCGACGCGGGGGGGCCGCGGCGCCCACGTCGCGGCATCGGCGATCACATCGAAGCCGCGGCCACGCAGTTGCGTCGCATAATCGGCAGGCCAGAATGTGTAGCCGAGAACATCCTCAAAAGCGGTGGGCCAAGCCGCGGGCCCGGTCCAACCGAGGTGCTGCTCGCGCTCGTGGGGCGGCGCGTCCGCCTGCGCCCGCCGCGCGATGTGATAGCGCTGCCGCGAGTGGTAACGAAAATGCCCGAGCATTGTCCGGAACGGGCGGGTGAACGCACCGATAACGCCTTGCGGAGAGAGCTGCGCGGTGGCGGGATCCGCGCTCACGATGGCTGTGCCGACCACAGCTACCAGGAGAAGACTGCGCATGGTCCGACCTCCGTTGGCCTTTAGGCCATAACGAGCGGTTCCCGGGTCGGTTCCAAGCTTATCCTATTCCGCCGCCACCGCCTCGCGCTGATTGCCTGTGCGCGCCTGGATTTCCTCCATTTTTTGCGCGACATGCTGCGAAAACACGTATTCGGCGGGCCGCTGGCCTTCGAGCGAGAGTTCGGGCGCCATCGCCCCCTCAGTGCGGGCGCCGCGCAAGCTCACGGCTAAAGCCTTGAGCGGATGCTGCATGGCATCATTGACGGCGGAGGCCTCATAGCCGGAGTGCACCATGCAGTCGGCGCATTTCTCATAATTGCCGGTGCCGTAGCCCTCCCAGTCGGTCTCTTCCATGAGTTCGCGGAAGCTTGCGGCATAGCCCTCGCCGAGCAGGTAACACGGGCGCTGCCAGCCAAAGATCGTGCGCGTCGGATTGCCCCAGGGCGTACAGTGATACTGCTGATTGCCGGCAAGGAAATCGAGGAACAGGCTGGATTGGCTGAACGACCACTTCTTGCCGCCACGGCCGCGGCGCAAAATTTCGCGGAAAAGCCCCTTGGTTCGCTCGCGGTTGAGGAAGTGCTGCTGATCGGGCGCACGCTCGTAGGCGTACCCGGGTGACACGGTAATGCCGTCGACGCCCAGCGCCATCACCGTGTCGAAGAAGTCCGCCACGCGTGCGCCTTCGGCAGTATTGAACAGTGTGCAGTTGATATTGACGCGGAAGCTGCGCGCCTTGGCGTTTTTAATCGCGGCGACGGCGCGGTCATAGGTGCCCGGCTGGCAGACCGAGACGTCGTGCATCTCCTTGTCGCCGTCGAGATGCACCGACCAGGTGAAATAGGGGCTTGGCTGATACTGCGAAAGCTTCTTCTCCATCAGCAACGCATTGGTGCAGAGATAGACAAATTTCTTCCGCGCAATGATGCCGCGGACAATCTCGGGCAACTGCTTGTGCAGCAAGGGCTCGCCGCCTGCGATGGAGACGACTGGCGCACCGCATTCGTCGACCGCACCGAGTGCGTCCTCCACCGACATGTTCTGGTGCAGGATCGGATCCGGGTAGTCGATCTTGCCGCAGCCGGCGCAGGCGAGGTTGCACCGGAACAACGGCTCCAGCATCAACACCAGCGGGTAACGTTTGCGGCCGGCCAGTTTCTGGCGGACGACGTAACTACCAACCGACAGTTTCTGTCGAAGAGGAATGCCCAATGTCGCTGTCCTTGCTGATTTTGTCGGCGCCGGTCACGTCGAGCAGTTCGACCGGCACGCGGAATTCGATGTGTTCGTCCTCGCCCGGCAGCGTCGCCAGCTCGACCGGTTCGATCCGTCTTAGCGCATCGATCACGTCCTTGACCATGACCTCGGGGGCCGAGGCGCCGGCGGTGATACCGACGACTTCCACGTCCTTCAGCCATTCCGGCTTGATTTCGCCGCCGTTGGCGATCAGATGCGTCGGCGTTCCCGCCTCGCGGCCGATCTCGCACAGCCGATTCGAGTTCGAACTGTTCTGCGCGCCGACGACGAAGATCACGTCGACCAGTTTGGTCAGTTCCAGCAGCGCCGTTTGGCGATTTTGTGTTGCGTAGCAAATGTCCTGTGTTCCCGGTCCGACTACGTCCTTGAACCGGCGATAGAGCGCCGCGATGATGCCGCGCGTGTCGTCGACGCTGAGCGTGGTCTGCGTCACATAGGCGATCGGGGTGTCCGCCGGCAAGTCGAGCGCCGCGACGTCGGCTTCCGTCTGCACCAGCAGCACCGGACCCGGAATCTGCCCTAGCGTGCCTTCCACCTCGGGATGGCCGGCATGCCCGACGAGAATGACGGTGCGGCCTTGCCGGACGTAATGGCGGCCCTGGCTGTGCACTTTAGAGACGAGCGGGCAGGTCGCGTTCAAGACGCGCAAATCGCGCGCCTTGGCCTCCTCCTCGACCTTCTTGGCGACGCCGTGCGCGCTGAAGATCGCGATCGCATTCGCCGGCACCTCCGACAGTTCCTCGACAAAACGGGCACCGCGCGCCTTCAAGGCGTCGACCACCCATTTGTTGTGCACGATCTCGTGGCGCACATAGACGGGCGGCCCGTATTTGTCGAGCGCGCGTTCGACAATCTCGATCGCGCGCACCACACCGGCGCAGAAGCCGCGCGGCTTGGCGAGGATGACCTTCATAACGCGCCTCCGTTCATCCTGGGCGCCTGCGCCTGCCGGCGTTGGCGCACGCGGTCCGCCAACACGGCGATTTGCGCGGGCTCCAATTCCGGAGCGAAACGCGATCCAAACACAACGAAGACCTTGTCGACAATGGCCGCCGCGTCGAGCCCGGCCTTGGCGTACATCGCCGCCGGCGTGTCGTGATCGATGAAAACGTCGGGCAAGACCATGCTGCGCATCTTGAACCCGGGCTGCTCCAGCATCCCCTTGTCGGCTAACAATTGCATGACATGGGCGCCGAAGCCGCCAATGGCGCCTTCCTCGATGGTGATGAGCAGTTCGTGCTGGCGCGCGAGCGACAGCACGAGCGCGGTGTCGAGCGGCTTGGCGAAACGGGCGTCGGCGACTGTCACCGAGATGCCGTGCGCGGCGAGAATGTCGGCCGCCTTCTGGCATTCGCCGAGGCGAGCGCCGAGCGACAGCAGCGCGACTGTGCTGCCTTGCCGGATGATGCGGCCGCGGCCGATCTCCAAGGGGATGCCTTGCCCGGGAAGCGGCGCGCCGACACCGTCGCCGCGCGGATAACGCAACGCAGACGGGCGATCGTCGATGGCGACCAACGTTGCCACCATATGAACGAGCTCGGCTTCATCCGCCGCTGCCATGAGGACAAAGCCGGGCAGGCAACCGAGATAAGCAAGATCGAACGAGCCGGCATGGGTTGGTCCGTCGGCGCCGACCAAGCCGGCGCGATCAAGGACGAAGCGCACGGGCAAACGCTGAATCGCGACGTCGTGCACGACTTGATCGTAAGCGCGCTGCAGGAACGTCGAGTAAATGGCCGCAAACGGCTTGAAGCCTTGCGTCGCCAAGCCGGCGGCAAAAGTGACCGCGTGCTGCTCGGCGATGCCGACATCGAAGCTACGTTTTGGGAAGGCTTTGCCGAAAATGTCGACGCCGGTACCGCCGGGCATTGCCGCGGTGATGGCGACGATGCGCTCGTCCTTCGCCGCTTCCTTGACCAGGCTCTCGCCGAACACCTTGGTATAGGAGGGGGCGGCGGACTTCGACTTGTGTTGTGCGCCTGTCGCGACGTCAAATTTGACGACGCCATGATATTTGTCGCTCGAGGCTTCGGCCGGCGCGTAGCCTTTGCCTTTTTGGGTGCGCACATGCACCAAAATCGGCCCTTGATGCGCATCGCGCACGTTCTCGAGTACTGGGATCAGTTGATCGAGATCGTGGCCGTCGACGACGCCGACATAGTAGAAGCCAAGCTCTTCAAACAATGTCCCGCCGGTGACAAAACCGCGCGTCAACTCTTCGGCGCGCGCGGCCTTTTCTCTGAGGAACGGGGGCAGGTGATCGGCGACCTGCTTACCAAGGCCGCGCAACGACATGAAGGTCGGGCTCGACAGTAGTCGGGTGAGGTACTTTGACATGGCGCCGACGGGCGGCGCGATCGACATCTCGTTGTCGTTGAGGATGACGATGAGGCGGCCGTTCATCGCGCCAGCATTGTTCATGGCCTCATAGGCCATGCCGGCCGAGATCGCCCCGTCGCCAATCACGCAGATGACATTGTATTTCGCGCCGGCGAGGTCGCGCGCGACCGCAATGCCTAGGCCAGCGGAAATTGACGTGGACGAGTGCGCAGCGCCGAAACAGTCGTATTCGCTTTCGGCGCGTCTAGTAAAACCGGAAAGGCCACCGCCGGCGCGCAAGGTCCGGATGCGATCACGCCGTCCGGTTAGGATTTTGTGGGGATAGGCTTGGTGGCCAACGTCCCAGATGAGCTTGTCGCTCGGCGTGTCGAATACGTAGTGCAGCGCGACCGTGAGCTCGACGACGCCGAGGCTGGCGCCCAGATGCCCGCCAGTCACCGCGACGGCACTGATGGTCTCGGCCCGCAACTCGTCGGCAACTTGCCTGAGGTCGCGCGCATTGATACGCCGCAAATCCGCTGGATTGTTGATGGAGTCGAGAATTGATCGGGGTGACTTTGGCTCGGAAACTGCGATTGGCGCATGCATCGCTACCTCTCAGCGAGTGGGGGACGTTCATATTCGAGCCCCTCGAAATCCTCGCCGCCCCGCCCGATTGGACCGCCCCGAAGGTGCTCAGTCTTCGTCAATTTACATCGCTTGCAAAGGTTCCATCTACATATGACCAATTTGCGACCCCCGGCCCAGCCAGTCGGATGGTGGCGTTGAAGCGAAGGTACCTATGCTAGCAGCCGCAGTCACCGCTGTCGTCCGCTTCTGTACGAGATTCCCGTGGGCGATCATCGTCTTAGGGCTGTGCGGCTTCGCAGCCTCGGCCCTCTATGCGGCGACCCATTTCGCGATCAATACCGATATCAACAAGCTGATTTCGCCGAATCTGGATTGGCGGCAGCGTGAGCTCGCTTTCGAGAGGGCCTTTCCCGGCCACTTCGGCTCGACCTTAATCGTGATCGATGCGCCGACTGCGGAGCTCGCGTCCGGCGCAGCAGCCGCTTTGACCCAGCAATTGATGTCGCAAAAGCAATTATTCTCGTCGGTAGAGAACACCGGCGCGGCAGAATTCTTTGCTCACAACGCCTTGTTGTTTCGCTCGACAGCCGATGTCGACTCCCTGACACAAGGTCTAGCCAAGGCCAACCCCCTCATCGGCACACTGGTCGGCGATCCCAGTCTGCGCGGTCTCACCCGTGCGCTGTCCCTGGTCTTCATTGGGGTAGAGAACAAAATGACGACGCTCGATGGGCTCGCGCACCCTCTGTCGCTGGGGGCAGCGACCATCGAAGAGGTCTTGGCCGGGCATCCTGCGACGTTCTCTTGGCAGGAATTGATCAGCGGCAAGCAACCCGCAGCGGCGGATTTGCGCCGCTTCATCGAGGTGCATCCGGCTCTCGATTATTCCGCGCTCGAGCCTGGCAAACGATCGAGCGATGCTATTCGCAAGGCCGCCAACGATCTCGATCTGGCCTCGAAATATCAGGCGCGCGTACGGCTGACCGGTTCGGTGCCGATGGCGGACGAGGAGTTTGCCACCGTCCAACACGGGGCGCTGGTCAATGGCATCGGCACCATCATTGTCGTGCTGGTCATCCTATGGTTGGCGTTGAAATCGGGACGGCTGATCGCCGCCGTATTCATTAATTTGTTCGTCGGCCTCGCCATCACGGCCGCGCTCGGCCTCTTGATGGTCGGCGCGTTGAACATGATCTCAGTCGCCTTCGCTGTGCTCTTTGTCGGGTTGGGCGTCGATTTCGCCATTCAGTTTTCCGTACGTTATCGCGCCGAGCGCCACGAGCTCGACGAGCTGCGTCCGGCGCTGGCGAATACGGCGGCAAGGGTCGGCGTACCGCTGACACTGGCGGCGGCGGCGGTTGCCGCAGGATTCATGTCGTTTATCCCGACGGATTACCGCGGCGTCTCCGAGCTTGGTCAAATCGCCGGTGTGGGCATGCTCATCGCTTACGCCACCAGCATCACATTGCTGCCGGCCTTGCTCACCGTGATGAATCCGCCCGGCGAACCCGAGGCCATCGGCTACCGCGCACTTGCGCCGATTGATGACTTTCTTCAACGCCAGCGCGTCCCGGTCATCGCCGCGACGACGGGTATCGCGATCCTCGGCCTGCCGCTGTTGTATTTTCTCACTTTCGATTTCGATCCGATCCATCTGCGCAGCCCGAAAACGGAGGCGGTCGCAACACTGCTCGATCTCGGTGACGATCCGCGCGTGGGCATCAATTCGATCAATATCGTGACGCCGTCGCTCGAACAGGCAAACACCGCCGCCGGGCGCCTGAGCAAAATGTCGCAAGTCGCACAGGCCACGACGTTGCAGGCTTTCGTGCCGCAGGACCAGCCGAAAAAGCTCGCGCTCATCCAGCAGTTGGCCGCGAAAATGGGGCCGGTTCTCCGGCAGCCGGCAAGCAAGGCACCCACTGATGCCGAAAATGTTGCCGCGCTTAACGGGCTCGCTGCTCAACTCAAAAAAACCGCGGGTAATGAGACGGGGCCCGGCGCGCAGGCGGCCAAGCGCCTCGCTGGCGACGTCGAAAATCTGGCGAAGGCAAGCCCGGCACAGCGTGAACAGGCGCAAGATGCTTTTATCGTGCCGCTCAAGAGCGACATCGCCGATCTCAAGAATTATCTCGAGGCCGGGCTCGTTAGCCTCGATAACCTGCCGCCCGACCTCAAGCGCGACTGGCTGACGCCGGACGGTCATGCCCGGGTCGAGGTTTCGCCGAGCGGCAACACCAACGATACCGAGGTGCTACGCACGTTTGCGCGCAGTATCCTCGCCGCCTATCCCGACGCGGTCGGCGGTCCGATCTCAATTCTCAAGTCAGGCGACACCGTGGTGACCGCCTTCATCGAAGCGGGCGGCTACGCCCTGGTATCGATTGCGCTGCTGCTTTGGATCGTGTTGCGCCGTATTGGCGATGTGCTGCTGACGCTGAGCCCGCTCGTGCTCGCCGGTGTGGTGACGCTGGAAATCTGCGTGCTCATCGGCATGCCGCTGAACTTCGCCAACATCATCGCGCTACCGCTGCTGCTCGGCGTCGGCGTCGCGTTTAAGATCTATTACATCATGGCGTGGCGGGCCGGTCAGGCCAATTTGCTACAATCGAGCCTCACCCGCGCAGTGATCTGGAGCGCGCTGACGACCGCTACTGCTTTCGGCAGTCTCTGGCTCTCGCAGCACCCCGGAACCTCGAGCATGGGTAAGCTGATGGCGCTCTCGCTGGTCTGTACGCTTGCGGCAGCGGTGCTATTTCAGCCCGCCCTCATGGGAAGGCCGCGCAACGCCGAGGACTCGTGAACAGATTTGCTCGGACGTCTCCGGCGGCGCGCTCGCCAAGGCGCTGTTCGGCTTTGACGACGGATTGCGTGCCGCGGGTTTCGGCGGCTTCGGATCGACAAGTCGCGTCTCGACCCTGGTCCAATTTTCGCCGCCGCACAGGAAACCGAAAACGCAACCGCGCACGCGCAAAGTATGGGCGTCCACCAGACTGATATTCGCCGTGTAGGTCTTTCCGTTCTCGGAGTTGTAGATCTGGCCGTCCCACTGGTTGGCCTTGGTTTGGCTCATGCCCAATAAAATGGGCATCCCGAGCGTCGGGCGCGTGCGCAGCGCCGGATCGGGATTTTTACTGTCAATACCTGGGTTCATTTCCCAGGATACGACCCCCCAAAGACGGCCGTCCTCGCAGTTGACGATTTGGATCCGCGCGACCCGTTCAGCCACCAGCCATTCCCCGGTCGGATCGGCCGAATTTGCAGGCTGCGCCACGGCTCCGCTTGACGCCATTATCATGGCGGCAATAGTGAATGCTGGAAATCCGGCAAGACGCTGTGGCACTAGCAAGTCGCTCCTAGGCGAGTGCAATTATTTGCCTTTTACACGATGTTCGGTGGGGCCGGCGGTCTCCTTATGGGCAGAAATGGACGAAACGGCGGCCCACAGGTGATTTATTGCTGAATTCAATCCATGGAACTTTGGAACAGACAAGGTCGTTTGGGTGCGGTAGCTTTGCTGGAACTCGATAGGTTGGCCTATGTGGCGACCGGAACCCATCGTAACCGAACTTGCGCTCGAATTGGTTCCGCCTGCCCCGCCCCCGCGCTCCGAGCCACTTAGCTTCTTTGCGCTGTTGCGGGTGCTCGCGTCCAACCCGCTCGAGGCGTGGACCAACGACCATTTCGAAAAGCCAATCGTTCCCGGCGGCCTCTCGGTTGCGCCTGTGATGGTTGTCAGCGATCCGGCTGCCATTCGCCGCGTGCTGCTCGAGAATTGGGAGAACTATCAAAAGGATTGGCTGCAGCGTCGGGTCTTGTCGGTGGGCCTGGCCGATGGCCTGTTGACCGCGGAAAGCAAGCAGTGGCGGTTGCAACGGCGCGCGCTGGCTCCGCTTTTTACGCGCAAGAGCGTCACGGCATTTTCCGCCGCAATGGTCGAGGCGGCCAACGCGATGGTCGAGCGTCTGCGGCGTCAGCATGGGCAAATCGTTGACCTCGCGGTCGAAGCCACGCGGGTGACGCTCGACGTTCTGGAGCGCACGATCTTCTCGGACGGGTTTGGGCGCGATCCCGAGCAGATCCGCATCGCCATGAAACGATATTTCGAGACGATCGGCACCCTCAACCCGTTTGACGTGCTCGGTGTCCCCCGCTTCGTTCCACGTCCGCAACGCTGGAAACTGCGTTCGACGATGCGATTTTTCGAATCCGCTATTGACGAGATTATCGCGTCGCGCCGCCGGCTGTTGACGAAAGACCACGAGCGCATGCCGCAAGACATCTTGACGCTGCTGCTGGAAGCCGTCGATCCGCAAACCGGCCGCGGGCTGACGGAGCGAGAGCTGCGCGCCAACATTCTGACCTTCATTTCCGCCGGTCACGAAACGACCGCCAACGCCATCACTTGGTCGCTGTTTCTGCTGTCGCAATCGCGCCAATGGCGCGAGCGCGTGCGGGCCGAGGCGGACCGCGAACTTGATGGCGACATCGACGCCGATCGTCTGGTGGAGACGCGGGCGGTGATCGAGGAGGCGAACCGGCTCTATCCGCCGATTGGCGCCATCAGCCGACAGGCGCGGGCAGCGGACAAGCTCGCCGGTCGTCCGATCAGGCGCGGCACCATGGTGGTCATCGCCACTTACGTATTGCACCGGCATCGCGCGCTTTGGGCCAAGCCCGATGTGTTCGATCCGAACCGTTTCCTGCCAGGCGCGCGCGAGTCGATCGACCGTTTTGCCTATCTTCCTTTTGGCGTGGGCCCCCGCATCTGCATCGGCGCCACGTTTGCGATGCAGGAAGCGGCGATTGTATTGGCGACCGTCATGCGCAATTTTGATCTTGAGCTGGCGCAGGGCCATGCGGTGTGGCCCGTTCAAAAGGTGACGCTGCGACCCCGCGGCGGGCTGCCAATGCTGGTAAGCGCGCACTGATGCAAATGCTGGCGAAATCGCCCAACCAGGCCATCGATCAAGCTGCGATTGACGCAGCAATGATGACGCGCTGCATAGAATTATCGGCGCTCGCGACGAAGAACGGCGAATTCCCTTTCGCCTCGCTGATTGCCCGCGGCTCTGAGATTTTGGCGGAGTCGACCAATCAGGTAGCACGAAGCACCGACGTCACCCAGCACGCCGAGCTGCTCGCGATATCGCAAGCGCAAAGAGCCGTCGGCGGTAGAGACCTCTCGGGCTGCTCGCTCTATTCGAATATCGAGCCTTGCGTGATGTGCTCGTTCCCGATTCGGGAGACGCGCATCAGCCGGGTCATCTATGCCATTCGCTCGCCCTTCATGGGTGGGCTGTCGAAATGGAATGTGCTGCGCGACACCGAGATTTCGGAGGTGATGCCGGAGGCCTTCGGACCGGCGCCTGAGGTGATCGTAGGCTTGGGCGCGGCGGAAGCCGAGGCAGTCTGGCGCAAGTGGAATCCCCTGATATGGAGCATTATCAAGTATCGCGGTTGTTTCGCCGCCGCACCGCAGTCCGACGGCCCCACGCGCCATCAAGCCATCCCCGGCCGCGGTGGATTGCTGCGCAAGATCGTGACGCTATACGCCACCGCCGCTCAGCCTAGGCGCAACCGTCACTGACCGCGTGCTTCCAGCGGACCGAAGTGAGGAATGTGTCGACTTTGCTGGATCAGCGTCGACCGCGCCGTTGCCGGCCACGTGCTGCAACAGAGCGATGAGCGCTTGCAAAATAGCGGCCGGCGTCGGCGGACAGCCCGGGATGTGGAGGTCGACCGGCACCACCTCCTTGACGCCGCCCACGACAGCGTAACTGCCGGCGAAGATGCCGCCATCTGCCGCGCAGCCGCCGACCGCCACCACCCATTTCGGATCGGGCGTAGCGTTATAGGTGCGCAGCAGCGCCTCCCGCATGTTTCTGGTGACCGGCCCGGTCACCAACAGCACATCGGCATGGCGCGGCGAGGCGACGAAGCGGAGGCCGAGCCGTTCGAGATCGTAAAACGCATTGTTGAGCGCGTGGATTTCCAATTCACAGCCATTGCAGGAGCCGGCGTCGACCTCACGGATCGACAACGAACGGCCGAGCTTGGCGTGCGCCGTACGATCGAGGGTTTGCGCGAGCTCGGCGAGTGCGGCTTCGTCCGCCGACGGTGCTGGCTCGGTCAGCGGACCATGAGTGAGGCTCTCAAACAGCGTGCGACGCATTAGAGATCATGTCCGGAATAGGAGCAGTTGAAGGACTTGTTGCAGAGCGGGAAGTCGGCGACGATGTTGCCCTCGATCGCAGTCTCCAAGAGCGGCCATTGGAACCAGGAGGCGTCGCGCAGGTGGCAGCGTTCGACGCGCCCAGCGGCATCGAGCCGCAGCCACACCAACACGTCGCCGCGAAAGGCCTCGACGAGGGCGAGACCTTCGCCGGCTTTGAGCGCCATCGGGGCCATCACCGCGCCGCCCGGCAGGCGGTCGATGATCTGCTCGATTAACGCGAGACTCTGCTCGACCTCGCGGATGCGGATCCACACACGCGCGTTAACATCGCCGGCATCCAGCACCGGCACTTCGAACTCGAGATCGCCGTATGGCGCATAGCCGAACGCGCGTCGTGCATCGAAAGCGCGGCCGCAGGCGCGGCCGACATAGCCGCCGGCGCCGAATTGGCGCACATATTCCGGCTTCGTGATGCCGGTCGTGACGGTGCGGTCCTGCAGTGAGGCGGTGTTGTCGTAAAGCTCGACCAGACGCGGAAACACACGGCGGATTTCGACGAGCAGCGCACGCAAACTTGCCGGGCCCTCTGGCGCGATATCGCGGGCAATACCGCCGGGCACGATCACATCCATCATCAGGCGGTGGCCGAAGCAGGCGGCGGCCGCGCGCAAGCAGCGCTCGCGCAGGATGCCGGTTTGCGCGTGCATAAGCGCGAACGAGGCGTCGTTACAGATGGCGCCGATGTCGCCCAAATGATTGGCGAGGCGCTCGAGCTCGGCCATGAGCGCGCGCGAATAGGCCGCGCGCGGCGGCGCCGTTGCTTGCAACGCCATCTCGGCGGCGAGTGCAAAGGCGTAGGCATAAGCCACCGTGCTGTCGCCTGAGGTTCGGCTGGCGAGCTTGGCGGCGCGGTCGAGGCTCGCGCCGGCCATCAGGGACTCGATGCCCTTGTGCACATAACCGAGCCGCTGCTCCAGCCGCACCACATGCTCGCCATTGGCGGTGAAGCGGAAATGGCCGGGCTCGATGATGCCGGCATGCACCGGACCAACCGGAATCTGATGCAGGCCTTCGCCTTCGCTTGGCAGGAACGCATAGGGCCGGGGAGGCTCCGCGGGCTGCTTGTTACCGAGCGGATGGCGGACATCCCAGAAACCGAGGTCGAGCCAGGGCCGGGCGTCGGGTGCATCGACCGCATCAAGTCCAAAAAGATCGCGGATAGCGCGTTCGAGCCTGATAGCGGGCGGATGCTTGGCCCCAACGCTCGGGAAGCGACCGTCCTTGCAGGCATAGGTGAGCACACTGACGTCATTGCCATCGAGCAGCGCCATGTGCACGCGCGACGTGTCGCCCCATAGCCCGAGCAGCGTGACCTCGCCGGCCGCCAGACGATCGATCGCCGCCGTCCAGCGTTCTTCGGTCACGGCGTTACGCGGGTGGATCATGACCTAGCCCAACAGTCTGGCGACGTTTTGGAAGCCGACGACCAGCATTGGCGGCATGTAAATGCCTGCCGCGAACACGATGGCAAGATGCGCGAACATCGGAACATAGGAGGCCTGCGCCGACGCGGTCGGCCCGCGTGGCTCGCCGAAGGCGATCGTATTGAGCCGCAGGAACAAGCCGCCGAGTGCAACGAGGATGCCGAGCGCGAGGATCACCGCCAGCCACGGTTCGCGCGCGAAGGTCGACGATATCACCAGGAATTCACTCATGAAAATGCCGAGCGGCGGCAGCCCGGCAATCGCGACAACGCCGAGCACCAGGCCCCAGCCGAGCACCGGATTGGTCACGGTGAGCCCACCCATATCGGAGATCTTCTGCGTGCCTTTGATTTGCGAGATATGGCCGACGGCAAAGAAGATCGCCGACTTGGTCAACGAATGCATAGTCATGTGCAGCAAGCCGGCGAAATTGGCGAGCGGGCCGCCCATGCCGAAGGCAAATACGATGATGCCCATGTGCTCGATCGACGAATAAGCGAACATGCGTTTAATGTCGCGCCGGCGATACAGCATGAACGCGGCGAAAACGCAGGAGATCAACCCTAAGGTCACCATCAGCGGTCCGGGCGCGATCGCCGCCGGATTGAGCGCGAGCAGCATCTTGAAGCGCAGCAGCGCATAGAGCGCGACGTTGAGCAGCAAGCCGGAGAGCACCGCGGAGATTGGTGTCGGGCCTTCCGCGTGCGCGTCGGGCAGCCAGGCATGCAGCGGAGCTAGGCCGACCTTGGTGCCGTAGCCGAGCAGCAGGAAGACGAAGGCGACATTGAGCAGTGCCGGGTCAAACTTGTCGGCCTGTGTGATCAGCACGCTCCACACCATGGCGTTGAGGCCTTCGCCGATCACCGGTCGCGCCGCCATGTAGACCAGGATGGTACCGAACAGCGCGAGCGCGATGCCGACGCTGCCGAGGATGAAATATTTCCAGGCCGCTTCGAGCGCCTCATGCGTGCGGTAAATGCCGACCATCAGCACGGTGGTGAGGGTGGCGAGCTCGATCGCCACCCACATGAGGCCGATATTGTTGGCGACCAGCGCGAGATTCATCGCAAACATCAGCGTCTGGTACATGGTGTGGTAGAAGCGCACGAAAGTCGGCGTCAGCTTACCCGTGTCGATCTCGTGGCCGATATAGCTCGCGCTAAACACTGAGGTGGTGAAGCCGACGAAGGTCGTCAGCACGATGAAAACCTTGTTGAGGTTGTCGACCAACAGATATGGCCCGACGCGCGGCTCGACGATGAACAGTGAGACTGCGGTCGCGAAGGTGGCGAGCGTCGCCAGCACGTTGAGGCGCGCGGTGAGGCGATAGCCGGGCAGGGCGGCGAGCAGCGCCGCTGCCACGGCCGGGATCAGCAGCACGCCGGCGAGCGCATCGATCATTGCCGTTCTCCGCGGAAACGGTCGAGCGCCTGCACGTCCACCGTGTCGAAGCGCTCGCGGATGCGGAACAGGAAGATGCCGATCACGATGAAGGCGATCAGCACCGAGAAGGCGACGGAAATCTCCACCACCAGCGGCATGCCCTTGGCGCCGGTCGCCGCCAGCACCAGGCCGTTCTCCAGCGACATGAAACCGACCACTTGGCTCACCGCATTACGCCGCGTCACCATCATCAGGAGACCGAGCAGAACCACCGACAGCGCGAAAGCAAGGTCCTCGCGCGCCAGCGGATCGGCTTCCGCCGTCACGCGCAGCATCACGACCATGGACAGCGCGACCAGCCCCATGCCGAGCAGCATGGCGGGGCCGACGCCAACCACGGTTTCGATCTCGCGATGGATGCCAAGCCGGACGATGATCCGGTGCAGCGCCGTCGGGATGATGATCGCTTTAAATATCAGCGCGATGGCGGCGGTGAGATAAAGATGCGGCGCATCTTGCACGAAAGCCTGCCAAGCGACCGAGGCGGACAGCACCAGCGCGTGCAGCGCGTAAGTGTTCAAGAGCGCGTAGAGCCGGTCCTGATAGATCTGCATAAAGCTCACCAGCACCAGTGAGCCGGCGAGCAGATGGGCGATGTCAAAGGCGAGATGGCCGCGCATCACAAGCTCCCCGAGACGAAAAGCAATAGCGTGCCGAGCAGGCCTAGCATTAGTGCCGCGCCGAGGAATTCGGGCACGCGGAAGACGCGCATCTTCGCGATCGAGGTCTCGAACACGGCAAGCAGGAAGCCGCCGGCGGCGAGTTTCACCAAATAGGCGACGGCACCAATGGCGATTGCCGAGATGCCCGCGTCGGGTCCAGCGATGCCCCACGGCGTGAACAGGCAGGCGATCAGCGAGACGTAGAGCAAGAGCTTGAGCTCGGCGGCGAGGTCGATCAGCGCGAGATGACGGCCGGAATATTCCAGGACCATCGCTTCGTGCACCATGGTGAGCTCGAGATGGGTCGCCGGATTGTCGATCGGGATGCGCGCGTTCTCAGCGATGGCCACCATGATCAGCGCCAGCAAGGCAAGACCAAGGGAGACACGCAGGCCAACGCCCGAGGACACCATATAGGCCGCCATGGTTGAGAGCTGCGTCGAGCCAGCGACCAGCGCCAGCGTGAACACGATCATCAGCATGGCCGGCTCGGCGAGCGAGGCGATCATCACTTCACGGCTCGAGCCGATGCCGCCGAAAGACGTGCCGACATCGAGGCCGGCGAGCGCGAGGAAGAAGCGCGCGCTGCCGATGAGTGCGATGAGCGCGATCAAGTCGGCGGTCCAGGAGAACAGCAGGCCGCTGCGAAAGGTCGGCACCAGCGAGGCGGCGACCCATGTGCCGGCGAAGACAATGTAGGGGATAACGCGCAAGAGCCAGGAGGCGCTCTCCGCTAGTACCACCTCCTTGCGCGTCAACCGGATCAAGTCGCGATAGGGCTGCAACAGCGGCGGGCCCTGGCGGCGTAACAACCGGGCTTTCACCTTGCGCACCAAGCCGGTGAGCAGCGGTGACAGCAGCAGCACCAGCAGCATCTGCGTGCCTTGGAAGACGAAGTCGCGGATCAGGGCCATATCGCCAGCACCAGAAGCAGCAGAATGAGCGCCGCGAAGACCAGCGTGAGATAGCGGCGGATGGTGAGGAATTGCAGGACGTTGAGGCGCCCGCTGGCGAAGTCGACGAAGCCGGCAATCGGCGCGTAGGCGGTCTCCCAGATCAGATCGTGCAGCTCGACGGTGAGCCGCGCCGGCGCCGTCGCGCCGGGCCGCGGCATCTCGCCGATCTCGCGCGCGAGAAATACGCTCGTTGCGTACACGCGGCGGATCGGCTGGGCGAAGCTCGAGGCGGTGTATTGCGTCGCCGGACTTGGATCGGGATAGCCGCAATCCCAGGCCGGCGCGCGGCGCAGCCGCTTCGAGGCGAGGCGATGAATGGCAAAGGCGGCCGTCGAACCGGACAAGGTGACGAAGATGAAGACGAGAAGGCCGTTATAGGAGCTGCGGCTTTGCGCGATCGGCACCACCGTCAGCCAATCGAGACCGATCTGGTGCGGCATGCTTACGCCGACCAGTGCCTTGGCGACCGGCGCCAGCGCATCAATGAAAATACCTGGCAGGATACCGGCGACGAGGCAGAGCGCGGCAAGCACAAACATCGCGGCAAGCGAAAGCCGGTCGGTTTCATGCGCGTTTGCCGCCGCCGAAGTGCGCGGTCGACCGAGGAAGCTGATGCCAAAAGCCTTGACGAAGCAGGCGGCGGCGAGCGCCGCCGACAGCGCGAGCAAGGCGCCGACCGCCGGCACCAGGAATTTCAAGCCCCAGGAGGGCAATTGCGGGCTGAGCAAAATGGCCTGGAAGGTCAACCATTCCGAGACGAAGCCGTTGAGCGGCGGCAGCGCCGAAATAGCGACACAGCCGACCAGAAACACGAAGGCGGTTTGCGGCATGCGGTGGATCAAGCCGCCGAGATGCTCCATGTCGCGCTCCCCGGTCGCATTGAGCACGGCGCCAGCGCCAAAGAACAACAGGCTCTTGAAGACGGAATGATTGAACACATGGAACAGGCCGGCGGTGAGCGCCAAGGCTGCAGCAATGGCATTGCCGTGCGCCTTGAAGGCGAGCGCAAGCCCAAGCCCGATAAAGATGATGCCGATGTTCTCGACCGTGTGATAGGCGAGCAGCCGCTTCAGGTCGTGCTGCATCAGCGCGTAGAGCACGCCCATCACCGCGGTGATGCCGCCAATGGCGAGCACCAGCATGCTCCACCACCAATCCGGTGGGCCGAGCAGGTCGAAGGCGATGCGCACAAAACCATAGACCGCGACCTTGGTCATCACCCCGCTCATTAAAGCGGAGACCTGGCTGGGCGCCGCCGGATGCGCGAGCGGCAGCCACGCATGCAGCGGTACGACGCCGGCCTTGGAGCCGGCGCCGATGAGCGCGAGGATCAGCACCAGCGCAGCGAGACCGGCGGAAGGATGCGCCGCGCGCATCGCCTCAAACAGGTAATTGCCGCCGCTGCCGGCCAGCAGGCCGAAAGCGAGCAACAGCGCCAGCGTGCCAAAACTCGCCATCAGCAGATAGACATAGCCGGCGCGCAGGTTCTCGCGTTCGCGGTGGTGCGCGATCACCAGCGCCCAGGAGGTCAGCGACATGAATTCCCACGACGCCAAGAATGAGAAGGCGTCGTCGGCGAGCACCACCAGATTCATCCCGGCGAGGTAGGCGGGATAGAACGGCAGCACGCGCTCGGGCGCTTCTTCGTGGCGGCCGTAGCCGAGCGCGAACAAGCTCGCCGCCGCGCCGCCGAGATTGACCACCACCAAGAAGAATGCCGACAGCGCGTCGATGCGGAAATGCGCGCCCAGCCACGGCAAGCCGAGCGGCAAGGTCATGCTGTCGGAAACGCCGCCGAACAAGCACGTCAGCGCAACGGCGAGGAGTGCAATCGCGATGATCAGGCAAGCGCCGTAGATGACGGTGTTGCCGCGTGGCAACTTGCCGAAAGCGACGGCACTCGGCGCGAGGATAGCCAGCGCCGCAACGCCGTAGAGCGCGCCGGCGGTCATCATGGCGCCGCCCCCTTGAGCCGCACGCCGCGTCCGCCGCTCGCCGAGGCGGCGCCTTCGCCGATCAATTCAATGCCGGCAGCGGCGAGCGCGTCGACCAACTTCATCAGCGAGTCGACGTTGCCGCGCACCACGCCCTCGGAGGCTTCCATGCGCTGGATGGTCGGCAGCGACAGGCCGCAGCGTTTGGCCAGCCCGCGCTGGTCGACGCCGAGCAGGGCGCGGGCGGCACGCAGTTGTCCGGCGGTGATCATGCAAGCAAGAGTCGTTGCGATACCTGACTTATCATGTTTTATACTCGTATTATGATGTGTCAAGCATCAGATTAGTCGAAATTAACAACCTCGCGTCACAGCCCTTGCCTGAGCGTGCTGCCTCGCTACTGTGCCGCTGAGAGGGGATGGGGTCCCCCTGTGCAACCGCCGATGAGGCTGATGACTCCTACGAAGCCGCTTGTCGGCCGTAGGAGGCGTGTCCCGGTTTCCTCCACCGCCAAGTTGGTTTGCAATATCGGCACAGGCCGTCTTTGCCGTCTGTGCTAGGGCCGAGTCTGATTTAATCGAAGCGGGAACGGAGACGGGCTGCGATGGCGAGTTATTTCTGGATCGCGATCGGCGGCGCGCTCGGGAGCATTGCCCGCTATTGGTGCTCGGGCGTGGCCGCGCGGTTGTTCGGCGAGACCTTTCCCTGGGGCACCCTGTTCGTGAACATTCTCGGCTCGTTCGTCATCGGCTTCTTTGCGACCCTGACCGGCCCGGACGGACGGGTCTATATGGGCTCGGTCTCCCGGCAATTCGTCATGATCGGCATCTGCGGCGGCTACACCACCTTTTCCTCATTCAGTATCCAGACGTTGAGCCTGATGCAGGACGGCGAATGGACGCGCGCCGGCGCCAACATCGTTTTTTCGGTCGTTTGCTGCCTGGTCGCCGTCTGGGCCGGCTACGTGCTTGCCGCCGGCATGAACTCGATGAAGTGGATATGAACCATGCAAATCCCCCGCGATGCCGTATTGCTGCGCATTTTTTTCGGCGAGGACGACCGCGCCGGCGGCCTGCCGCTGCACGAGGCGATCGTGCTCAAGGCGCGCGAGATGCATCTCGGCGGCGCGACCGTGTTGCGCGGCCACGCCGGCTACGGCCATTCCAGCCGCATCCACACCACCAAGATCCTGCGGCTGTCGGAGGACCTGCCGGTCGTGGTCGAGATCGTCGACGCCAAGGAGAAGATCGACGCCTTCCTGCCGGTGCTCGACCAAATGATGTCGAGCGGGCTCGTCACCATCGAAAAAGTGCAGGTCCTGCAATACGGTACCGATAAGCCCTGAGGTGCCGGCGCGCCGTGAAAAGTCGTCGAAAACCAGTTTAAATCCATATATTTTAAGTTTGAAATAGTTTGCCAGCAGTGGCATAGTGGCTCTCCTTCGACCATAGGAGCCTCGACGCATGCGCGTGGGCGTTCTCGGCGGCGGTCCCGGCGGGCTTTATTTCGCGATCTCGCTGAAGCTGCGCAACCCCGCGCACGACATCGTCGTCGTCGAGCGCAACCGGCCGGGCGACACTTTCGGCTGGGGCGTGGTGCTCTCCGACGAGACGCTCGCCAATCTCGAGGCCAACGACCGCGACAGCGCCGAACTGATCCGCGGCTCCTTCGCCTATTGGGACGACATCGCCGTGCATTATCGCGGCACGGTGGTGCGCTCGAGCGGCCACGGCTTCTGCGGCATTTCGCGCAAGCGGCTGCTCAACATCCTGCAGGACCGCGCCCGCGCGCTCGGTGTCGAGTTGCGCTTCGAAACCGAGGTCACCGATCTGGCCGCGTTCAAGGATTACGACCTGATCGTCGGCGCCGACGGCGTCAACTCGCGCGTGCGCGCGGCGTATGCCGACGTTTTCAAGCCCGATATCGAGGTGCGCGCCTGCAAATATATCTGGCTCGGCACCCATCAGAAATTCGACGACGCCTTCACCTTCATCTTCGAGGAGACTGAGCACGGCTGGATCTGGGTGCACGCCTATCAGTTCGATGCCGACACCGCGACCTTCATCGTCGAATGCTCGGAGACGACCTGGCGTAATTTCGGCTTCGACAGGATGTCGACCGAGGAAACCATCGCCACCTGCGAGAAGCTGTTCGCCAAATACCTCAACGGCAACGCGCTGATGTCGAATGCGCGCCATTTGCGCGGCTCGGCTTGGCTGAATTTCAACCGCGTGCTGTGCGAGCGCTGGAGCGCCGGCAACGTCGTGCTGCTCGGCGACGCCGCGGCGACCGCGCATTTCTCCGTCGGCTCCGGGTCGAAGCTCGCGATGGAGAGCGCGATTGCCCTCGCCAACGACATCGAGAGCGAACCTGACTTGCCGTCCGCCTTCCGCCGTTACGAGGACGAGCGGCGGCTCGAGGTGCTGCGCTTGCAGAACGCGGCGCGCAACTCGACCGAATGGTTCGAGGAGATCGAGCGCTATTTCCATCTCGACCCGGTGCAGTTCAACTACTCGCTGCTGACGCGCTCGCAGCGCATCAGCCACGAGAACCTGCGCCAGCGCGATCCGGACTGGCTTGCCGGCGCCGAGAAATGGTTCGAGCGCCGCGCCACCGGCCGCATGCCGAACGCAGCGCGGCCGCCGATGTTCGTGCCGCTCAAGGTGCGCGGCATCGAGCTTGCCAACCGCGTCTGCGTCTCGCCCATGGCGCAGTACCGCGCGACCGACGGCCTGCCTAACGACTGGCATTTCGTGCATTACGCCGAGCGCGCCAAGGGCGGCGCCGGCATGGTGTTCACCGAGATGACCTGCGTGTCGGCGATCGGGCGCATCTCGCCCGGCTGCACCGGGCTCTACACCGAGGAGCACGAGCGCGCCTGGAAGAAGCTCGTCGATTTCGTGCACGCCGAAACCGAGGCCAAGATCGCCATCCAGCTCGGCCATTCCGGGCTCAAAGGTTCGACCCAACTCGGCTGGGAAACCTCCGACGCGCCGCTGATGACCGATAACTGGGAGGTGATCGGCCCCTCGCAGGTGCCGTGGTCGCCGGACAACCAGACGCCGCGCGAGATGACGCGCGCCGACATGGACACCGTGCGCGATGAGTTCGTGCGCTCGGCGGAAATGGCCAAACGCGCCGGCTTCGACTGGCTCGAATTGCACTACGCGCACGGTTACCTGATGTCGTCCTTCATTACGCCGCTCACCAACAAGCGCGCCGACGACTATGGCGGCTCGCTCGCGAACCGCATGCGCTTTCCGCTCGAGGTCTACCGCGCCGTGCGCAAGGCGTGGCCGGACGACAAGCCGATCTCGGTGCGCATCTCCGCACACGACTGGGTCGGTGTCGCCGGCGTCATGCCACAGGATGCGGTCGCCATCTCGCGTATCCTCGCCGCGGAAGGCGTCGACCTGATCGACGTCTCCGCCGGGCAAACCACGGTCGAGGCGCGGCCGGTCTACGGCCGCATGTTCCAGACGCCGTTCTCCGACCGCATCCGCAACGAGGTCGGCATCGCCACGCTCGCCGTCGGCAACATCTACGAGCCCGACCACGTCAATTCGATCCTGATGGCCGGGCGCGCCGATCTCGTCTGCCTCGGGCGGCCGCATCTTGCCGATCCTTACTGGACGCTGCACGCCGCCGCCGATTTGAAATACCAAGGCGTCGCCTGGCCGAAGCCTTATCTGCGCGGCCGCGACCAGCTCTATCGCCTGAAAGCGCGCGCCGAAGTCATGATGGGGAAGGTGTGATGGGCGCGCTCGCCGGCCATCACGCGCTTGTCACCGGCGGCGGCACCGGCATCGGCGCCGCCATCGCCCGCGCGCTCGGCGGCGCCGGCGCTGCGGTGACGCTGGCCGGGCGGCGGGCGGCACCGCTCGATGAGACCGCCAAGAGCCTGCCGCAGGCGGCCACGGTTGTCGCCGACGTCACCCGCGAAGAGGATTGCCACGCCATGGTGCAGGCGGCGCGCGCCGCCAATGGGCCGCTCGATATCGTCGTCGCCAATGCCGGCGCGGCGGAAAGCGCGCCCGCGGCCAGGACCGATCTGGCGCTGTGGCAACGCATGATCGCCACCAACCTGACCGGCGCTTTCCTGACTGCCCGCGCCGCGCTCGGCGACCTCACCCGCAAGCCGGAGGGCGAGGGGCGGCGGCTCATCTTCATTGCCTCGACGGCCGGCCTCAAGGGTTATCCTTACGTTTCCGCCTACTGCGCCGCCAAGCACGGCGTCGTCGGTCTTGCGCGCGCACTCGCCGCCGAACTGGCGACGAGCGGGGTCGCGGTGAATGCCGTCTGTCCCGGCTATACCGAGACGCCGATGTTTGAAGCGTCGGTCGCGAACATCACTGCCAAGACCGGCCGCCGCGCCGACGAGGCGCGCATGCTGCTCGCCCGCGACAATGCCCATGGCCGCCTGATCGCGCCCGAGGAAGTTGCGCAGACCGTCCTTTTCCTCTGCTCGCCGGCGGCGGCCTCGATCAACGGCGAGGTGATCGCTATCGCGGGAGGGCAAATATGAACGTCGCGCTCAGGCAACGCGCCGAGCCGCGCTCAGCGAGCAAGCAGCGCCTGCGGCTGTGGCTGCGATTGTTGCGCGCGACCCGCGCCATCGAAGCCGAGCTGCGCGAACGCCTGCGGGTACGTTTTGCGCTGACGCTGCCGCAGTTCGACGTGCTGGCGGCGCTGGCGCGCAAGCCAGACGGTATCACCATGACCGAATTGTCGCGTATGCTGATCGTCTCCAACGGCAACGTCACCGGCATTATCGACCGCCTCGTTGGCGACAAACTGGTGGCGCGCCAGCCGGCGCCGGGCGACCGCCGCTCGTTTCTGGTCCGGTTGACGGCGAAAGGGCAATCGCACTTTGCCGCGGTCGCTCGCGCCCATCAGGAATGGATCGACCGGCTCTTGTCAGATTTCGACGCGGCGGACGCCGAAACCATCATCGCGCATCTCGACGGATTACCCGCGCGTGTGCGCAACGGGGGTGCCCGGCCATGACCTTGGTGGACAAGAGCTATCTGGGCTGGCCGTTTTTCGAAGCGCGCCACCGCGCACTCGCCGGGCAGCTTGCGGCCTGGGCCGAGGCCAATCTCGGCGACATCGATCATACCGATGCTGACCTTGCCTGCCGCAAGCTGGTCGAACAGCTGGGCGAAGCGGGTTGGCTCAATCTGACCGCGCCCGATGACGACGGCAGCACGCTCGATGTGCGGTCCCTGGCGCTCGCGCGCGAAACCTTGGCGCGCCACGACGGCCTTGCCGATTTCTCCTTCGCCATGCAGGGCCTCGGCGCCGGGCCGATCTCATTGTTCGGCAACCCGGCGCAGCGCGCGGCCTGGCTGCCGAAGACACGCGCCGGCACCGCAATCGCCGCCTTCGCGCTGACCGAAGCAGCGTCGGGCTCCGACGTCGCCAATATCGCGCTCACCGCGCGACGTGACGGCGAGACTTATGTGGTCGACGGCGAGAAGACCTGGATCTCCAATGGCGGCATTGCGGCCGTTTACGTCGTTTTCGCCCGCACCGGCGAGGCGCCGGGCGCGCGCGGCATCTCCGCTTTTATCGTCGAGGGCGATAATCCCGGCCTGAGCGTCGCCGAGCGCCTTCCCGTCATCGCGCCGCATCCTCTGGCCCGCTTGCGCTTCCAGGATTGCCGCGTGCCGGCGTCCGCGCTGATCGGCCAGCCGGGCGAGGGTTTCAAGATCGCCATGGCGACGCTCGACGTCTTCCGCACCACCGTCGGTGCGGCCGCGCTCGGCTTTGCCCGCCGCGCCTTGGCGGAAACGGTGCAGCGCGCGCGCCACCGCCAACTCTTCGGCTCGGCCTTGAGCGAATTGCAGATGGTGCAAGGCCATATCGCCGACATGGCGCTGGAGATCGATGCCGCGGCGCTGTTGGTCTATCGCGCAGCCTGGATGAAGGACCGCGGCGCCGCGCGCATTTCGCGCGAGGCCTCGATGGCCAAGCTCTACGCCACCGAAGCGGCGCAGCGCGTCATCGACACGGCGGTGCAATTGCACGGCGGCGACGGCGTGCGCGTCGGCCATGCGGTCGAGACGCTCTACCGTGAAATCCGCGCGCTGCGCATCTACGAAGGCGCCTCCGACGTGCAGAAAATCGTCATTGCCCGAGCCGTCCTCTCGGAGTCTCCGCCATGAGCAAATCGATCAAGCTTGGCCCCTCCGCCCATGTCGATAGCTTCGCGCGCGACAACCTGCCGCCCGCCGAGCAGTGGCCCAATATCCTGCTCGACCGGCCGGAATTCCAGTACCCCGAGCGCCTGAACGTGGGCGTCGAGCTCACCGACAAGATGGTGGAGAAGGGGCTTGGCGATCACACCGCGCTGATCGGCAACGGCCGCCGCCGCACCTATAAAGAGCTCGCCGACTGGTCCAATCGGCTGGCGCACGCGCTCACCGAGAACTACGGCGTCAAGCCGGGCAACCGCGTGCTCATCCGCTCCGGCAACAATCCCGCGCTGGTGGCGGCCTGGCTCGCCGCCACCAAGGCCGGCGCAGTCGTCGTCAACACCATGCCGCTGCTGCGCGCGGGCGAGCTCGCCAAGATCGTCGACAAGGCCGAGATCGCGCTCGCGCTTACCGACAGCCGCATCGCCGACGAGCTCGTCGCCTGCGCCAAGGACGGCAAGTTCTTGAAGCAGGTCGTGTCCTTCGACGGCACCGCCAATCACGACGCCGAGCTCGACCGCATCGCTCTCGACAAGCCGGTACATTACGACGCGGTGCCGACCGGCCGCGACGACGTGGCGCTGCTCGGTTTCACCTCGGGCACCACCGGCGAGCCGAAGGCGACTATGCATTTTCACCGCGATTTGCTGATTATCGCTGACGGCTATGCGCGCGAAGTGTTGAAAGTCACTCCCGAGGATATCTTCGTTGGCTCGCCGCCGCTCGCCTTCACCTTCGGCCTCGGCGGACTCGCCATCTTCCCGCTGCGTTTCGGCGCGACCGCGACGCTTCTGGAAAATGCGTCTCCCGCCAACATGATTCAGATCATCGAGAATTATAAGGCGACGATCTGTTTCACCGCGCCGACCGCCTATCGCGCCATGATGGCGGCGATGGACAAGGGCGCCGACCTCTCGTCGCTACGCCTTGCGGTTTCGGCGGGTGAGACGCTGCCCGGGCCGGTATTCGAGGATTGGATGCGCAAGACCGGCAAGCCGATCCTCGACGGCATCGGCTCAACCGAGATGCTGCACATCTTCATCACCAACCGCATCGGCGACGCCCATGCCGGCGCCACCGGACGCCCCGTGACCGGCTACGAGGCGAAGATCGTCGACGACAATATGACCGAGCTGCCGCGCGGTTCGGTCGGCAAGCTCGCGGTGCGCGGGCCAACTGGCTGCCGCTATCTCGCCGACAAGCGGCAGAAAAACTACGTGCGCGGTGGCTGGAATCTGACCGGTGACACCTTCATGCAAGACGAGCGGGGCCTCTTCCATTTCGTCGCCCGCGCCGACGATATGATCATCTCCGGCGGTTACAATATCGCCGGTCCTGAGGTCGAGGCGGCGCTGCTCACGCATGCCGACGTCGCCGAATGCGCCGTCGTCTCGTCGCCCGACGAGGAGCGCGGCGCCATCGTCTGCGCTTACGTCGTGCTCAAATCCGGCGTGCCGCGCGGTGTCGACAGCGTCAAGCGTCTGCAGGACCACGTGAAAGCGGTGATCGCGCCGTACAAATATCCGCGCGCCGTACATTTCATCGACGCCTTGCCGAAGACGCAGACCGGCAAGATCCAGCGCTTCAAGCTGCGCGAGCAAGAGTCGCCATGACCGACACAATGACCGGGATCGAGATTTTGCAGCCGAACGGCTGGTCGCCGCCGCAAGGCTATGCCAACGGCATCGCCGCCGAAGGCCGTCAGGTCTTCATCGCCGGGCAGATCGGCTGGACGGCGCAGGCGCGGCTCGTCGCCGACGATCTCCCCGCGCAGGTCGAGCAGGCGCTGAAGAACATCGTCGCGGTGCTCGCCGAGGCCGGCGGTGCACCGCGTCATCTGGTGCGGCTCAACTGGTACGTCACCGACAAGGCGGACTACCTCGCGCAGCGCAAGGCGATCGGCGCCGCTTACCGCCGCATCATCGGTCGGCATTTTCCGGCGATGACGCTTTTGGTCGTCGCCGGGTTGCTGGAGGAGGGCGCCCTGGTCGAGATCGAGGCGACCGCCGTCATTCCCAAAGGTGCGCGATGATCCCGGTCGTCTTTTTGCAAGGCATCGGCGGCGAGGCGCGGCTGTGGGCGCCGCAAGTCGCGAGCTTCAAGGCGGCCGGCTACGAGCCCATCGCGCTCGATCTGCCGGGCTACGGCGCGCGGCAGCCGGTCGATACCATGACCTTCGACATGCTCGCCGCCGATGTCGAGGCCGCAGTCGATGCGCGCAAGCTCCGGTGGCCGGTGCTGATCGGCCATTCGCTCGGCGGCATGATCGTGCAGACCTGTCTGCGCCGCCGGCCAGACGGCTATGGCGCTGTCGTCTTGTCCGGCACCAGCCCGGCCTTCGGCAACCCCGACGGCGACTTCCAGAAGAAATTCGTCGCCGACCGCCTCGGCCCGCTCGATGCCGGACGCACCATGCACGACATGGCGACCGAGATCGCCGACGCCTTGATCGCGCCCGGCGCCAACGCGAAGGGCCGTCAGCTGCTGATCGAGGTCATGGGCGCGATCGATCCGCGTACCTATCGCGCCGCCGTGCGATGCCTGGTCGGCTTTGACGAGCGCGCCAATCTCGGCCACATCAAGGTGCCGGTGCTGTGCATCGTCGGCGCGCGCGACAACAATGCGCCGGCACCGATGATGCAGCGCATGGCGGCGAAGATTCCTGGCGCCAAATATGTCTGCCTGCCTGGCGTCGGCCACATGCCGAACTTGGAAGCACCGGCAGACTATGACGCGGCGATCCTGGATTTTTTGCGCGAGGCGCTGGCGCGCGTGGCGGTGTGAGCGGAGTTGCGGCAATGAACGTCCTCGAAAGCCACGATACCGACGCGCCGATCTTTGCGCCCGTCGCCTTCCGTTTGACCGACGCGCAGGCCGCGCTCATCGCCAAGGCGCGCCGCTTCGGCAAGGCCAAGCTTGCGCCGCGCGCCGCCAAGCACGACCGTGACGCCACCTTTCCGATCGAGAACTTCCGCGACATGCACGGCGAAGGGCTGCTCGCGATCTGTATCCCCAGGGCGGACGGCGGGCTCGGCGCCGACTTCCAGACCTACTGCCTCGCCGCCGCCGAGCTCGGCCGCTACGACGGCGCCACCGCGCTCTCGTGGAACATGCATGTCTGTTCGACGCTGTGGTCGGGGCCGCTGACCGACGACCTCGACATGTCGGACGAGGAGCGCAAGGCGCATGCAACGCGCCGGCGGTTGCATTATCGGCGCATCGTTACGGACGGCGCGATCTACGCCCAGCCGTTCTCCGAGGGCGGTGCGGCTGCAGCCGGTAGCGTCGCCTTCGGTACCGAGGCAAAGCCGGTCAAAGGCGGCTTCATCGTCAACGGCAAGAAGATCTTCGCCTCGCTCTCCGGCGCCGCCGATTATTACGGCGTGCTTTGCACCGAACGTGCCGAGGGAGAAGCGGCGAGCCGCCGCAACACGCTTTATCTCGGTATTCCCGCCAAGGCGGAAGGCGTCTCCGTGGTCGGCGATTGGGATCCGCTCGGCATGCGCGGCACCGTCTCACGCACGCTCATGTTCAAGGATGTGTTCGTGCCCGCGGACGCCATGCTCATGCCGCACGGCGTCTATTTCCAGGCGGCGACGCGCTGGCCGCACATGTTTCTCACGCTGTCGCCGACCTATATGGGGCTGGCGCAGGCGGCCTACGACTTCACCGTTGCCTATCTGCGCGGCGAGGTACCGGGCACGCCGCCGGTCAAGCGCCGCATGTTCCCGACCAAGCAGATCGCGGTCGCCGAAATGCACATCATGCTGGAGCAGACCAAGGCGCTCTGGTTCCAGGCGATCAGCGAGGCGCGTGCCAATCCGAGCAAGGAGCAGGTGCTGCGCGCTTATGCCGCGCAATACACGGTGATGGAGAACGCCAACGCCATCGCGGTCAAGGCGATCCGCACCTGTGGCGGCCAGGCGATGCTCAAATCGCTGCCGCTCGAGCGCATCTACCGCGACAGCCGTTGCGGTGCGCTGATGCTGCCATGGACCGCCGAGATCTGCGTCGACCGCGTCGGCCGCGAGGCACTCTACGAGCCGGGCGAGAAGGATGAGTGACCTTGTCATTGCCGGGCAACCGGGTCCGGCGAAAGGCCGGCCCGGCTGCAAACTTGACCCGGCGATCCATCATTCTTGCGAAAAGATGGATGCGCGGGTCGAGCCCGCGCATGACGAGTCATAAATGAACCTCGCCGACCTCATCGACCGCAATGCCGCCTTCACACCGGACAAGGCGGCGTTGCGCTTCGAGGGTGAGACGCTGAGCTATGCCGAGCTGTCCGAGCGCATCACCTGCGCGGCGCGCGCGTTGAGGTCGCGGCTCGGCGTCGGGCGCGGCGACCGTGTGGCGATCCTGGCGCTCAATCATCCCGACTATCTGGTGCTGCTTTACGCTTGCGCGCGGCTCGGCGCCATGCTGCTGCCGCTCAACTGGCGGCTCGCAGTGCCGGAGCAGGTTTTCATCCTCAGCGATGCCTCGGCGAAAGTGTTGGTGGTCGAGCAGGCCTTCGACGCCGTCGTACCGGCGCTGAAGCGAGCCTTGCCCGATATCCATGTCGTGGCGCTGGCGGCGTTCGACGAGCTCATCGCCGCCGGCGCCGGCAACGACCGCAACCCGCATGTCGACGAAAAATCGCCGCTGCTGCTGGTCTACACCTCGGGCACCACCGGCCGCCCCAAGGGCGCGGTGCTGCGACAGGAGGCGTTGCTGTGGAACGGCATCATGAGCCAACACATGCACGACATGACGGCCGAGGATCACATCCTCACCGTGCTGCCGTTCTTTCATGTCGGCGGACTCAATATCCAGACCACGCCGGCGCTGCACATCGGCGCGACCGTCACCATCCATCCGCGCTTCACGCCTGATCTGACGCTCGCCGCCATCGCGCGCGACAAGCCGACGCTGACGGTGCTGGTGCCGGCGACCATCCAAGCGCTGCTCGCGCAACCGGCCTGGACCACGACGGAGCTCACCTCCTTGCGCGCGCTCACCACCGGCTCGACGCAGGTGCCGGTGCCGCTGATCGAAGCGGTCGAGGCGCGCGGGGTGCCGGTGCTGCAGGTCTATGGCTCGACCGAGACTTGCCCGATTGCGGTCTATACCCGCGTCGGCGGCGATCTGTCGCGCAAACTGTCGACCGGGTTGCCCGGCCTCGTGTGCGAAGCGCGTATCGTCGACGATGACGGCCGCGAGACGCCGCCCGGCGTGCCCGCGGAGGTGCTGGTGCGCGGGCCGAACGTCTTCTTCGAATATTGGGGCAATGCCGCCGCCACCGCCGAGGCGCTGCGTGATGGCTGGTACTATTCCGGCGACATCGGCACCCGCGATAAAGACGGCTACTTCTATATTTATGACCGCAAGAAGAACATGATCATCTCCGGCGGCGAAAACATCTATCCGGCCGAGGTCGAGCGCGTGCTCAACGCTCATCCCGACGTTGCCGAAGCCGCGGTGATTGGCCGCCCCGATCCGAAATGGCAGGAGGTGCCGGTGGCCTATGTGGTGCGCCGCGCCGGCGCCTCATGCGAGGCCGCGGCGATCATCGCCCATGTCGGGCGCGAGCTCGCGCGCTTCAAGGTGCCGCGCGAGATCGTCTTTGTCGAGGCGCTGCCGCGCAACGCGCTCGGCAAGGTACAGCACTTCGTGCTGCGCGAGCAGGCGGCGCGATGAAAATCGCGGTGCTCGGCGGCGGCAATGGGTCGTTCGCGGCGGCGGGCGATTTTACGCTGCAAGGCCACGAGGTGCGGCTATGGCGGCGCGACGCGCAGGCGGTCGCGGCGCACAAGGCCGCCGGCGGCGTCATCATGGTCAAGGATTTCGCCGGCCGGCACGAGGCGAAGCCGGCGTTGGTCACCACTGATATTGCCGCGGCCGTCCGCGACGCCGAATTGATCCTCTGCCCGGTGCCGGCGACGGCGCAGTACGAGATCGCCAAGGCACTGGCGCCGCATCTTACGGACGGCCAAGTCGTCTATTTACCGCCCGGGACCTTCGGCTCGGTGATCTTTGCCAAGGCCGCCTACGAGGCCAGCAACCGCGCGCCGGCCGCCTTTGCCGAGACTGGCACATTGCCTTGGCTCACGCGCAAGCATGGGCCGCACGAGGTCGCCATCACTATCCGTGCCAAGAGATTGCCGACCGGCGTGTTCCCGCTCACGCGCAAAACTCATGCCCTTACCGTTGTCGGCAAGGCGTTCCCCGGCGTGATCGAGGATTGCGGCGATGCGCTGTCAGCCGCGTTGATGAATGCCGGGCCGGTCATCCATCCGCCGCTGATCGTGATGAATGCCGGGCCGCTCGAGCATTTCGACAAATGGGACATCCACAAGGAGGGCACGCAAGGCTCGGTTCGCCGCGTCACCGACGCTCTCGACGGCGAACGGATCAGGCTGCGCGAGGCGCTCGGCTACGGCGCGCCACATTTCCCGCTCGCCGACCATTACGCCAAGAGCGGACCGGAATGGATGTACGGCCGCGGCTCGCACGATAAACTGACCGACAGCGGCGACTGGCGCGAGCACATCGTGCTCACCGAGCATCGCTACATGCTGGAAGACACGCGCATTGGCCTGTCGTTCTTTCTCTCGGTGGCGGCGCTTGCTGGTGTGGCCATGCCGCTGGCGCACGCGTTCCTGTCAATCGGTAGTGCCATCTGCGGCGAGGATTTCATGACGACCGGCCGGCCCTTGTCGTCGCTCGGACTCGGCGCGCTCGACCGCATGCAACTGCAGGCGCTGCTGCGCGTGGGCTTCCAGTGAACGTGCGTGAAAAAATCGCCTGCCTCGGTGCTGGCCGAATGGGGCGCGGCATTGCCATCGTGTTCGCCTATGCCGGCCATGCCGTCACCATGGTCGACTTCAAGCCGCGTCCGCGCGCGGAGTTCGACAAGCTCGCGGCAACGGCTATCGACGAGGTGAAGCGCACGCTTGCGAGCCTCGCCAAGCTCGGTCTGTTCGATGGGAGCGCGGTCGATACCATCGGCGCGCGGGTGACGGTGGTGCCGGAGAGCGAGGCCGCCGCCGCGTTCTCCACCGCCGACGTGATCTTTGAGGGCGTGCCGGAAGTGCTCGACCTGAAGCGTGACGCGCTGGCGCGCTGCTCCCAATTGGCCGGGCCAAAACCGATGATCGCCTCGACCACCTCGACCATCCTGGTCGACGACTTGTCGGGCGCGGTCGCGCAGCCCGAGCGCTTCCTCAACGCGCATTGGCTCAACCCGGCCTATCTCGTGCCGCTGGTCGAATTGTCGCCCGGCGCGCACACCGATGCCGCCGTCACCACGCGGCTGAAAGCGCTGCTCGAGCGCATCGGCAAGGTGCCGGTCGTCTGCGCGGCCCGGCCTGGCTATATCGTGCCGCGCATCCAGGCGCTCGCCATGAACGAGGCCGCGCGCATGGTGGAGGAGGGCGTCGCTTCGCCCGAGGAGTTGGACAAGGCGATCAAATACGGCTTCGGCTTCCGCTTTGCCGTGCTCGGCCTGTTGGAGTTCATCGACTGGGGCGGCGGCGACATCCTCTATTATGCCAGCCGCTACCTCACCCGGGCGCTCGGCAGCGAGCGCTATGCCGCGCCGGAGATCATCGAGCGCAACATGCGCGAAGGCCATATCGGCCTGACCACGCGCCAGGGCTTCCTCAACTACGAAGGCCTCGACCTCGACGCCTACCGCGCCGAACGCATGAAGGCGTTCATCGGCATGCTCGGCTTCCTTGATCTTGTGAAGCCGCCGGTGCTCGACAAGTGATGTCATTCCGGGACGCGCCTAAGGCGCGGACCCGGAATCCATACTCCGTAGCGTTAGTGGTTATGGATTCCGGGTTCGCCGCTTCGCGGCGCCCCGGAATGACAGTCACCCGAACACATCCTGCAACACGCCGGCCTTCACCACCACGGTATTGTCGACCGTAATGGTCGTCTTCATCACCGGCAGGTCGAAATGCCCGGCGGTGTGACGGCCGGCGAACTCGTTGGCGCCGGTGGAGAACAAGAAATTGCCCGGCACCGCGCGCAATTCGGTGCCGTTGGTGTCGCGCTGATCGTACATGGCAAGCGCCTCGTAGCGCGCACCCGGGTTCATGCCCCAGCCGACATGCGACACCGCATAGGCGTCCTTGTCGCCCCAGGCGGCGAAGTAACCGCGCATCATCTCGGCGTCCGACCCGTCGCCCTCGATCTTGGTGACGTAGTCCTTTTCCAAGGTTAGCACGATGCGGTCCTGCAGATAGCGCTTGAAGGTGAGATTGATGTCGCCGCGGTCGAGCACAAGCGTGCCCTCGACCGTCCCGCTTTTGGGAAAGCTCACGACGATGCCGCCCGGCCAATGCGCGAGCGTGCCCGGCTTGTCGGTCCAGCCCCAGACGCCGACGGTCGCCGCGCCCTCCATGTTGATGGCGAGATCGGTGCCGGCGGCCGATGTGACCGTCATGCGCTTGGAGCCGCGCAGCATCTTCGCCGCGGCGCGCACGTTCTTTTCCAATGCGGCGTCGGGGCGCATGCGTTCCAACGCTTCCGGGTGCTCGTTGGAGATCACCATGATGCGGCTGCCCGCCTTGAGGATTTCCGGCGTCTCCGGCGCATGCATCAGGCCTTCGAGCGTGCAGTCGACGACGAAGCCGGCTTGTCCCAGCGCCGACACCACGGGTTTGAGCCGTCCGATCGCCTCGCTCGAGCCGGTCGAACGCACCGGTACCGGGTAGGGGTTGCGCGGCGTCGGCACCACGAGGTGGAACGGCTTGGCGCCAAGCCGCAGCAGCGCCAGCTCGACGAGCTGCACGTTGAGTTGCCGCGATTGCGTCTCCGACAGAATCGCCGCGATGTCACCGCGCTCGACCGCGCACTTCTCGAACACCTCGCAGAAGGCGTCGATCCACTTGCCCTCGATGCGATCGGCGAACATTATTCAAATCCGCCATTGACGCCGATGAACTGCCCAGTGATCGAGCGCGCCTTCGGCATGGTGAGGTAGGCGATCATCTCGGCGATCTCTTGCGGCTCGATGAAGGCGCCGGTCGCCTGTCGCGCGAGATAATACTTCTCGGCTTCTTCGATGCCGATGTTTTCGGCACGTGCATGCGCCGCGATCACGCGCTCGATGCGGTCGCCACGCACCGCGCCGGGCAGGATGGCGTTGACGGTGACACCATGGTGGCCGACCTCGCGCGCGAGCGAGGCGGTCAAGCCGAGCACGGCCCATTTGGTCGCGCAATAGGGCGTGCGGTTGGCATAGCCGATCTTGCCGGCGACCGAACTCATATTGACGATGGTGCCGGCGCCGGCGGCGACCATGCCGGGCACCACGCTACGGCAGGTGAGGAACATCGCGGTGAGGTTGATGTTGATCGAATCGTTCCAGGTTGGCAGGTCGATTTGCGTCAGCGGCGCGGTCGGCCCGGCAATGCCGGCATTGTTGACCAGCACGCGGATGGTGCCGAGTCCCTTGAACAGCGCCTCGATCTGCTCCGGCCTGCGCACGTCGCAGGGGCGGAACTCAGACTTGATCTCGGCGGCCGTCGCTTCGCCTTGCGCGACGTCGATGTCGCTGACGACGACACGGTAGCCTTCGCGCGCGAGCACGCGCGCGGTCTCGCGTCCGATGCCGCTTGCGCTCGCCGTCACCACCGCGACTGGTCGGCTATCGGCCATGTTGTTCTCCGGCTGTCAAAAAGCGCGGGCCCGAAACGCCGCCAGGTCCGCGGTCAAATTTCACTTCGCCGCCTTCACCTGCTCGATGTAGTAGGCGAGCGCGGCCTTGCCGTCGACGTGCTTGGCGTTGGCCTTGGCGATCCATTCCTGCGTCATCGAGTCAAGCTTGGCGTGCAGGTCTTTCATCATTGCGTCGTTGGCGACGGTGAATTCGGTGCCGAGCTTGATGAGGCCGGTCTTACCTTCGGCGTCGGCCTTGTCCCACATCGCACCGGCTAGCCTGGCGAGCGCTTCACCAGACACCGACTCGATCGCCTTCTTGTCCTCGTCAGGCAGCGCATCCCACTTCGCCTGATTGACGATGAGGAAATGCGCAGTGCGGTAAAGCCCGTTCGGAATCTCGAGCGCGTGGTGGATCACCGGCCCAATCTTGAAGTTATAGACCGACTCGGTCGGGAAAAAGATGCCGTCAGCGACGCCCTTCGAGAGCACGTCATAGGCCTGGGAGGCCGGCGCGAACACCGGCACGGTATCGAGCCTCTTGGCGATGTCGTTCACCAGCCCGCCCGGCACGCGCATCTTCAGATGCTCGATATCGGCGATACTGGCGAGCTTCTTGTCGCGGGTGAAGATATGGCCGGGTCCGTGCGTCCAGATGCCGAGCAGATGCACGCCATTGTACTCGTCGGCCTGCTTGAAGAATTTCTCGTAGGTCTTCCAGTAGGCGACGCAGGATGACATCGCGTTTGGCGCCAGGAACGGTAGCTCGACGCCCTCGTTGAGCACGAAGCGGTTGGCCGTGTAGCTGTTGACGCCCATCGCCACGTCGGCAACGCCCTCCTTCACCAGGTCGAAATGCGACGGTGGGTTGCCGAGCGCGCTGACGAACTGGATCTTGACGCGGCCGTGTGTCGCCTGCTCGACGTTCTTGGCCCAGACATAAAACACCTCGACGGTGAGCGGATGGGTCGGCGGCACCCAATTGGAGAAGCGCCAGACCGTCTGTGCCGACGCCGTGCTCCCGGTCAGCGCCGCGGCGACGGCGAGGCCTGCAAGCGCGCGTGTTGCCAGTTTCAGCATGGTTCACTCCTGTCGGTTTTTCTTGGGGACATCATGCCGTCGAACGGGCGCCGCTGACAAGCGGTCGCGGCACTCGCGTGGTGCTTGTAGGCCTCACATCAGCGAGGGCAGGAACAGCACCACCTGCGGCCAGAACACGAACAGCGCAAGGCGCAGGATGTCGGCGACGATGAAATAGCCGACTCCGCGGAAGATCGTGGTCACCGGCACGTCCTTGAGCGTCGCCTTGAGCACGAAGACGTTGAGCCCGATCGGCGGGGTGATCATGCCAATTTCGACGACGACGACGATGATGATGCCGAACCAGATCGGGTCAAAGCCGAGGGATTTGACGATGGGAAAGAAGATTGGGATCGTCAGCAGGATCATGCTCAGGCTTTCCAAAAGACAGCCGAGCACGAGATAGATCGCGCAGATGCTGAGCATCACCACGATCGGCGCCGGGCCGATAGCCGTGAGCCACGAGGAGAGTTGGCTCGGCAGTCCGGCGACGTTGATGAAGTTTGAAAAGATGATGGCGCCGATGAGTAGGATAAACATCATCGCCGAGGTGCGCGCCGTCTCGACCAGCACGTCGAACAGGATGCGCATGGTCATCTTGCGCCGCACCAGCGCAAAGAGGAACGCTCCGCCGGAGCCGATGCCGGCCGCCTCGGTCGGCGTGAACAGGCCCAAATAGATGCCGCCCATCACGATCAGAAACAACAGCAGCACGCCCCAGATCTTCGACAGCGCGCGCAGCCGCTGCGCCCAGGTCGAGCGTTCGCCGGGCGGGCCGAGCTTGGGATTGAGCCAGGTGACGCTCGAGACGGCGAGGATGTAGAAGCCGATGCCGATGATGCCGGGGATGATGCCGGCAATGAACAGCTTGCCGATGTCCGTCGAGGTCATGATGCCGTAGATCACCATGATCACGCTCGGTGGAATGAGGATGCCGAGTGTACCGCCGGCGGCGATCGAGCCGGCTGCCAAGCTGTCGGCGTAGCCGTAGCGGCGCATCGCCGGCATTGCCACCTTGGACATGGTGGCGGCGGTCGCCATGCTCGAGCCGGACACCGCGGCAAAGCCACCGCAGGCCGCGACCGTCGCCATCGCCAGCCCACCTCGGCGGTGGCCGAGGAAGGTGTTGGCGCAGTCGTAAAGCTCCTGGCCGAGGCCGGCGTGATTGATGAAGCTGCCCATCAGGATGAACAGCGGCAGCACCGAAAGATCGTCGGAGATCGTCGTTTCGTAGGCGATCTGCCCGACCATCGCCAGCGCCCCCGGCCAGCTGGTGAAATGCGCGAAACCGACGAAGCCGACCAGCGCCATGCCGAAAGCGATCGGCGCGCCGAGAAAGAGCAACGTAAAGACGACGACGAAGCCGATGATCGCCTGCGTCACGCCATCACCTACGGCGCGTCCGGCCGCGGGCGCAGCGCCGCGACCATCTGCAGCAGCACGACAACGACGGCGAGCGCGCTCATGGCGCACATGAAATAGGCAAAGGGCGCGACCGGGATGTTGAGGTAAGACGTGTAGTCGCCATAGCCAGCGAGCGTGCCGGCCTTCTCCCACAGCCGCCAGGCGATCAGCGCCAGCGCGAGCAGCGAGCTCGCGAGCAGCACCGTGCGCTCGACGGCGCGGCTGTGGCGGCCGGCGAGCATCTCCAGCAGGCCGACGGTGACGTGCTCCCTGTGCGCGGTGACGACCGGCAGCGCGCCGAAAATCAGCAGGCAGAGGCCGAGGCCGGTCAGCTCCGAGGCGCCCGGCACCGGCGCGTTGAAGGCGTAACGACCGACGACGTCGACGCAGCGCAAGACCATCAGTGCAAACAGCATCAACGCCACGAACAGGCTGAGCGCGAGTTCGAGCCGGCCGAGCACCGTCCGCCCGCTCTCAAGATGGCCCGACGGGGCGTCGCTGCTGCTCACATTGCCTCGACTATGTTCGTGCGCGGCAAGTTTTATAGGCGAAGATGCGGGCGCCGCAAACGGCCAAGGGTGTGGATTTACGCCGCCGTTAGATCGCCAGGCCGCCGTCGACCAGATGCGGCTGGCCGGTGATGTAGCTCGACTCGTCGGAGGCGAGGAACACGGCGAGCGCCGCTACCTCTTGCGCGGTACCGAGCCGGCCCATCGGCTGGCGCCGCACGAAATTATCACGCACCTCGCCGGTCGATTTGCCGGTCTCCTTGGCCACCGTCTCGATGCGTTCGCCCAGCGACGGCGACACGATGGTGCCCGGGCAGATGGCGTTACAACGGATGCCCTTGCCGATGAAGTCGATCGCCACCGCCTTGGTGAGCCCAATCACCGCCGCTTTGGTGGCGCCATAGACGTAGCGGTTCGGCAGGCCTTTGATCGAGGAGACGCCCGACGACATGTTGACGATCGAGCCGCCGCCCTTTTTCAGCATGCCGGGCAGGAAGGCCTTGATGGTCCGATGCATCGACTTGACGTTGAGGTCGAAGGAGAAGTCCCAGTCCTTCTCGCCGCAATCGAGCACGGTGCCTTGGTGCACGTAGCCGGCGACATTGGCGAGCACGTCGAGCGCGCCGAACTCCTTTTCCACCGCCTGCGCGAAGGCGTCGACCGCGTCGGTCGACAGCACGTCGAGCTTCGCGCTCTTGGCAGCCTTCAGCCCGGCGAGCTTGTCGGTGGCGACGTCGGTTGCGATTACCCTGGCGCCCTCGGCGATGAAGGCTTCGGCGATGGCGCGGCCGATGCCTTGGCCCGCCGCCGTCACCAGGGCCAGCTTGTTCTTGAGGCGCTCGGTCATCTTTCTTTCTCCCTGTCTCACCCTCTCCGCTCGTCCCCGCGAATGCGGGGACCCAGAGTTTCTTATTTATCTGCGGTTCAATCTTGGCCCTGGGTTCCCGCTTGCGCGGGAACGAACGGAGGATGCGTTGCGCCCTTGCTGCAATCTCAATGATTGTCGCGCGGCACCCCGCTGTCCTGGGCGACGCGCTGATATTTGACCGCCGGCTTCAACACCATGCCGCCGGCGAGCTGATCAACCATGCCGCGCTGGATCTCCTGCCAGGGCGTTTGGCTCTTGGGATAGCGGTAGCCGCCGCGCTTCTGCAGCGCCGCGCGCCGCCGCGCGAGTTCGGCCTTGGAGATCAGGATGTCGGCGGTGCCTTTGTTGAGGTCGATGCGCACACGGTCGCCGGTTTGCAAGAGCGCGAGGCCGCCGCCGGCCGCCGCTTCCGGCGAGGCGTTGAGGATCGACGGCGAACCCGAAGTGCCCGACTGGCGGCCGTCGCCGATGCAGGGCAACGAGGTGATGCCGCGCTTGATGAGCGCCGCCGGCGGCTGCATGTTCACGACCTCCGCCGAGCCGGGATAGCCGATCGGCCCGACGCCGCGGATGAACAGCAGCGTGCGTTCGTCGATCGCGAGTTTCGGGTCGTCGATGCGGTGGTGATAATCCTCCGGCCCGTCGAACACCACGGCGCGGCCCTCGAAGGCGTTCTTGTCCTTGCGGTTGGAGAGATAGCGTTTTTGGAATTCTTCCGAGATCACGCTCGTCTTCATGATCGCCGAATCGAACAGATTGCCCGTGAGCACTTTGAAGCCGGCCTTCTTCTTCAGCGGCTGGCGGTAGGGCTTGATCACGTCGGTATCCTTCGCCTGCGTATGGCGGACATTCTCGCCCATGGTTTTGCCGTTGACGGTGAGCGCCTCGCCATGAATGCGGCGTGCGCGCAGCAATTCATGCATCACCGCCGGCAGCCCGCCGGCGCGGAAATATTCTTCGCCGAGATATTTGCCCGCCGGCTGCATGTTGACCAAGAGCGGCACCTCGTAACCGAGCTCTTCCCAGTCCTCGATCGCAAGCCGAACGCCGATATGCTTGGCGATGGCGTTGATGTGGATCGGCGCATTGGTCGAGCCGCCGATCGCCGAGCAGGCGACGATGGCGTTCTCGAACGCTTTGCGTGTCAGGATGTCGGAGGGCTTCAAATCCTCACGCACGATCTCGACCGCGCGTACGCCGGTATCGTAGGCGATCTGCCCGCGCTCGCGGTAGGGCGCGGGAATCGCGGCACAGCCGGGCAGCGTCATGCCCAGCGCTTCGGCCATCGCATTCATGGTCGAGGCGGTGCCCATGGTGTTGCAGTGGCCGATGGAGGGCGCGGTCGACGCAGCGATGTTGAGAAATTCCTCGGCGTCGATGCGGCCGGCGGCCATCTCCTGCCGCGCCGCCCAGATCGCGGTGCCCGAGCCGGCGCGCTCGCCCTTCCACCAGCCGTTCAGCATCGGGCCGCCGCAGAGCACGATCGCCGGCGTGTTGACGGTCGCCGCCGCCATCAAGCAGGCGGGTGTCGTCTTGTCGCAGCCGGTCATCAGCACGACGCCGTCGAGCGGATAGCCGTAGAGCACCTCGACCAGGCCGAGATAGGCGAGGTTGCGGTCGAGCGCCGCGGTCGGGCGCTTGCCGGTCTCCTGGATCGGATGCACGGGAAACTCGAAGGCGACGCCGCCGGCCGTGCGAATACCCTCGCGCACACGTTTAGCCAGTTCGAGATGGTGGCGGTTGCAGGGTGACAGATCGGAGCCGGTCTGCGCGATGCCGATGATCGGCTTGCCCGAGCGCAATTCGGCCTGTGTCAGCCCATAATTCAAGTAGCGCTCGAGATAGAGCGCGGTCATACCCGGATTGTCGGGATTGTCGAACCAAAGCCGCGAGCGCAATTGCGGCGGCTGGCGCGAAACATGTTTCCTAGCCATGTTTTTTCCTTGGTCTTGTCGGTGCCAGCGCTTTTAGCACGAAGTAAACTCGGATAGACGAGGGGCATGGCTGCGGGAACCGTGATCATCGGCGCCGGGCAGGCCGGCTTCCAAGCCGCCGCCTCGCTGCGCGAGGCGGGCTACCAGGAGAAAATCACGCTCATCGGCGACGAAGGCACGCTGCCTTACCAGCGGCCGCCGTTGTCCAAGGCCTATCTCCTCGGCGAAATGAGCGCAGAGCGGCTGCTGCTGCGGCCGCGAATGTTCTATGACAAGCACAAGATCGACCTCATCGCCGATGACCACGCGGCCGCGATCGACCGCGCCGTCGGCCGCGTCGTCTTAACGTCCGGCGTGGCGCTTTCGTTCGATCATCTCGTACTCGCGATCGGCGCGCGCAATCGCCTGTTGCCGGTCGAGGGCGCGGAACTCGACGGCGTTCTCTACCTGCGCACACAGAGAGAATCCGATGCGATGCGCGCCAGCATGGAGGCGGCGCGGAAGATCGTCGTGGTCGGCGCCGGCTTCATCGGGCTCGAGATCGCCGCCGTCGCCAGCAAGCTCGGCAAACAGGTCACCGTACTCGAAGCGTTGCCGCGGGTGATGAGCCGCGCCGTCACCAAGCCGCTGTCCGATTTCTACGCGCAGGCGCATCGCGGCTGGGGCACCGAGCTTCTGCTCGAGGCGAAGCTCGCGCGCATCGACGGCGCCAACGGATACGTCACCGGTGTCACGCTCGGCGACGGCCGCAAGCACGACGCCGACCTGGTGCTGGTGGGCATCGGGATTACGCCGAACGTCGAGCCGGCGCAGGCTGCGGGCCTCGCCGTCGCCAACGGCATCGTGGTTGACGCCAAGCTTGCCACCGCCGATCCACGCATCTTTGCCATCGGCGACTGCGCCGCCTTTCCGATGGACGGGGCGCGCGTGCGCCTGGAGTCGGTGCAGAACGCGGCCGACCAGGGCCGTTATGTCGCGCGGCGCATTACCGGCGCGGCAGAGGATTATGCCGCTGTGCCGTGGTTCTGGAGCGACCAGCGCGAGCTCAAATTGCAGATGGTCGGCCTGACCGCGGGTTGCGAGCGCGCCGTGCTGCGCGGCGATCCGGCAACGCGCGCCTTTTCCGTGTTCTGCTTCCGCGGCGGCCGCCTGATCGGCATCGAGTCGGTCAACCGCGCCGCCGACCACATGTTCGGCCGCCGCCTGCTCGGCGCCGGGCAGTCGATCACGCCCGACGAAGCCGCCGACCTGGCCTTCGATCTCAAGGCACGTCTCGCGAAATTGCCACCGCCGATCCGCGCCGCCGGCTGATTGGCCGGATTTGCGATTTTGCGGTAAAGTCGCCGTAGCGAGGGAGCCCGACCATGCCACGCCATGCTTATATTCCCCACGGCGTCATTCCGGCGGTGCTGCTGCCCTTCGACACCGATCTCGCGATCGACGAGGCGAGCTTCCGCAGGCATCTGCGCGACGTCGCGGCGGTCGAGGGGCTCTCCGCCATCACCGTCAACGCGCATTCGACCGAGGTCGGCTCCTGCTCATTCGACGAGCAGGCCCGCGTGCTCGACATCGCCCAGGACGAGATCGGCGATCGGCTGCCGCTGATCAACGGCATCTGGGCCGACGGCTCGATCGAGGCGGCGCGGCTCGCGCGCATGGCGGCGCAAGGCGGCGCCTCGGCGCTCTTGGTGTTCCCGCCGGCGCCGTTCACGCTCGGGCAGAACGCGGCGATGGCGCTCGCGCATTTCCAGCGCATCGCCGACGCGACCGACCTGCCGCTGATCGTGTTCCAGTATCCGCTGGCAACCGGGCAGGGCTATCCCAAGGACACGCTGCTCAAGCTGGTCGAGGAAATGCCGTCGATCCGCGCCATCAAGGACTGGATCGGCAACGTGCCGCACCACGAATGGCACATCCGCACCCTGCAAAGCCTGCCGCGGCCGGTGAATGTGCTCACCACGCACTCGGCCTGGCTGTTCTCCTCGCTGGTGCTCGGCTGCAACGGGCTCTTGTCCGGCTCCGGCAGCGTCATCGCCGATCTGCAGGCGCGGCTGTTCCGCGCCGTGCAGGCCAACGACATGGCGGAGGCCAAGCGCCTCGACGAGCGCATCGCGCCGACCGCGCGCGTCTTCTACGCCGATCCCTTCGTCGACATGCACAACCGCATGAAGGAAGCGCTGGTGCTGCTCGGCAAATTGCCGCGCGCGGTGGTGCGCCCGCCGCTGGTCAAGCTCGAGCGCGCGGAAATCGCGCGCATCCGCGAGGCGCTGGTCGAAGCGGGCCTGCTCGACAAGAACGCGCGCGACGCGGCCTAAGGGTGCTGCCGTCCCGGCCGAGCGCGCTTGCGCGAGAGCCGGGACCCATACTCCGCAGTCTATCGACAGGGCACGGCGTATGGGTCCCCGCTTTCGCGGGGACGACAATTCAATCGCTTTACATAATTGCAAACTCTGAATTCTTCCGGTCCGTCACCAGCATGCTGCCGGGATAATGCGTGATGCAGAACTCCGGCTTGACCGTGGCGATCACCGACTGCGGCGTCACCCCGCAGGCCCAGAACACCGGCAATTCGTCGTCGCGCACCTCGACGGCGTCGCCGTAGTCCGGCTGCATCACATCCTTGATGCCGATCAGCTCCGGCTTGCCGATGTGCACCGGCGCGCCGTGCACGGCGGGAAAACGCGTGGTGACCTGCACCGCGCGGATTGCATCTGCAGGCTTCAGCGGTCGCATCGACACCACCATCGGTCCGTGAAACGGGCCTGCTGCGTGTGTCGCAATCGACGTGCGATACATCGGCACATTGCAGCCGCGGCTGATGTGGCGCAGTTCGATGCCTTCGGCCATCAGCGCTTCCTCGAATGAGAACGAGCAGCCGATGACGAAGCTCACCAGGTCCTCGCGCCAGTAATCGCGTAGGTCCTCCGGCTCCGCCACCAGCTCGCCGCTCTTCCACACGCGGTAGCGCGGCAGATCGGTGCGGATGTCGATGTCCGCGCCCAATTCGGGCACGCGCGGATCGCCGGGCGCCGAGGTGCCGATGAGCGGGCACGGCTTCGGGTTGAGCTGGCAGAAGCGCAGGAAGTCGGCGGCGAGCGCTGCCGGCAGGATGGCGAGGTTGCCCTGCACATAGCCGGGCGCGAGGCCTGCGGTCGGCCCGCGATGGGCGCCGGCGCGCACGGCAAGCCGTGCCGCGCGCCCGCTGCCGGCAGGGGTTGCCTGGTTGCGTCGTAAGGGAGCGAGGGCCATTCGCGTGACTTGGTTTCGCGGGCTCGAACCGGTGCCCGTTTCGCGGACAAATATACGAGGTGCGCGGCTTCCCCGCTAGCGACGAAAATATCGGTTGAAACTTACGCGGCGGTCGCGTTTGCTAACGGGCACAATCGCTTGCCGAAAGAGCCCGTGAACGGCCGGCAGGGGAGGACGAATGGCAATGCCGTATCCGGCCGGCGGACGCTGGCGTGCGGCGGCGTCGGTGCAAACGACGCCGACCGTCCTCGATTCAGAAAATGCTGCGAGATTGCTTCACGACCCGCGAAACTGTGGGGGCGCAAGCCTGTGCATGAATGAGATCCATTGGGAGGACGAGCGATGACTGAGAAGTGGAGAGACGAGCCCTGGGCGCAGGATATTTGGTACGGCGGCAAGACCACGCGCCGCACCGTCGTCGGTTGGGGCGCCAAAGCCGGCGCGGTCGGGGCGCTGATGCTGGTGCCGGCGCCGTGGCGCGAAGCCTTCGGCGCCGCCAAGCCCTATAAAGTCGGTTCCGAGCAGCCGCTCTCCGGTCCAGGCGCGATCGGCGGCAAGACCGCGGTGGTCGGCCTGCAAATGGCCGCCGACCGCATCAACGGGAACGGCGGCATCAACGGCCGGCCGGTCGAACTGGTGTTGGCGGACGATGAGTCGAAACCGGACGTCGGCCGCCGCAAATCGCAGAAGATGGTGGAAGAAGACAACATCGACGTTCACGTCGGCGGCTTCCTCTCCAACATCTGCCTCGCCTGCATGCCGGTGTGGCAGGAATCCAAGATCGTGAACATGATCAGCGTCTGCCTCGACACCACGCTGACGACGAGCGCCTGCAACCGCTATAGCTTCCGCCTGCACGACTATGCGCCGGCGCAAGCGGTCGCCATAGGGCCGCGGCTAACCAAGATGGGCAAGAAGTGGCACATCGTCTTCGCCGACTACTCGTGGGGCCAGTCGACGCGCGATGCCTACGCCGCCGAGATCAAGAAGAACGGCGGCGAAGTCGTCGGCACCACCGGCATCCCGCTCGGCACGCCCGACATGACGCCGTTCCTGTCGAAGATATCCGGGGACTTCGACGGTCTGTTCAATATCTTCTTCGGCAAGGACGGGGTGACGCTGGTCAACCAGGCCTACGATCTCGGCCTGTCGAAGAAGTACAAGATGGCGGGCGACGGCTCGATCACCGAGCCGACCAACTTGCCGGCGCAAGGCAATAAGGTCGAGGGCTTCACCGCCATCAACCGCTACATCCCGATCTTCCAGGGGCCGCTCGATACGCCGGCGCACCACAAGTTCTACGACGAGGCGAAAAAGCGGCTGATCAAGGTCGATCCGAGCGGCCCGCGGCCCGACAAATACGTGCAGTCGAACTACGAGGCGCTCAACGCCATGAAGATCGCCATGGAGAAGGCGAAGTTCGACGACCGCAAGGACACCATGAAGCTGATCGAGGCGCTCGAAGGCCTCGAGGTGAAGCAAGGCGACGACTTCCCGCAAGGCGACAAGACGCTGCGCAAGGAAGATCACCAGGCCTTCCTCACCGAGTTCATTTTCGAGATCAAAGGCGGCGACTACAAGCTGCTCGAAGCGGTGCCGAAGGACAAGACGCTGGTGCCGCCGGCCTGCAAGTTCCCCGCGGCGTAAGTGAGCGGGCAAGCGGCTCTTGATGTGCGCTCCCCGGCGACGGGCCGGGGGGCGGACTCGGCTCCTGCGCTCAGGACCGAGCAATTGACCGTTCGTTTCGGCGGTCTCACCGCGCTCAACCAGGTCAACTTCGCGGTCGCGCGCGGCGAGGTGCGCGCGATCATCGGCCCCAACGGCGCCGGCAAGAGCACGTTCTTCAATTGCCTGACCGGCGTGTTGCGGCCGACCTCGGGCCGTATTGTCTTCAACGGCGAGGACGTGACCGGCCTGCCGTCGAACGCCATCTCACAAAAGGGCGTCGCGCGCTCCTACCAGATCACCAACCTTATGCCGAACGCCTCGGTGGCGGAGAACGTGCGCATCGCCGCGCAATCGCGCCGGCATTCGTGGAACCTGTTTCGTCATCACAAGAGCTTTCCCGATATCAACGAGAAGGCGGCGGCCGCGCTCGGCGCCGTCGGCCTGGCAAGCAAGGCCGACGAGCTCGCCGCCAATCTGTCGCACGGCGAGCAGCGCAATCTGGAGATCGGCATTGCGCTCGCCACCGAGCCGTCGCTCTTGCTGCTCGACGAGCCCACCGCCGGCATGAGCGCGGCGGAAACGCATGAGACGATGCAGCTCGTGCGCCGCATCGCCAAGAGCAACTTGACGATCCTCATTGTCGAGCACGACATGCAGGTGGTGATGGAGCTGTGCCAACGCATCACCGTGCTGCATTACGGCGAAATTCTTGCCGACGGCACCCCGGAAGAGATCCAGAACAATCCGCGCGTTCAGGAGGTCTACCTCAAGACATGAGCGCCGGCATCGACGACACGCGGCCGCTGGTCCTCGTCGAGGGCCTGCACACCTATTACGGCAAGAGCCACATTCTCGACGGCGTCTCCCTCGAGGTGGCGCCGGGCGAGGTGGTGGGCTTGCTCGGCCGCAACGGCGTCGGCAAGTCGACGACGCTGAAATCGATCATGGGCCTGGTGCAGACGAGCGCAGGCGAGGTGCTGCTCGAGGGCCGATCGATCATCGGCCTGCCGCCGCACAGGCTCGCTCGCCTCGGCATCGGCTACGTTCCCGAAGATCGCCGCATCTTCCGCCTGCTGACGGTGATGGAGAACCTGCGCACCGGGCTCGACCGCGCCGGCGTCTCCGCCGACAAGCGCGCGGCACTGCTCGACAAGGCCTTCAGCTACTTCCCGCGCCTTGCCGAGCGCCGAAGCCAAGCCGGCGGCACGCTCTCGGGCGGCGAGCAGCAGATGCTGGCGATCGCGCGCGCCATGATGCTGGAACCGAAGATCATCCTGCTCGACGAGCCGACCGAAGGGCTGATGCCGCGCATGGTCTCGCAGATCCGCGAGATCATCGCGGTGCTGCACCAGGAAGGCGTCGCTATCCTCCTGGTCGAGCAGAACGTGCCGCTGACATTGGAGGCGAGCCAGCGCATCTACATCATGGAGAAGGGCGCGGTCCGTCACCATTGCGCCGCCGCCGAGATCAGCGTGCACGACCCGGTCATCAAGCAATATCTGGGGGTGTGACATGGAAGCGGTGGCGCAGTTCTTCCAGAACATCCCGGTCGATCTGCTGCTGATCCAGACGGTCAACGGCATCGTCACCGGCATGATTCTGGCGCTGGTCGCGTCCGGCCTCACGCTGATTTTCGGCATCATGGACGTCGTCAACTTCGCCCACGGCGAGCTGTTCATGCTCGGCGCCTATCTCGGCGTCGTGGTGCTGGCGACGACCGGGAATTTCTGGCTGGCCTTGGTGGTGGCGACGCTGGTGGTCGCCATCCTCGGCGGCGCCATGCAGATCCTGACGCTGCGGCCGCTGATCGGGCGCGACCCGCTCAACACCATTCTCGCCACCTTCGGTCTCTCGCTCATCCTGCAGAACTTCGCGCTGTGGGAGTTCGGGCCGGTGTCGCGCAAGCTCAGCGAACCGATCACCTCGCACTTCAATCTGTTCTACCTGCAATATCCCTGGTACCGCATCGTCATCGCCGGCCTGTCGGCGGCCATGATCGGCGGCTTCTGGCTGTTCCTCAAATACAGCAAGTTCGGCGTCTGGATCAGAGCCACCACGCAGGACCGGGTCATGGCGCAGGCGATGGGCATCCCGGTGCCATGGGTCTACACCGGCGTGTTCGCGCTCGGCGCCGCCATGGCGGCGGCGAGCGGCGTCTTGTTCGGGCCGCTCGGCTCGATCAACCACACCATGGGCCTCGATTGGGTGCTCAAGGCCTTCATCGTCGTGGTGGTCGGCGGCATGGGCAATCTCGGCGGCTCGATTGCCGCCGCGATCTTCATCAGCCTGCTCGAAGCCTACGCCTCGATCTGGGTGAGCCCGTCGCAGGCGGTGATCGTGTCCTTCGTCGTGTTGATCCTCACGCTCCTGTTCCGGCCGACCGGCCTGTTCGTCCCGACGCCGAAATGACCCGCCACGACAAAATCTATTGGGCCGGCTTCGGCGTCGTTCTGGCGGTGCTCATCATCGCACCGTTCGTGTTGCCGATCTTCTGGGCGAAGTTTCTCACCGAGATCCTGATTTGGGGACTGCTGGCGATGTCCTCTGATCTTCTCATCGGCTACACCGGCATGATCTCGTTCGGCCACTCGGCTTTTTTTGGCCTCGGCATGTACGGCGCCGCCGGCGCGCTGTTGCATACGAGCCCGCCCAATCTCTGGCTTGCGATTCTCGCCGGCCTCGCCGGCGCCGCCGGCGCCGCGCTTTTCGTCGCCTATTTCTCGACGCGACTGCGCGACATCTATTTCGCCATCACCACGCTGATCTTTTCGCAGATCTTCTACGTCATCATCTTCACCTGGACGGCGGTGACCGGCGGCGAGAACGGCTTGATCTTCACGCGGCCGCATTTCGCCATTCCTCCCCTCGTCGATGTTCGCTTTACGCCGGCCGTCATGCATTGGTTCGTGGTGGCGCTGGTCGCGGGCTCTTATCTGCTGCTGCGCCGCATTACCCGCTCGCCTTTCGGCATGGTGCTGCAGTCGATCCGCGAGAACGAGGCGCGCACCCGCGCCATCGGCTATCCGGTCGAGCGCTACAAGATCGTCTCGGTGATGCTGTCCGGCCTGTTCGCCGGGCTCGCCGGCGTGCTCTACGCGGTGCAGAACGAGTTCGCCGCGCCTGACTTCGTGTTCTTCGTGACTTCGGGCGACACCATCATCTTCAACGTGATCGGCGGCATCGGCACGCTGGTCGGGCCGATCGTCGGCGCCGGCTTCTTCCAGCTGCTGCGCGAAATGCTCTCGCGCATCTTCGGCGATCAGTTCCCCTATCTGATCCCGCTCGGCGTCGCCTTCATCGTGATGATCATCTTTCTGCCGCAAGGTTTGCTGGGCTTCGCCCGGCGGTGGCTGAACCGCTGACGCGGGCGTAGGGCGTCGGATCACGCGCGTTTGTTTGGAAATAAACGAGGCCGCGAACGGCGCGGCCTCTCATCGTCGATCTGCAATGGCCGCTATTGCGCCAAGCCTTCCACCGCAAAGATCTGGAAGGTCGCATATTTGTCGCCGATCGCCTTGGCTTCTTTGTAGGCGGGCGAATTATACGCAGCAACCGCCTGATCAACGCTGTCGAAGCGCCAAACAACGATCCGTCCTTTCGGCGGCGCGCCGTCGATGACGGCGATCTTGTTGCCCCGCACCAGCGCTTTGCCGCCGTTATCGATAATCGCTTTCTGCGCTTTTGGCGCAAAGGTTTTCAGGAATCCTTCTTGATCGGTGACGTCGATCATGGCGATGACAAAACCAGGTGGCTTGGCTTGAGCATGAAGTCCTTGAATGGCCGCGCCACCTAGGACGGCGCCGGCGGCGATCGCGATCGCCATCTTGTAACTCGATTTCATCGTGTCTTTCCCCCTGTGGATTGTTTTCGAGCCTCGCAATTGTCGCGAGCCGGCGCGACTATATCGTGACGGATAGACGACCGATATGGGCCGAGTTCATGCGCTAATCGCAACGCACGCTCATGCCGCCGTCGACCACGAGCTCGGTGCCGGTGACGAAGCGCGCTTCGTCGGAGACCAAGAACAGCGCTGCGTTGGCGGTGTCGCGGCCGTCGCCGGCAAAGCCGATCGGGATGCGTTCGAGACGCTGCTGCAGCAACGCGGCGACGTCTCCGCCGGCGCGCTGCCGTGCCAGCCGCGCTTCCACCATCGGCGTGTGCAACTGGCCGGGCACGACAGTGTTCACGCGGATGCCCTTAGCCGCGTATTGCACAGCCACCACGCGCGAGAACTGGATGACGCCGGCCTTGGTCGCCGCATAGCCGACCTGAAACGCGCCCGTAAAACGGATGCCGGAGGTCGAGGCGACGTTGACGATCGCGCCCTTGCCTTGCGTCTCCATCACCGGCAGCACGTGCTTGCAGGTGAGGAAGACGCTGGTGAGGTTCGTGTCAACCTGGGCGTCCCAGGCCTCTTCGCTCAGCTCCACCGGTCCGCCCGGCGCCGAGCCGCCGACATTGTTCACGAGAATGTCGATGCGCCCGTAGCGAGCAAGGCAAGCCACGACCATCGCCTTGACCGCGGCGCTGTCGGTGACGTCGCAGGGATGCACGATGATCTCGCCGCCGGCCGCCCTGACCTTGTCCACCGTCTCGGCGGTCCTGGCGGGATCGCGGTCGACCGCGAACACCTTGGCGCCTTCCTCGGCGAAGCGCACGGCTGTGGCGCGGCCATTGCCCCAACCGGGGCCGACGCTGCCGGCGCCGGTGACAATGGCGACACGGTCCTGCAGGCGGCCTGTCATTTCTGCACCGGAACGCCGGCGTCCTTGATGACCTTGCCCCATTTCTCGGTTTCGCTGGCGATGAATTGGCGGAAATGCTCCGGGTCGTCGCCGATGAGCGTCGCGCCTTGGCTCGCAAGCTTGTCGACCACGGCCTTGTCTTTCATCGCCTCGATGGCGGCCTTGTTCAGCGCGGCGACGATTTGGGGCGGCGTCTTGGCCGGCGCCACCATGCCATACCAGTTCTCCGCCAGCACGGCCGGCATGCCGACTTCGGCGGTGGTCGGTACCTTTGGCGCGCTGGCCACGCGTTTCGGCGCGCCGACCGCGATCGCCTTGAGCTTACCGGCCTCGATCTGCGGCAACAGCACCGGCAGATCGAGGAACGCCATCTGCACGTGCTGGCCGAGCAGGTCGTTGATGACCGGGGCCGCCCCCCGATAGGGCACGTGCACGATGTCGATGCCGGCGGTCAGCTTGAATAGTTCGCCGGCCAGGTGCGGCAGGCTGCCGGGACCGGTCGAGGCGAAATTGAGTGCGTGCGGCTTGGCCTTGGCGAGCGCGACCAGCTCCGTCATGTCGTTGGCGGGCACGCTGGTCGCGACCACCAGCATTTCCGGCACCGTAGCGACCAGCGTCACCGGCGCCAGGTCCTTGAGCGTCTCGTAAGGCACTTTCTCCATATTGCCGCTGATCGCCAGCGCGCCGGCGCTGACGATGCCGATGGTGTAACCGTCGGGCTTGGCCTTGGCGACGACGTCGGTGCCGAACACGCCGCCCTGGCCGGCGCGGTTCTCGATCACGATCGGCTGCTTGAGGATGTCGGACATGCGCTGCGCGACCACGCGCGCAATGATGTCGTTCGGCCCGCCGGGCGGGAACGGCACGATCAGATGGATCGGCTGATTGGGGAAGTCTTGCGCCATGCCCAGCGACGGGCACAGCAAAGCAGCGACCAACAGCAGCGACTTTATAATTTTCACGGCGATCCCTCCGGCCCCATTCTTCATCGATTGAGCCGGCCGAGCTTACGGCAAAGGACGTCGCCGACAAGGCCGGTCGCCCCAAGATATGCGGGCCGCCATTGCCAGCGACGGCGAAGCCGGGCATTGATTTCCCGCATTCGATCTGACGCTCCGACAATGGATTTGTCCCAACCTTTCGATGTGGTGGTGGCGGGTGGCGGCAACGCCGCGCTCTGCGCCGCCATCACTGCGGCGCGCAAGGGCGCGCGTGTCATCGTGCTCGAGGGCGCGCCGGCGTTCTATCGCGGCGGCAATACCCGCCACACCCGCAATCTGCGTTGCGCGCATGACGGCTCGGCGCCGACCATGAGCGGCCCCTATGGCGAGGACGAGTTCCTCGACGATCTGCTACGGGTCACCGGCGGCGAAACCGACTGGGAGCTGGCGAGACTCACCATCAAGCGCTCGGCGGAGTTGATCGGCTGGATGCATGCACAAGGCGTTCGCTTCCAGCCGCCGCTCGGCGGGACGCTGTCGCTCGGCAAGACCAACGCCTTTTTTCTCGGCGGCGGGCGCGGCATGTTGAACGCGCTCTACCGACGCGCGGAGACGCTCGGCGTCGCGGTCGCCTACGACGCGCGGGTAACGGGCGTCACGATCGAGAACGGCTTTTTCACCGCCGCGAGCGTCGTGCATGAGGGCCGCGCCGCCACGGTGCGTGGCCGCGCGCTCGTCGCGGCCTGCGGCGGCTTTGAAGCCAATATCGAGTGGCTGCAGCAGTATTGGGGCGCCGCCGCTGATAACTTTCTGATCCGCGGTACGCCGTATAACCGCGGCGATGTGTTGCGGCTGCTGCTCGATGCCGGCGTCGCTGCGGTCGGCGATCCCACGCAATGTCACGCGGTCGCCATCGACGCCCGCGCGCCCAAATTCGACGGCGGCATCGCCACGCGCCTCGACAGCGTGATCTTCGGCATCGTGGTCAACCGCGACGGAAAGCGCTTCTACGACGAGGGCGAGGACACCTGGCCGAAGCGTTACGCCATCTGGGGCCGCCTGGTGGCGCAACAGCCGGGGCAGATCGCCTATTCGATCATCGACGCCAAATCGATCCGGCTGTTCATGCCATCGATCTTCCCGGCGATCGAAGCGGCGACCATCCGCGAGCTCGCGGTCAAACTCGCACTTGATCCCGACGCGCTGGAAAAGACCGTCGGTGACTTCAATGTCGCGGTGAAACCCGGCAGCTTCGACCACACGGCTCTCGACGACTGCGCGACCTCCGGCCTGACGCCGCCCAAGAGCCATTGGGCCCGCGCGCTCGATAGTCCGCCTTATTACGGTTATCCGCTGCGGCCCGGCATCACTTTCACCTATCTCGGTGTGCGCGTGAACGCTGAAGCGCGCATGCTGCTCAAGGATGGACGGCCCGCCGGCAACATGTATGCCGCCGGCGAGATCATGGCCGGCAATGTGCTGGGCAAGGGCTATCTCGCCGGCATCGGCATGACCATCGGTGCGGTGTTCGGCCGCATCGCCGGCGAGGGGGCGGCGCGCCATGCTCGCAACTGAGAAGCCGTTTGGAAATTGCGCCGCCTCTCGATTTCCCTCCCCCCGAGCGCACTTGCGCGTGGTGGGGAGGGGTCAGGGGTGGGGGGCCATTAGGGAAACAAACAACGGTCGAAAAAGAATCCCCCACCCCGGCTCGCAACGCCAAGGCGATGCGAGCCGACCCTCCCCACCGCTCCGCGGGGGGAGGGAAAGAGCCATTCGTCTGATCGGCACCAAGCCATGAACCGGCCGCTTGCCACCGACGCCCAGCGCGAAGCCGAACGGCTGATGACCATCTGCAACGCCTGTCGGTATTGCGAGGGCCTGTGCGCGGTGTTTCCGGCGATGGAGATGCGCCGCGCCTTTACAGCCGGCGATCTCAACTACCTCGCCAATCTCTGCCACCAATGCGGCGCCTGTTATCCGGACTGCCAATACGCGCCGCCGCACCAATTCGACGTCAATGTGCCGGGGACGCTGGCGCGGCTGCGCAACGAGAGCTATGCCGGCTACGCTTGGCCGCGCGGCTTTGCCGGTGTGTTCGCGCGCAACGGATTGCTGGTCAGTGTGGTTGCGGCGCTGAGCGTCGCGGCCTTCGTCGCCGGCTTCGTGGCGGCGCAAGACGCGTCCGTGCTGTACGGCGCCAATGCCGGCGACTTCTACCGGCTGATGCCGCATTGGGCGATGGTCGCGCTGTTCGGCGCGGCCTTTCTCTACGCCGTGCTCGCGCTGACGATGAGCATGGCGAGATGCTGGCGCGACATCAACGCACGCGGCCCGCACGGCGACCGGATGGCGCTAATGCGCGCGCTGCACGACGCCTTCACCCTGCGCTATCTGGGCGGCGGCGGCGGCGGCTGCACGAGCGAGACCGAAAAGCCCTCGGCCGCGCGCCGCGTCTACCATCACTTCACCTTCTACGGCTTCCTGCTCTGCTTCGCCGCGACCTGCGTTGCCACGCTCTATCATTATGTCGGGGGCTGGCCGGCGCCGTACCCTTGGGACAGCCTGCCGGTCGTGCTCGGCACGCTCGGCGGCATCGGCTTGGCGGTCGGCCCGGCCGGGTTGTTCGCGCTGTCGCGCCGGCGCCTGCCCGCGCTCACCGATCCGACGCATCGCGGCATGGATGACGCCTTCCTCGCCACGCTGTTCCTGGTCAGCCTGACCGGCCTGCTGCTGCTGTTGGTGCGCGATACGCCGGCGATGGGCTTGCTGCTCGCCGTGCATCTCGGGCTGGTGCTGGCGCTGTTCTTGAGCCTGCCCTACGGCAAATTCGTGCACGGGCTCTATCGTCTGCTGGCGCTCGTCAAATATGCCGCCGAGCGCAGAGAGGGCAGGTTCGTGGAGTAGAGGCGCGCGAAGCCTTTGCTCAGTCGCTTACAATTTTCCGGAGGAGCGGCCGAGCAAGTTCGCCATTTCTTCCTCAAGGTTGTCGTAGATCGACTTGGGAACGGCCTCGGACTTGGCTTCGAGCTTGGCGGCTGCTTTCGCCTCTGGCTTGGGCTCTAGTTTAGCGTCCGTTTTCGCTTCGACCTTCGGCTCGCCTTCGAATTTCGGCTCGATCCGTGTTTCGCCGACCGTTTTCAGCACAGGCGCACGCGTGGGTGGCACCGCCAGCGCGTCGGTCACCGGTGGATGGGCTTCTGCAGGCGGCGCGCGGCGCAACGCCGCTTCGAGCTGGTCTGCCATGTCCGCGAGATTTTGGTCGGGCTCCTCGCTCGGCGCCGGCTCGGGCGGAACGGCATGCAGCCGCGGCGCGGCGGCGCCGAGATCTGTTGCGCTGCGCTTGGCGAGACCTTCGGCATGCAAGCCGCCGAGATTTTCGACGGATCGCGCGCGAGATCCGAGCTCGGTCGGCAGCCAAGGCTCGCTCGTCGCGTTACTGCGGGGACGCGGCGCCGGCGCGACTGAGAGCGGCTCGCTCACCGGCTGCAGCGGCCAAGCGGTTTCCAAGGGCGAGGTTGCGCGCGGAGCTTCGTGCCCATTGGTGCGCGCAACCGCCGACTCGCGTGCAGGCGCGCCGCGGACGATATTCGGTTCGATCACCACATCCGTCGGGCCGCCGATCATCAACAGGTGTTCGGTATTATCGCGGCGAATGAGCACTAGCCGGCGTCTTCCGTCGACCGTGGCCGCATCGATGACGGCAAGGCGGGGCTGACGGCCGCGCCCGGTTGCTCCGAGGCGGTGCGTGCTCAAGCGGCGCACCAGCCAGGCGGTAACGCCGATCAGAACCAGGACCACGAGGAAGGCGACGAAAAATCGTACCGCCACCGGCTGCGACGACAGCAACAAATCCATCGAAACACTCCTTACAAGTTACCAGGTCATTCGCGGCCGCTGGCCGGAGCGTCCGAATTGGCGGGCGGTCCGTTCGTCAATTTTCAATACTAGCAGACTGTTAACAAACAAAGCGGCGTTTGTGCGGAACCGGCATTTGCCATGGTTAAGGGGCGACTTTGCGGCGGAATTGCAATTAGCGCTGGATACGGGTCCTACGACCCTTGCCCCATGCGGCGGCTTGAGGCACTGGATGAGCCGGCTCGCGCGCCGCGCCGCGAGCGAGGTTCTTAACCCTTATGGCAGGCCAGGATCGCATTAATCTGGGGCAGCTTGCGGAACGCGGAGAATGGCAAGCCTTCGACAGAAGCCAACCCGTTCCGCGCGCCGGCTCGATCGGGGTGGCTTTGGCGCTTGGCGCGGCTATTCTCGTCGCCGTCGCCGGCCTGATCTACGCGATACGGGCTGAAAGCGTGGTTGTCGCGCTGTTGGCTGTGCTTGGCGGCGTCGGCGTGCTGGCTCTGTTCGCTTTCGCTGCCGGCTTTGCGCGGCTCGTCGGCCGCGCGCCGGCTCATCCGCTGCTCAAGAGCGTGATCGACAGCGAGCTCGACGGCGTCGTGGTTACCGATGCGAGGGGCCAGCTGCTCTATGCGAATGCCGCTTATCTCGAGCTGATCGGCGCTGTGTCCGCCAACGACGCGCGGCCCATCGAGCAGGTGTTCATTGGCGACCCGGACGTTTCAGAATCGATCTATCGGCTGCTGAAGGCCGCGCGTGAGGATCGCCGCCTGTATGAAGAGGTGCGCGTCGCCGGTAAGCCGGGTGAAGGTGGCCGGTGGCTACGTCTGCGGGTGCGGCCGCTCGCCTGCGCCGACACGCGGATGACGGTGTGGTCGATTGCCGACATTACGCGCGAACGCGAGCGGCAGGAGAATGTTTTCCAGGAATTGCAACACGCCATCGACTATCTCGATCACGCACCGGCCGGCTTTTTCTCTGTCGATGGCAAAGGCTCGATCGTGTATCTCAACGCCACGCTCGCCGAATGGCTTGGGCACGATCTCGCCCAGGTTGCCGTCGGCGGGCTCAAACTGACCGACATGGTGGCGGGCGAAGGCGCAGCGCTCTTGACCACGCTCAGCGCGGCGCCCGGCAGCGTCAAGACCGAAGTGTTGGATCTCGATTTGCGCACCCGCTCCGGCCGGCCGTTGCCGGCGCGGCTCTATCACAAGGTCGCCTACGGCGCCGATGGCGCGCCGGGACCCTCGCGCACGCTGGTGCTCAACCGCGCGCGCGATGCGAGCGAAGATTCAGGGCGTGCCGCGGAAGTGCGTTTCATGCGCTTCTTCCAACGCACGCCGATGGCGATCGCCACCGTCGACAAAGCAGGTCGCATCGCGCGCAGCAATGCGCGCTTCGTCGCCGCCTTCGACGGCCTGCGCAAGAGCGGCGACCGCTCGATTTTCTCGGTGCTGGCCGATCGCGACCGCTCCGCGCTCGAGGCCGCCATCGGCAAAGCCGCTGCCGGCCAAGCCGACATTGCGCCGGTTGAGGCGGCGCTGTCGCAGGGCGAACGCTGGGCGACGTTTTTCGTCTCGGCCGTCGACGAATCCGAGCGCGACGGCGAAGCGGCGATCGTCTATGCGCTGGAAACCACCGCGCAGCGCACGCTCGAGCACCGCGTGCAGCAGCAGCAGAAGATGGAATCGGTCGGTCAGCTCGCCGGCGGCATCGCGCACGACTTCAACAATGTGCTCTCCGCCATCATGATGGCAACCGACTTCCTGCTCAACGCGCACCGGCCGACCGATCCGTCCTTCAAGGACATTATGCAGATCAAGCAGAACGCCAACCGCGCGGCGGCGCTGGTGCGGCAACTGCTCGCCTTCTCGCGCAAGCAGACGCTGCGCCCGCAGGTCCTCGATCTCGGCGAAGTGCTTTCCGACATCGGCATGCTGCTCAAGCGGCTGATCGGCGAGAAGGTCACGCTCGAAGTGGTGCATGGCCGCGAGCTGTGGCCGGTGAAGGCGGACCTGTCGCAATTCGAGCAGGTGATCGTCAACCTTGCGGTGAACGCGCGCGACGCCATGGCGGACGGTGGCAAGCTCACGGTGCGTACGGCCAATGTGTCGGCCAGTGACAGCGTCGGCCTTGGCTACAAAGGCATGCCGGCAGCCGACTATGTGCTGATCGAGGTTGCTGACACCGGCAGCGGCATTCCGCCGGACATTATCGACAAAATCTTCGAGCCGTTCTTCTCGACCAAGGAAGTCGGCAAGGGTACCGGCCTCGGTCTCTCCACCGTCTATGGCATCGTCAAGCAGACCGGCGGCTACGTCTATGCGGACTCCAAGCCGGGCGCGACCGTCTTCCGCATTTTCCTGCCGCGCTATCAGGCCGGCGCCGGGACGGCAGAAGTCGAGGCGCCGACGCTCGCCGGCACCATGGCCGCCATCGAGCAGGCCGCACGTGTCGGCACCGACTTGACCGGCGAGGGCACCATTCTTTTGGTCGAAGACGAAGAGGGTCTGCGCGCGCTCAACGCCCGCGGCCTGCAGTCGCGCGGCTATACGGTGCTACAGGCCGGCAACGGCGTCGAGGCGATGGAGGTGCTCGACAAGGCCGGGCATGTCGATCTGGTCGTGTCCGACGTGGTCATGCCGGAAATGGACGGGCCGACCCTGCTCAAGGAATTGCGCCAACGCGATCCGAAGGTGAAGATCATTTTCGTGTCGGGCTATGCCGAGGAGGCCTTCGCCAAGAACCTGCCGAGCGCCGAGCAGTACGATTTCCTGGCCAAGCCGTTTACGCTCAAGGAGCTCGTCTCCAAGGTTAAGGAGACGATGGCCGCCTAGCGCCACGCCGCTGCGCATCGTTCGACGGTGCCGCCGATTTGGGCGCCGCGAAGCCGTGTTCGTGTCCGCACGCGGGCACGCATTCGCGGCATCGTATATGTCGCTCGCGCCACGCGCCGTTGACCAAACAAGCAAATCGGTCTATTGGGCCGCCCCGCAACTTGGTTTTCGGCCTCAACTTGCTGCCACGCCCGATTTTGGGACAGCGCTCAAGTGATCCCCCCAAAACTCGATTGTTGCCGCCGGCGCAATAGGCGTGCGGGCGTTCAACGAAAGGCGTGAAAGGAACGACAATGCCCGTTGGAACTGTGAAGTTCTTCAATACCCAGAAAGGCTACGGCTTCATCCGTCCGGATGACGGCTCCAAGGATGTGTTCGTGCACATCACCGCGGTGGAGCGCGCCGGCATGCGCTCGCTCGCCGAGGGCCAAAAGGTCTCCTACGAGATCGTCACCGAGCGCGGCAAGCAGGCCGCCGGCAATCTGCAGCAGGCCTGACGCGACCTGGGAAGGACTTCGCTCACAGCAGGCCCGGCGGCGACGCCGGGCTTTTTGCTTTGGCGCTATCGTTCGGCCTGTGAAAGCGGGAATAGCGCCGGCTATTTGAGTGTTCTGAGCTTTGCGTGAAACGCTCTGTGTCGGGAGGCATCAATGAAGGTTCTTCGAATCGGCGCCGTGGTGACGGCTTGCGCAATGTCGACGGGAGTTGCGCCGGTCTTGGCGCAGCAATCGACCATGAGTTTCTTCGTCACCAGCGTCGGCCTCGGCAAAGGTGCCGATCTCGGCGGCCTGACCGGCGCCGATGCGCATTGCCAGCAGCTTGCGGCTTCCGTTGGCGCCGGTACCAAAACCTGGCACGCCTATCTATCGACGCAAGGCGCGGACGCCGTCAACGCCCGCAACCGCATCGGCAACGGGCCCTGGGTCAACGCCAAGGGCGTGGTGATCGCCACCAGCGTCGAGGACCTGCACAGCGACAACAACAAGATCGGCAAGGAAACCTCGCTGTCGGAAAAGGGCGAGGTCATCAACGGCTACGGCGACAAGCCGAACCGGCATGACATCCTGACCGGCTCCAAGCCGGACGGCACCGCTTTTACCGACGACGCCGATCATACCTGCAAGAACTACGCGAGCAGCACGGAAGGCGCGGTCATGCTCGGTCATTCCGATCGCAACGGCCCGGCAACCTTGCCGACCGCGAAATCGTGGAATTCGTCGCATCCCTCGCGCGGCTGCTCGCCGGAAGGCCTGCGCTCGACCGGCAGCGACGGCCTGTTGTATTGCTTCGCGGTCGACTGATCGGCGCGCCTGCCTCTTGCCGTGATGCGCCGCTGCGCGCCAAGCTCACGCGGCTGACAACGGACGAGGTGAACGATGCGCTACCAGCTGTTCTATTGGCCGGAGATTCAAGGGCGCGGCGAGTTCGTGCGGCTGGCGCTGGAAGATGCCGGCGCTTCATATGAGGACGCCGCGCGCAAGCCGGGCGGCGTGAGCCGCATGATGGCGATGATGGAAGGCGAGAAGCGCCCGCCCTTTGCGCCGCCGTTCCTCAAAGCCGGCAAGCTCACGATCGCGCAGACCGCCGCGATACTGTTCTATCTCGGCCCGCGCTTGAAGCTCGCGCCGCGTACGGAAGCCGATCGCCTCTGGCTGCATCAGTTGCAGTTGACCGTCACCGATTTCGTCAAGGAAGCCCACGACACGCATCATCCGCTCGGCGGCGAGTTTTACTACGAGGACGCCAAGCCTGAGGCCAAGCGCTACACCGATAATTTTCTCGCCGAGCGCGCGCCGAAATATCTCGGCTATTTCGACACCGTCATCAAGAAGAGCGGCGGGCCTTTCGCGCTCGGCCGCCGGCTGACCTACATCGACCTGTCGCTGTTCCAGCTGATCGAGGGCCTGCGCTACGCCTTGCCCAAGGCGATGAAACGCATCGAGGCCGAGGCGCCGCGGGTCGTCGCCGTGCACGACAAGGTGGCGGCGCGGCCCAACATCAAGAAATATCTCGCCGCGCCGCGCCGCATCGCCTTCAACGAGAGCGGCATCTTCCGTCACTACCCGGAGCTCGACCGCTAGCCGTGCGCGGCAAGCGTCTTGCCGCCGGCGGTCACCGGCTTGGCGGCGATCAGCGCGAAGGCGATGACGCAGGGCGCCGTGCTTTTGTTCACCCAGTTGTGGATGGTGCCGCGCTGCACCAGCACGTCGCCGGCTTTGAGATGCACGCTCTCGCCATCGAGCTGCATGTCGATCTCGCCGGAGATGACCACCGCGTAGTCGATCGAATCGGTGCGGTGGTTGCGCGGGCTTACGCCGGGGCCGAAGCTGACGACGCGGAACACCGAGCCGCCGGGAATGGTGGTCTCGATCTTCTTGCCCGAGGGATCGGCGTCGCCGTCGTTGTCGACCGGCAGCGTCTCGCTCGACCAGATCACCGCGGAATTGGCGCCGGGCCGCGACGAGATCACGTTTTTGACGCGCTCGTCGATCAGCACCTTGGCGCGGCCCTGCGCGTCGTGGCCGGTGACCACGCGGCGGATTGTCAGGCTCATCGTTTGTTCCTCCCTCCGGTTTTTCGCGCGCGCGCGGCGCGACGTTTCATCAGCGCCCGGCGCTCGCGCGCCTTGCGCGCCCGCCGGCGCCGGCAGCGCGAGCATTTGCACCGCGAGCGGCCGATCACGTTCTTCAGGTAATCGGTGCCGTAATCGTAGGTGATCTCCTCGCCCGGCTTGATGGCGCGCAGCGTCTTGATGAAGACGCGCCCGCGCCAGGTGATCGATTCGGCGTTGGGATTGCACGAATGGTTGAAGTAGCGCGCGATGTTGCCGCGGGTGGCGCCGTCGATGGTGCGGTGCTTGGAGATCTCATAGAGGTAGCGGTTGCCGCGCGCCTCGGCGCGCTCGGCGTCGGCGAAATTGAGGATCGGCCCTTTGTATTCGGCGAGCCGGGTGCGTTTCTTGATCGCCCGGGTGGCGAAGACGCCGAGACCCGTGAACGAACGGCCGAGACGGAAGGGTCGACGGGGCATTGCGCGACAAAATTTCTACGACGACGAACGGCCCGTGGCCGATGACAGATGGCGGCGCACCCGTCAAGCGCCGCGGCCGCTTCGTTCACAGCCGATCGCTCAGATGGAATTGCGACACCAGCCAGCGCATGTACCAGCGCAGCATCCACGGGATCGGGATGATGAAGGCGCTCGCCAGCGAGGCGACCCAGATCCGCCACAGCAGGCTCCAGCCGCCGCCGACGAAGCTCAGGCGCTTGTTGGTGCCCTCGATGTGCCGGCACATCCAGCGCAGCGTCGCGGTCAGCACCCAGGCCCAGCCGATGATGGTGATCATCGCCGCCGCCATGAACAGGAACCAGCCGAGCAGCGGCCAGAAGCCGCCGGTGAAGGTCAGCCGCGTCGCCTGTCCCTCCCAGGTGAGATTGGTGAAGAACCAGCGCAGGATGATCACATAGAACAGCACCGACAGCGGGACGGTGATGAGCGGCAAGAGCGGGTGGAGCAGCCCGGCATAGACGCAGAGCGCGCTCAGCATGAAGATGTACCAGATGTCGCCTCCCTTGCCGGTGAAGGCGACCGGCACGCGGTTCGGCAGCTCGATATGGGCGATGAACCAGCGATAGAAGGCGGTGGTGGTCCACGGGCTCGGGATCACGAGATATTGGCCGATGACGACGAGGATGGTGCGGCCGAGCAGGGCGAACGGCCCGCCGGTGAAGGCGAGCGGCTGGCCTGGTTCGCCGCCCCGATAGGCGGTGGGGGACGGCGGCGGGGCGCTCGATGCCGCGACCGGCGGCACCGAACTCGGCGGCGGAGGCGGCGGGGGCGGCGCCGCAGCCGGCATCGGCGGCGGCTGATGCGTGGCCGGGATGAGATCCGGCACCTCGCCGGCCTTGACCCATTGCGGCATCGGCGCCGACCACACCAGCGTGTCGGCCGTGATCTCGCCGCGCGCGATCATGTCGCGGACCTGCGCTTCGCCGAACGGCCCCGCCTGCTTGCCGGCGAGCGCGGCATACCAAAGTCTGTCGGCCATGTGCTGGTGCCCCCTTCTGCGCCTCGCGCATATTGAGCGGGCTTGGCGAGGCAATTGCAACGCTCGATGCGCGTTCGCCCACACCCGCGTTACGCGTAGCCTTGGATGCGGCTGTCGAACAGCCCGCCGTCGCCGCGCTTCGGCGCGGCAAGCCAACGCTACGCCGCCCGTATTCTTTGCCGGCCCCGGGGAGGCCGTAGGCTTTTCCGTCCCCTCGCGAAAAAAAATGCGAGGGGGATGGAGCGCCGCGTGGCGCAACCATCAATTCCACGCCTGGCGAGGCGTGGGCGTCCTTGGCGAAGGACGCGCGCCCCACGGCGCTCCACTGCGGCGATTTCGGTTCCCGGGTCCGCGCTTCCTGATTCCCGCTCGGCCTCTTCGCGGTCCGTGATGCCAGTTCGGCTCAGCGCCTTGTCGCGCCACGGTCCCTCCAAAGCCATTGAGCGGTCTCAGTCCAGCGAGCTCCTCGCAGAGGGGTCGTAGTGCCCCACGGGCGGGTTGCCCGAGACCTCCCGGGAACGGGGTTACGAGCCCCGCCCGCGGGCGCCGCACCGCCTGTTTCCCGCCCAGGAGGCGGAAAACCGGCCCGACAGATACCGGCGCCGCATCTCCGGCGCCGGCCTGCCAGTGGCTCCATCATCGGATCGTCTCGCGACGACGCCCCTCGATGAGCCAGGCGGCACGGAATATGGTCCTAGATTGTGGCGGATGTGTGGAGGATATTCCTAATGCCGCGTGCGGCGGCCGCCCATTGCGCTCAGTAGTGATAGCGGCACTGAATAATTTCCAGGTGTCGCTCTTTGCCCTTGCCGCTCACGCGATAAACCAGCCGGTCGTCGCGTGTGATGCGCCGGGACCAAAACCCTTGCAAGGCATATTTAAGGGGCTCCGGTTTCCCGAGCCCCTTGAATGGATCGCGCTGGATGTCTTCGATCAGGCCGTTGATGACGGCCAATATTTTCTGATCGGTTTTGCTCCAATGCAGATAATCTTCCTTGGCCTTCGGCGTCCAAAGGATCTTCATGCTTTCGCAGCGGGAGTCTTCGGCGCAATCCGTTTGAATGCGGTCAACCGGCCGCTGTTGGCCTCTACAATCGATTCAAGAAGCCGCCGGGCGTTGGCGGGACTGCGCAACAGGTGGACCGTTTCCATGAGGCCTTCGTATTCGTCCTCGGAAAGCATGACCACGCTACGCGCATTCTGCCGCGTGACCAGCAGCGGCGCGCGGCTATCGCACACCGTATCCATCAGGCTCGACAACTTGCTGCGTAGCTCGGTGTAGGAGACGTGGGCCATCGGCGACTGTCCTCTGTTGTATGTACAGTATATTGTACATGTACGGATAGATGTCAAATATGGTCGTCAGGTGCCGAGTTTATTGGGATCGAGATCACCCCCATCTGTCACGGCCGGGCAACCGGGTCCGGCCTTCGGCCGGCCCGGTCGTAAACCTGACCCGGCCATCCACGCCTTGCTTCGTAATGTCGGAAAGAAGACGTGGATGCCCGGGCCTTCGCCCGCCGAAGGGCTGATGGCGCAGAGCTATCGAGGGAGTGCTTCGGCCCGCAGGCGGGTCAAGCCCGGGCATGACGGCGTATGATGCGGCGCTGCTGCGCACCTTTGCCGGCAATTTCTCGGTCGGGCGGCTGATGGAATTTCTGACCGCGCTCGGGCAGGACGTGCGCATTACGGTGAAGCCGGCGCGGAAGCGGGTGGGGGAGATGGAGGTGGTTTCTTAGCCTTGTAGCCCGGATGTAGCGTAGCGACATCCGGGGCTATGTCGTGGCTTTTTAGGCACCCCCAATTTCGCTGCGCTCAATCCGGGCTACCTTGTTACCTTGGTTGTTGCCCGGCCAGGGAGTCGCGGCCATGAACGCCCTAACGCAATATCTAAAGCTGATTGTCGAGCCTACGGTCGACGAGTTCCAGCGAAACCCGTTTTCGCTTCGTCACTGTTATCTCGCATGCGCGGCGACGTACCATTCGATTGATCGAGCCGCGGAGATGGCCAACAAAAAGCCCAGAGCCTTGAGGCAGGTCTGGGGGCGCCGCTCAATGGAATTCAAACTCGTTGATATTGTCGCTCATGACTTCAAACACATCCATGCAAGCGACCGAAAAGGCGCGCCGAATAGAATCCCGTTGTCGTCTGCGTTGTACGGCCGCACGAGGTTCAATACTCACGCATTCAACGATTCCGGGCAGCTTGAATCGCTCCGACATCTCACATTTATCGTAAGAGACGCCCTAAAATTCGTACACGAACAAGCGAGGGCTCTCAAAAAAACGTAGTCTGTAGCGGGGCGGTTCTTTGTCAGGCGCGCCCCGGATTTCGCTTCACTCCATAGGGCTACGCTTGCTAACGGATGAGCCTTGTCAATTCAGCTGAATTAATAGTTTAGAGATCGTGGCGAAACAACCAGCAATCGAAAAGACCATTTTGTGCTTGGCTGCTTCCTGGCGACCTGGCGGTTCCTGCGTGGCCGGGAAGGAGCTGAATGGACAGCAATTCGGCCCTTGGATTCGGCCTGTGAATTCCCGGAATAAAAATGCGATTTCAGACAGTGACCGGCGGTACAAAGGAGGTCATCTGGCAACCGTTCTGGATATTTTGAGTGTTCCGCTAGTTCGTCACTGTCCGTCGGGTCATCAAAAGGAAAATTACGAAATTCAGGTCGGCGAGCCATGGGTCAAAAAATCAAACGCGACTTGGGCGCAGATTGAAAAGGCAACCGATAGTAATGCGGTCGGGCTGTGGGGCAAAGGGATATCGAGCCGTTTCGGGCACAATGATAAGGTGCCAGCGGCGATTGCGCAGAAATTGAATCATTCTCTTTTGCTAATTAAGCCCGCCATGTGCGAGCTGCTAGTTTTAAACGAACTGGCTTATGGAGGTGGGACCAAAAAACGCGTTCGAGTAGGATTTCTATTCAATGGCGTCCGGTACAACTTTGTTGTCTCTGACCCATGGGTTAGTGCTTCCTATCCGAATCTGGGAAAATATAGGATCCCGAAATCTCGGCTCTGTATAAGTTTGTCCGAAGTGTTGAATGGTTATGCGATAAAGCTTGGCGCGGCTGTCATAACGCCTGATCGGGTTGATGAAAATGAGTGATGTAGTTTTCACTATCGGGCATTCGACGCACTCTATAGAGAGGTTGATTCAGCTGCTAATGTTACACGGCATTGCGGCGGTCTGTGACGTTCGATCAAGGCCATATAGCCGCATGAATCCGCAGTTTAATCGCGAGACCTTAAAAGGCTCTTTGCGTGCTGCGGGGATAAAGTACGTCTTTCTTGGCGAGGAGCTTGGTGCGCGGTCCGAGGACAAGAGTTGCTATGTTAATGGCCAAGTTCAGTACAGCCTATTAGCGAAGACGGCATTATTCGAGGCCGGAATAAAACGAATTGAAGAAGGCGCTAAGGCATATCGGATCGCCTTGTTGTGCGCGGAAAAAGAGCCACTCGATTGCCACCGGACTATTCTTGTAGGCCGAAGGTTGTTCAATGACGGCATCGATGTCAAACATGTTCTTGCGGATGGCCAACTCGAGGATCACGCACACGCAATCGAACGCTTGATCGCTCAATTGGCGGTTCCGAACATCGATATGTTTCGCGAAAAGGCTGAAGTTATAGACGAGGCATATGCACGTCGAGCGAAAGCAATTGCATATCGAGAACAGCTTCCCGAAAATTCAGAGTCTGCGCCTCCAAGTAGCGCGTCCGGGAGCAGCTAAATGAAGTTGTTTACAATCGGGTTCACCAAATCTTCTGCAGAGCGTTTCTTTTCGCGGCTAAAGAGCGCGAACGTTAGGCGCTTGATTGACGTGCGGCTCAATAATGTTTCTCAGCTTGCCGGTTTCGCGAAAAAGGATGACCTACAGTATTTTGCTAAGGCTATCTGCAATATTGATTATAGACATATGCCCGAGCTGGCCCCAACTCAGGATATTCTGGACAAATACAAGAAGAGAAAAGGCGCTTGGTCAGAGTATGCTGAAAAATTCTTGGATCTAATGGCACAAAGAAAAATTGAGAATATTGATCGCTCACTCATTGATCGCGGCTGCTTGCTGTGCAGCGAGGACAAACCTCACTTTTGTCATCGTCGCCTAGTTGCCGAATACCTGCAGAAGAAATGGGGCGACGTGGAGACTGAACACTTGTAGCATGTTGCGAGCACTAAATATGGTCGCCCATGAACGCCCCCCTCACTCCGCCCGCGGCGCTTCCGCCCTATCACCACACTCCGCTGTTCCCGCTCGGCCCCGATGAGACGCCCTACCGCAAGCTCTCCGCTGCCGGCGTGCGCGTGGAGAAGGTCATGGGCCGCGACATGCTGGTGGTCGAGCGCGAGGCGCTGCGCGCGCTCGCCGAGGCGGCGTTCACCGACATCAATCATCTGCTCCGCCCGGCGCACCTCAAGCAGCTGCGCAAAATCCTCGACGACCCGGAAGCCTCCGCGAACGACAAGTTCGTCGCCTACGATTTCCTCAAGAACGCCAACATCGCCGCCGGCGGCGTGCTGCCGATGTGCCAGGACACCGGCACCGCCATCATCATGGGCAAGCGCGGGCGCTTCGTCTTCACCGACGGCCAAGATTCGTACACTGACGAGGCGGCGCTCGCCGAGGGCGCGCGCGACGCCTACCTGAAAAAGAACCTGCGCTATTCGCAGCTCGCGCCGCTCTCGATGTTCGAGGAGAAGAACACAGCGTCGAACATGCCGGCGCAGGTCGAGATCTATTACGACGAGGGCCAAGGAAACGAAGCTGCCTACAAGTTCCTGTTCATCGCCAAAGGCGGCGGCTCGGCCAACAAGTCGTTTCTATTCCAGGCGACGCCGTCGATCCTGACGCACGAGCGCCTGCTCGCCTTCCTCAAGGAGAAGGTCTTGACGCTCGGCACCGCCGCGTGCCCGCCGTATCATCTGGCGATCGTCATCGGCGGCACCTCGGCCGAGCTGACCATGAAGACGGTGAAGCTCGCCTCGACGCATTATTACGACGCACTGCCGACGCAAGGCTCCGAGGACGGCCACGCCTTCCGCGATCTTGGCCTTGAGGCGGAGGTGTTGACGATGACGCAAGGCTCCGGCGTCGGCGCGCAGTTCGGCGGCAAATATTTCTGCCACGACGTGCGCGTCATCCGCCTGCCGCGGCACGGCGCGAGCCTGCCGATCGGCTTGGGCGTGTCGTGCGCCGCCGACCGCCAGGCGCTCGGTAAAATCACGCGCGAGGGCGTCTTCCTCGAGGAGCTCGAGCACAATCCGGCGCAATATCTGCCCGACGTCGACCAGGAGGCGATGGGCGGCGAGGTGGTCAAGGTCAACTTGAGCCGGCCGATGAAGGACATCCTGGCGCAGCTCGCGCGCTATCCGGTGAAGACGCGGCTGTCGCTTTCCGGCACCATGATCGTGGCGCGCGATCTCGCCCACGCCAAGCTGCGCGAGCGGCTGGAGAAAGGGCAGGGGCTGCCCGATTATTTCAAGGATCATCCGATCTATTACGCCGGTCCGGCGAAGACGCCGGCCGGTTACGCGAGCGGCGCCTTCGGCCCGACCACGGCGGGGCGGATGGATTCATACATCGAGCAGTTCCAATCGCATGGCGGCTCGATGATCTCGCTCGCCAAGGGCAATCGCTCGGCGCAAGTGCGCGAGGCCTGCAAGAAATATGGCGGCTTCTATCTCGCCTCGATCGGCGGCAGCGCGGCGAACCTCGCCGAGCACTGCATCAAGAAGGTCGAGGTGCAGGAATATGCCGAGCTCGGCATGGAGGCGATCTGGAAGATCGAGGTCGCGGACTTCCCCGCCTTCATCGTCATCGACGACAAGGGCAACGACTTTTTCCAGGATTTGAACCTCGGCTAGTGTCATTCCGGGGCGCAAGCGTCAGCGAGCGAACCCGGAATCCACAACCCGCAACGCTGCGGAGTATGGATTCCGGGTCCGGCGCTGTGCGCCGTCCCGGAATGACAGAGAAGAGATCGTCATCGACGACAAGGGCAACGACTTCTTTAAGGATTTGAATTTGGGCTAGCTGTCATTCCGGGGCGCGAGCGTTAGCAAGCGAACCCGGAATCCATGATCCCGAACCTCGCAGTTCAGCGACGTCATCGACGAGCGCTGATCACGTTATAAGCTCGCCCGTGTTTTTTGCACTGCACGCGCGCGGCCCCCGACCAAAGTGGCATTGACCCGCGCAGAGTAACAGTTGGCTATGCGTGATAGCGGATGTCGTGCGCGCCGCCTGCGGCGCGGCGGCGAACCCGTTTTTGACCGCCAACAAGGAGGACGCACCCTACCGACGACGTAGGCAAAATCAGGGTCAAAAAATTCGAGGGGCGACTCGAAAATGAACCCGACATAGGGAGGATTCTAATGTCGCAATACCATCACAGCGTATCGCGCCGAACCTTGCTGCAGGTCGGTGCAGGCCTTGCCGGAGGCGTCCTGCTCCCCGGCGGAATGATCGTGCCGGCTTTCGCCGAGGACAAGCCGCCGCTCGGCACCTGGCCGGCCGGCTCGCAAGGCGCCGACGTCACCATCGGCGCGACCGTCCCGCGCACCGGACCTTATGCGGTGCAGGGCGAGGATGAGCTCAAGGGCATGGAACTCGCCGTCGAGCACATCAACGACGGCAATCCCTTGATCAAGAAGATCGCGCCCAAGGTGACCAAGGGCGTGCTCGGCAAACAGGTGAAGCTCGTCGTCGCCGATTCCGGCGCCAAGCCGAACGACGCGGTGCAGGAGCAGCAGACCTTCATCAACCAGAACAAGATCGTCGCCATGACCGGCTCGACCTCGTCGGCGGTGGCGGTCGCGCTCAACAAGTTCGCCGAGCGCGAGAAGATCCTCTATCTGGTGGCGATCTCCGGCTCCAACGACACCACCGGCAAGGATTGCGTGCGCTACTCGTTCCGCCAGTGCTTCTACGGCGAGACCGCGGCGAACGCGATCGGCCCGGTGCTGGTGAAGACCTACGGCAAGAACAAAAAGGCGGCGTTCATGACGCCGGACTACACCTACGGTCACACGGTCACCAAGTCGATGAACGACTACCTCTCCAAGAACGGCGGCTGGACGCAGGTGACCAACCAGGTGTCGCCGCTCGGCACTCAGGACTTCAGCCAGTATCTGACCAACATCGCCAACTCGGGCGCCGAGGTCATCATCAACGTCAATTGGGGCCGCGACGCCGTGCTGTCGATCCAGCAGGCCAAGCAGTTCGGCTTGACGCCGAAGATGAAAATGGTGGTGCCCTACCAGATCCCGTTCCTCGCCAAGGAAACGGGGCCCGAGCTTACCGAGGGCGTGCTCGCCGCCACCGACTTCTGGTGGACGCTGGAGGACAAGTATCCGCTGGCCAAGATGTTCGTCGAGGCCTTCGACAAGAAGTACGGCTACAAGCCGGAGTGGGGCGCCAACAACGCCTACATGCAGTTCGCCATCTGGGCGCGCATGGTGTCGGAAGCGGGTTCCTTCTACCCGCCGGACGTCATCAGGCAGTACGAGAAAGGCGAGAAGTTCGACTCGACCGTCGGCGACGTGCACTTCCGTCCCGAGGATCACCAGCTGGTCCGCCCCGTCGTCATCGTCCGCGGCAAGTCGCCGAAGGAGATGAAGAACAAGGAGGACTACTGGGAGGTGCTCGAGGTCGTGCCCGGCGCGCCGCTGATGCAGAAGCCGGACGCGTTTGGCTGCAAGCTCGGCGATTACGTCTGACGATCCTCAGCCCTCTCCGCTTGACGGCGGGGAGGGCACTTTGCGTAGTCGTCATGGCCGGGCAACCGGGTCCGGCCTTCGGCCGGCCCGGCTGTAAACTTGTCCCGGCCATCCACGCCTTTCTTGCTGAAAAGCCGGCAAGACGTGGATGCCCGGCACCAGGCCGGGCATGACGGCGGCCGGGTTTTGATGTTCTTCTTGCATCGGGGCGGACGACGGCGTGATCAACTGGTCCAATTTCATCTCGCAATGTTTTAACGGCCTCGTGCTCGGCGCGCTTTTGGCGCTGATCTCGTCCGGCCTGACGATCATTTATGGCACGCTGGGCGTGCTCAACCTCGCGCACGGCGCCATGTTCATGCTCGGCGGCTATGCCGGCTGGGTCGCCTATACCTATACGCACTCCTTCATCGCCGCGGTGATCGCCGGCTCGCTGTTCGTCATGGTGGTCGGCGTGATCATGGAGTGGGTGGTCATCCGCTCCTTTTACAAGCGCCCGCACGAGGATCAGCTGCTGGTTACCTTCGGCCTCGGCATCGTCTTCGTCGAGGCGGTGCGCTTCTTCTTCGGCAGCCTGTCGAAAGCGGTGCCGCCGCCGCCCTCGTTCCTCGGCATCGTCGATCTCGGCTTCATGTTTTACCCGACCTACCGGATCGCGCTGCTCGGCATCGTCGCCGTGGCGCTGCTGGTGCTCTACATCGTGCTCTACCGCACCCGCATCGGCATGATCGTGCGCGCCGGCATCGAGGACTCGGTGATGGTCGATGCGCTGGGCATCGACGTCCACAAGGTGTTCATGCTGGTGTTCGGCCTCGGCGCCATGGCGGCGGGCTTTGCCGGCATCGTCAATGCGCCCGTGGTGTCGATCGCGCCCGACGTCGGCGAGGCGATCCTGGTGCAGACCTTCGTCGTCGTCGTCATCGGCGGCGTCGGCTCGTTTCCCGGGGCGGTGCTCGGCGGCCTCATCGCCGGCGAGATCATCAGCATCACCTCGATGTTCAACCCTGGCTATGCCTATGTCATGCTGTTCGTGGCGATGACGCTGGTGCTCGTCCTGCGCCCCTACGGGCTGCTCGGCGTGGCCGGCCGCGAATAAGCGCGGTCGTTTCATGTTCAGACGAAATCCGGCAATCGTCGAGGCGGTGACCGCAGCCGGGCTGATCGCCGCGCCCTTCGTGCTGCCGCACCTCGGTTTTACGCCCACCACGGTCAACCGCATCCTGGTCTGGGGCCTGTTCGGCATCGGCTTCGACATCCTGTTCGGCTACACCGGGCTCTTGTCTTTCGGCCAATCGGCATTTTTCGGCACCGGCGGTATGGTCGCCGCCTATCTGTTGACGGTGCTGAATTTCCCCGACGTGATGACGGCGGTGTTCATCGGCACGATTGTTGCTGCCGTCGTCGGCTTTCTGGTCGGGCTGATCGCGCTCAGGCGCACCGGCATCTATTTCGCCATGATTACGGTGGCGATCGCCGAGGTGTTCTATTTCGTCGAATTCAACCCGCTGTCCGCTTTCACCGGCGGTGAAAACGGGTTGCCCGGCGTGCCGACGCCGGAATTCAACCTCGGCTTCACCACGCTCAAATTCAACACCGACTGGACGCTCTACGGTTTGCTGGCGTTCTGGTACTTCGTCGGTTTGGTGATCGCGCTGCGCATCGTGCGCTCGCCGGTCGGCGCCGTGCTGTCCGCCATCCGCGACAATCCGCTGCGCGCCCAGGCCGTCGGTCACAATATTCACGGCTACAAGCTGACGGCCTTCGTCATTGCCGCCGCTTACGCCGGGTTCGCCGGCGGCTTGCTCGGCATCATGCAGGGCTTCATGCCGCCCGACGCCTTCACCTTCGACACCTCCGGCCAGCTGGTCATGCAGACCGCGATCGGCGGCGCCGGCACGCTGTTCGGGCCGCTCGTCGGCGCCACGGTATGGCTTTATCTGAGCGACTTTTTCCAGACCACGCTGCACCTCGGCGCCACCTGGAAGCTGGTGCTCGGCCTCGTCTTCGTGTCGCTGGTCGTCTTCCTGCGCCGGGGCATCGTCGGCGGCCTCAAGGACCTCTACGACCTCGCCGGCGGCAAGCGCAAGGCGCCGTCAGAGCCGGACGTGGCGGCGCCGGCGCTGGTGCCTCATAACGGGCGGGCGGCGAGTGCCGCGGCGATGATGCCGGCGCGCCGCCGCACGACCGACCGCGCCTCCGGCCCGATCCTGCAGGCAAATGCGCTCACCAAGCGCTACGGCGGCGTCATCGCCAACAGCGACATCGACTTCACCGTCGACCATGGCGAGTTGCGCGGCATCATCGGACCCAATGGCGCGGGCAAATCGACCTTCTTCAAGATGCTGACCTGCGAGGTGCCGCCGACTTCGGGGACCATCGTCTTCGAGGGCCGCGACATCACCGGCATGAGTGTCGCCGACGTCTGCCAGCTTGGCCTGACCAAGAGCTACCAGGTGAACCAGCTGTTCAACCGGCTGACCGTGCGCGAGAACCTAACCATTGCCGCGCTCGCCGACCTGCGCGGCACGCTGCGTCTCGATCTCTTGCGCTCATTGAACAGCATCCCGGGCCTCAAGGAGCAGGTCGAGCACACGCTCGAGCTGGTCAATTTGACCACGCGGCCCGACACCCCGGTCTCGGCGCTCGCCTATGGCGAGAAACGCCGGCTGGAGATCGGGCTCGCGCTCGCCACCAGCCCGAGTTTGCTCTTGCTCGACGAGCCGCTCGCCGGCATGAGCCCGCAGGAGCGGGTGGCGACCGTGCAGCTCCTGAAGTCGATCAGCCAGGGCCGTACCATGATCGTCATCGACCACGACATGGACGCGCTGTTCGAGGTCGCGCAGAAAATCACGGTGCTGCAGGAGGGGCGGGTGCTCACCGAAGGCACGCCGCAGCAGATCAAAGGCAACGCCGCCGTACAGGAAGCCTATCTCGGCGGAGTGATCGCCACATGAACCTGCTCGAGGTCACGGGGCTGAACAGCTATTACGGGGATTCGCATATCCTCTTCGACGTCGCGCTGCGCGTGGAAAAGAACGAGGTGGTGGCGCTGCTCGGCCGCAACGGCGCCGGCAAGTCGACGACGCTCAAGAGTCTGATGGGGATAGTCCCGCCGCGCACCGGGCAGATCCTTCTCGACGGCGTCGACGTCGCGGGCCGCACGAGCCATTCGATCGCGCAAGCCGGCATGCAGCTCGTGCCCGAGGAGCGGCGCATATTCAGTCTCACCGTCGAGGAGAACATCGTGCTCGCCGGTTTGACCGCGGAGGATCGCTGGCCGCTCGAACGCGTCTACGACATGTTCCCGCGCCTGAAGGAGCGCCGTCTGAGCCGCGGCACCGACCTCTCCGGCGGCGAACAGCAGATGCTGGCGATCGCGCGGGCGTTGGTGCGCAGCCCGAAAATCATGCTGCTCGACGAGCCGTTCGAGGGTCTCGCGCCGGTGATCGTGCGCGACCTGATCAAGGCCTGCCGGGATCTCGCCGACAGCGGACAGACCATCGTACTGGTCGAGCAAAATCTGGCGGCGACGCTTGCGCTCGCGAGCCGCGTTTACATCATCAACAACGGCCACATCGCGCACGAGGGGCCAGCGGCCGAGATCAAGACCGATCCGGCGGTGCTACAGCGGTATCTCGGCGTGTGAGCCGCGCGGCTCGATGATGACGGACGTCACCGCATAGGCTACTGTCGCTGATCGGTAACAGGGACCCGGACAATGCTTGTGAAGCCGCTGACGATCGCCGCCGCGCTCATGCTCACTGTTTCGGCCGCCTCGGCCGACATCTCGTGTGGCACGATCGGAACCGCCTACGACCAGTTGTTTGTCGACGGCAATTCCCGCGTCGAAGCGATCCTCGCCGAGTTCAAGGCGCTGCCGAGCGACGCTAGCGAGGCGCGCAAAGACGGCATCCGCAAGAAGTTCTGCGCCGTCGGCGGCGAGATCATCGGCCTGTACAAGTTCCTGCTTGCGCTCGGCAACGAGTGCGCCAAGCAAGGCGAGCGGATGGACGAGCTGCTCGATGTGGTCAATAAGCAGCTCGGCTTGGCGCAAGGTGGCGTCAAAATTTGCCAATAACGCCGGCTCTGCCTCAGCAGGCGCTGAGTTTGGCGGCCTCGCTCCAGCCTTGGGCGGTGTTGGCGAGCAGCCTCGCCCGCACATGTTCCAGGACAAAGACCCGTACGGCCGAGGACAGGTTTGACTGCTTGCGTTGGGCATCGATCCGGCGCAGCAGCGCCGACACGGTGGCTCCTTCGGCGCCGGCGACCTCGCGCACGATGTCCCAGAATGGCTGTTCCAAGCTGACGCTGGTCTTGTGCCCGGCGATCACCACCGAACGTTTGACGACGAGCGATTTCATGGCCGTTCCCCCCGACGATTGCCGCGCACTCCCGCGGCGCAATCCCCCGATGCGGGGCAACGACGGCTGCTTGGATTGGTTCCCTCGCCGGGGCGCTTTTTTTGGCGCAGCAGGTTTAGCGCGACCGCCCCGGAGGCGGCGGGACGTCGCGCGGCGTGGCTTTGATGGTCGCCTCGCAGTTCAGGCAGCGAAAAGTGTCGAACTTGGCGAGGTCTTCCCGTGATTTGCTGGCCTGCATGACCATGCCGCAGATCGGGCAGGGGCGCGGTTTGGGAGGTGGTGCTCCAGTCGAGCGCGTATTCATCGGGCAACGATCGGCGAGGGCGCCTGCGCTTGGTTTGATCTAGGTCAAGAAGCGCTGCTTTTGCCGCGCCCTGCATGATCTAGGTCAATGCAGCAGCCGTTTTCCTCTGTAGGGTTGTCATATGTGGCAACTCATATCGCTCGCGCCCTTCGATCGCGAAATCGAGCTCGCGGTGATCGACGCCGAAGGCGTTCACGCCCTCGTCTTTCCCTGCCGGCGCGCTCCCGGGGGCTGGCGCAATGCGCGTACCGACGAGCGGCTCGACGTGCGGCCGACGCATTGGCGGGCCTGGCCGGTAGAGCACGAGAGGCCGCCGCAGTTGGCTATTTCTTGAGCGCACCGTCGGGCGTGTGATGCGTAAGCTTGGCCTCTTCCTCAGCGATCAAGCGGTGCAACAACTGCCGTCGCGCCTCGTCGTTTTCATCGGCCAGCAGGCGTTGATAGCGCTCAATATTTAGTCGCGCGACGGTACGATCCACGGCGCGAAGCCCGGCTATGTCGGCCACCCGACAGGCACTATGACTCGCTTTCGCGACCTTTGGAAGACGGGGTCGTCGGCCGGTTGCGGTAAGGATACACTATACGGCTAACGCACGAACGTCGCCTGCGGCGAACGGCCGAGACGGCCGTCATGCTGGGGCAGCGCAGCGACCGTGGCCGCGATCAAAACCAGCGCGGCGGCGGCAAAAAACATGATTTTGCTCAAGAGGACATCGGACATGGGACCCCCTCGATGGCTATTGACGTTGGACGAGAGAACGGTCGGACGGGGTTTTGGTTCCGACCGCAGAAACACGGCCCCTAATCGTATGAATTGCCGCTCAATCGCCTGATTTCGCCCGCTTAACCGGGCCGATGAAGCGTTACCTCCTTGCGTGCCTGCTGATTCTCGTGGCGGCGGCTTATTTTCTCGCCGCGCCCTTCATCGGCCTGTGGCGGCTGCAATCGGCGGTCGCGGCGAGGAATACCGCGGCGCTCGACGAACGCATCGATTTCCTGCGCGTGCGCCGTTCGCTCGCCGCGCAGGTCATTGCGACCTATCTCGACATCTCCGGCAAGCGCGCTGAGCTCGGCGCGCTCGGCAGCGCGCTCGCCACCAATGTCGGCGCAACGCTCGCCGATCCTATGCTCAACGATCTGATCAATCCGGAGCGCATGCTCGATCTGCTCGCCGGTCGCGGCGTGGCTTCGCTGCATCTCGCGCCGGGTTCGGCGGTGCTGCCCAAGGATGCGCTCGGCTCGCTCTGGCAAGCCTTTCTCAATTGCGAATACGGCATCGGCAATTTCTATATCAGCGTGCCGGTCAACGCCGACGCGGCCGAGCAATATCGCCTAAGGCTGCAGGTGCTGCAGTGGACCTGGACGGTCACCGAGATCGGTCTGCCGCAGCGCGTGCGCATCGAGCTCGCCAAGGAATTGCAGCGCCGCATCGGCTAGGCGGAACGCGGCTAGTGCGCGATTGCGCCCGCGGCGTGGCCGCGTGGAGGCCGCAGGCGGTGCCTCGCCGTCGCCGTTGCTCGGGATCTTGGTCGTTTTTTCTTCGATCCGATTGCAATTGCCGCACTGAAAATAATGGATGATACGATCATGCTCGGCGGCGGCACGCACCGAGCGATACCAGATCATCTTGATGTGGCAATGCGGGCAGACCGGCGGCTCCAGTCGCGCTACCGATCGCCTCAGCGATTCAACCATCGTCCTACCCCGAACGGCGATAGTGCGCCGTGCCGGCAGCGGAGTCGATTAAAAAAGACAAGCGACCGCCGGCATGCCTGACGATCTTATGACGCATAAGTTTCCGCGGCACGGCGGCGAGACGGCGCCGCGGGCCTGCCTTGGGCGCGCCTCACCGCTTCTCGCGTCCTAGGCGCCGTGTGCGCGCCCACGCTAGGCCTCAGCTCGAGGAGCCGCCGCCGAGCTGCGTCGAGATGTTGCTGAACGTATTGGTCAGCTGCGTGCCGAGGCCGTTGACCACCACGATGATGGCGACGGCGATGCCCGCCGCGATCAGCCCGTATTCGATGGCGGTGGCGCCGGAATGATCCTGCACGAAACGTAAAACAAGCCTGCGCATGGCGATTGGGTTCCGCTGTTGCCCGCGACCCCCTGCTCCCCCGAAGGTGCGGGAGCACCTTAGCGGAAAAAAATTCCGTTTCGTTTAAACGCCCGACACAATTTGACTCGAATGCGCCGGCGCCGTTCGCTGCAGACGTTGCGCATCTGCGACGCCGCCGCAGCCGTCGTCAGTTGATTCCCGCCCAGCGGATGGCGGCGGCAAAGGCCGGCGATTCGAAGGCCACGCCCGCCGTGAAGACGCAGAGCCCGAGCGTGAGCAAAAGCAACAGACTCCATTCTCCGTTTTTTCTTGCGGCCTTGCGTTGCAAGGCGCGGTGCAGGTCGGTCGGCATGGATTTGTTAACCTTTCGCGTAGCCCCGTCTCCGACGATGCAAGTTCTTTGCCAGCCGGCATCGCACGCCGCCGCCGCTTTCATGGCAGCACGTCCGCGGTCAGTAAATCCGCAACTTGCCGTATTGTTTCGCCGCTTGCCGCGCCTCCTTGCCGCCGCGCACGGGGACGCGGCAAGGACCCGCCTCGCTGATGGCGAAGGCGTCAATGACGGCGCGCGAGGTCGCCGCCGCGCTCAAAACGAGCGCGGCCGTTCCCTCTCAATTCTGCGGCGAGGCCGCTAGCGCCTCGACGTTACGGCTGGCAGAAGGAAATCCAGCAGCGGCCATAGCGAGGGGTGCGGATGGCGCATTGGTAGAGGGCCGCGCGGACGGCGGCGCCGCGGTAGGCGCGCGTCGCCCAGCCCCAGGCACCGGTGTTGCTGTCGGCGCGGCAATACCAGGCTTGCGCCGGACCGGCGGCGACGACGAAGCCGGCGACGAGGAGGGAAGCGAGAAGTGCCTTCATGGGTGTTCTCCCGCTGCGTGAATTGAGGCGCACTATGCTGACGATTGCGCGGCGGCTGTCAATCGGGCGGTCGCCGCATGCGGCGTGGCGGTCCGCAGTTGAGCGGGGCGAGCTTGGCTGCCGAAAAAAAAGCCATCGACTACTTTGCGGCCTCTACGAGGCCGGCCGGTCCGTGTCATTCGTGGGCTTGGCGACGCGGATGACCGCGCCACAGCTCGCGCAGCGATAGACGAGACTTGTCTCTGCTGTCCGCTGCATGGCGACCTGACACACAGGACAAGGCCGCGGCGGCGGCGGGTCGGGCGGCTTGTTCACGGCTGCGATGAGTGGCCATTCGAGAAAGAGGCCGCCTCGACCGGCGGCCTCAATCGCCGTTATTTTTGTTTTTCTGGCTTCACGGCGAAATAGCCAGCGCCCCCGACGACGATAACGACGGCGATGAGGGCAAGGATACTGAGCGCATCCATGGGCCCCTCCCTTGAGGACGCCGCCACTGTCTGCGCCGGGGGACGGCTCGCAAATTACGGATGTGTACCTAATGCAAGAAACATGGATCCCGCGCGGGGAAGGCGGCCGACAGCCGCTCACAAAGAGCGGGCCGGTCGCCAAAGCTTTGATGGAAAGGGGTTCATGCCCCGCCCCCTTGTGGTGGTCCGTATTGAAATTTCATTGCGCAGCTCCGGCAAAAGCGCCACACATCCGCAACCCCTGAGCCGGTCTTGCGTTGGAGTCATGGCCGGCGCGGAAGCTGGACCGTCCCCATCCCCAGTTTTCGATTGCCGACCAGGGCCGTAAGGCCGAAAGCGGGGGCCGTGCGTTCGAGGCGCGCGCGGCCTCTTGCGAGCTGCGGCCCGTTTGACATCGGGCGACCCGGCAGCCGCTATCGAGCCATCGAAGGCTTAAAACGGGAGCTTCGAAAATGGACCGGCGGATCGTCGTAGCGCTTTACGTGGTGGCGATGGCGGCCGTCATCGTCGGCGTGGATGTCGTGTTCTTCCGAAACAGATTCTGGGAACGGTTGGCGGTGAATATCGGCATCGTTTTGGTGTTCGCGGCTTTCTATTTCAGGTTTCTCATGCGCCCATGATCGCCGTGGATGCCGCAAGCAAAAGCGATTGAGGCCGCTCCGAATTGCAAATCCGGCCACCAGGGGTCAAAGCAGGCCGGCGCCCGCTCAAGGCCGCCGCCGAGGCGGCCTGACCTCTAGTCTTTGACAAACGTTTCCGTCTGTTCACCGCATTGAATGCATTCAAAGGTGCGCAGCTCACCTTTGCCGTCGCCCGTCACAGCGGGGGAGCGGCGTATGAGATGCGCGTGAGCGCCGCAACGAGGACAGTCAATCGGCGTGATGTGGGTTTCGGGAATAATATGAATCGGCTGCAGCGATTGCGACATCGCACGTCCCTCCTTGGTGGCAGGCGGGAGCGCGATTGGTCTCTCAGCCACCGACGCCTGTCGGCAGAGCCGTTTGGCCGGTGATGAGCAGAACATCGGTCTGCTTACCAGCAATGTCGAGCGTCAAAAGACGCATGGATGAATGTTAATCGCGCGGCCACAATTCAATTCAGGCCACTCCCAAATTCAAAACCGGCCCCTACGGGTCAAAACAGGCCAGCACCCCACGGGGCGGTACTGGCCCCCTTTGAAATTTTATTGCGCGGTCCCGGCAAAAGAGGCCACCGATATGGTTAACCCGCGGTTAACTAGCGCGGGCGGACGTTGGCGATTCCATGATTCGCGGGGACCCATGGGATCGGAAGGCGCTTTGTTGGATGAGTTTGAGTTCTTGACTGAGTACGAAATTGGACGCGCCCAACTAGCAATCGAGTGGGTTGCCCGAGCGCAAAAGCCTATTGTTGAGATTGGGTCTCGACCAATTTCAAATTCTAATTTGAATCTTTTGGACGCAGACCTCGCGCGATGCGTAGCGCAGAGCGGAGAAAATGTTCATCCGTTCATCGTGGCAGAGAACGAACAGAAATACTTTTCATACGGCTTCTACAAATATCCTTGGGCGCTTGATGCTTTGCAGTGGATTACGCGAAGCAAGCGGCGGTCACCTGACCGCCGCTATTTTGATTGGTTAGGGGGGCTGATTTTTGGTTACAGCCCTGATGCGATCCAGAGATTTATTTCGTCTGGGTCCGGTAAACCAACCGCCAGTTTGCACCTTGGCCACGGCAGTTTGGGCAAGGGGGAAAACGGTGATTTTCCGGCACCGCGCGCTCTACGCCGCAGCAATCCGAGCGGTAAACGCCGGAGACTTCGTTGATGGTGCCCGTCATAGGCATGTTCAATCTCCATGATGGTTAGGTTTTTCACATGCAACACCAATGCCGCGGGCGAGAGCGGGCAGCAGCTCAACCGCGACATCTGCGAATGGTGTGGGTGATTCGCCAGCACAGCGCGAGTCCGAAATAGGTAAGCAACTCTGACGTTTATAACTTTCCGCCATCGATTACTTTGAATCGTTTCCGCCGATCCGGAGCAGTCGTCACCGGCGTGATCGGCTGCGTAAAGAGGGCGCCGTCGATTAAGTCGGCAATCGACCAAACCCGATCAGCAATGCCAAGCGCCATCGCTGGCGTGGAACACAAGCTTTCGTGAACGCGGCACAGATTGTAGTGCGCGACGTATAGCGACACGGCGGTGCAATGGTTTTCAAGCCGCTTGCTGAAACCGTTGCCGAGCCGCGCAAACCGTTTGCACGACTGGCGCAGCGTCAGATGCGAGCGTTCAACGTAGCTGGTCGAAATTTCAGCCGGGACGCCGCTTACTACATCGTAATCTACCGCGATTACCTGAGCCGGGCTGTAGCGGCGCGCTGCATCTTTTACGGCAAGGTGAGTTACCGAATAGGTCTTATTGACCGTGCCGTGCGCGATGCGATTGCCGAACTCGGCGCGGATTGAGTTCTTGTAAGGCAGGAAGCCATCAGTCGAAATTTCCGGCGAGCCGATAACGCGCTGGCGCAGATCGGCAATGAAAGCGTGAGTATTCCCGCTGTCCCGCTTGCCGGTGAAATACGAAATGATCGCACGGTGCGAAGCCGACAACGCCATGTAGGTATATTGATCGCCAACGGCAGCGGCGGCCAATTCGTTCTTTTGCACTCGCGCTTGCTTCTTTGCGACGAAGCTCCATAGCTCGTCCAATTCGACGCGCGAGGTCCGCACGCCCACCATCATGCGGTCGTGCAATTCGGCGCAGCCACGGCCCACGCTGAGGGCAAGACGGGCCACGGTTTTGCGATTGGTGCCGGTGAGACGGGCGACGGCGCGCTGGCCGATGCCTTCACACAGGGCGGAAATGATCTCGATTTGCTTAGAGCGTTCCAGAACGTTCATGGCGGCTTACCCCGTCACGTTGCGGGAGGGCCTGGCCGGGACGCTGGAAACCGCGCAATAAAATTGCTATATTACGGTTCGTGGTCATGGCCGTGGGCTTACCCCCTCGGTTGTGATCGGGTCCGCCGCTGTTAGCGCAGTGACGGACCCACTAATTGAAGATGGTGCGGGGTCTGAGGATCGAACTCAGGTTACGGCGGTGTATTCGCCGTGTCCTAACCGCTAGACGAACCCCGCTCACCTTCACATTCCCCGGGGCCCTGTTAGCGCAGGGTCCCGGCCTCGCTTTTAGGCTCCTTGCGGGAACCATTTCTTGTGACGTGACACGATTAGTTTCCTTGCTTCCAGTCGAATCAGAGACGTGCGGATTGAGGCGTCTGAAACCTTGTGCCCGCTTTCGTGGAGAACGCTCACGACCTCAGAGCCGGTCATTCCGTGACGTTTCCTGACAGCCTGTAGGACGTACCAGGGGGTGCTTCCAGCCTTGGGGTCGCCCGCGCGTCCCGGGGGCTGAATATCCCCACCGTCAAAGCTTTCTGGGGCGGCATCGGCAGCCTCGGCGGCGGCCTTATTCAAGGCAGCGACGGCATCGCGCCAACCGGCGCTGTAAGCCTCGCGCCTAATCTTCTCAATGGCCTCGGCCAGGGAGGCCGGAATTTCGTTACCGTTGGTCATGGCTGCTATATAACGTTCTATGTTTAATTCCGAAACACTATCTAACACACCTGTTAGAAAACGCAACACCTTTGTTATATCCAAATTACAAAATTCTTTGGGGTTATAAATAGGATTCCGGTCACGTGGGCCCAAAATAGGCTGGCTCTCTGAGCTGGGAGGCAAAATCATTTATTCGTTCCACCCTCGGAGAATCGAACATGTGGCCGCAAACCCAAACGGGACCCCGGGCCTGGGCCATGTCGAAAAGGGACCACTCTCGGATTCAAAAGGGGCCACTAAGCCTTTGAGGGATCGAAAGGGGCCAGCACTCCACGGGGCGAAAAGAACATATTGCCAACTGAGAACAAATCGTGTACAGTGCCTCCCTCAGTCGATTCCGGGGCGGCCGTAAGGGCTCGCGCAACTCGGGAATCGCGGCCATAAGGAGCGCACTATGAGTCAGCCTGCTCTGCGCGTCGTTGAAGGATCGTCCATGGATAAATCGAAGGCCCTGTCGGCCGCCTTGAGCCAGATCGAGCGCCAGTTCGGCAAAGGTTCGGTCATGCGCCTGGGCAAGAACGACAAGACCATGGAGGTCGAGGCGATCTCGACCGGCTCGCTCGGGCTCGACATCGCGCTCGGCATCGGCGGGCTGCCGCGCGGCCGCGTCGTCGAAATCTACGGGCCGGAATCCTCCGGCAAGACCACGCTGGCACTACACACCATCGCCGAGGCGCAGAAGAAGGGCGGCATCTGCGCCTTCGTCGACGCCGAGCACGCGCTCGACGTCGTCTATGCGCGCAAGCTCGGCGTCAACACCGATGATCTCCTGATCTCGCAGCCGGACGCCGGCGAGCAGGCGCTGGAAATCGCCGACACGCTGGTGCGCTCGGGCGCCATCGACGTGCTGGTCATCGATTCGGTCGCCGCTTTGGTGCCGCGCTCGGAACTGGAAGGCGAGATGGGCGAGACGCAGCCGGGCTCGCAGGCGCGGCTGATGAGCCAGGCGCTGCGCAAGCTCACCGCTTCGATCGCGAAGTCGCGCACCATGGTGATCTTCATCAACCAGATCCGCATGAAGATCGGCGTCATGTACGGCTCGCCGGAGACGACGAGCGGCGGCCAGGCGTTGAAATTCTACGCTTCCGTGCGCCTCGATATCCGCCGCATCGGCGCCATCAAGGAGCGCGACGAGGTGATCGGCAACCAGACCCGCGTCAAGGTGGTGAAGAACAAGATGGCGCCGCCGTTCAAGCAGGTCGAGTTCGACATCATGTATGGCGAGGGCGTGTCGAAGACCGGTGAGCTGATCGACCTCGGCGTCAAAGTCGGCGTGGTCGAGAAGTCGGGCGCCTGGTTCTCCTATGACAGCCAGCGCATCGGCCAGGGCCGCGAGAACGCCAAGATTTTCCTCAAGGACAATCCCGACATCGCCGCCAGGATCGAGGCCGCGGTGCGCGCCAATGCCGGCATCGTCGCCGAGGCGATCATGACCGGCGCAAGCGACAAGGGCGACGACGAGGAGGCGGCGGAGGCGTAAGGCAAAGACGACAAAGCCGTTCGTCCCCGCGCAAGCGGGGACCCAGCAAAGTTTCAAGGCGCGGCGGCGGCGCCCGAGACTTTCCGCCGCACCATTTCAGGTCGCGCGAACTTTAAGTGCTGCGTAACCCATTCGCCCCCGTCGGCACCCGGCTGCGTAAAGCGGCCGCCACCGAGGACGGGGGCGAAATGCGTTTGCCGTTGTCATCGCCGGGCTTGACCCGGCCATCCCGCTTAGGCGGGGGTACTGTCGTGCCTCTTTTATCGGGATCGCCGGGACAAGCCCGGCGATGACAAGCTCGCTTCCTAGACTTCGCCCACCCCCGTCGCTACATACGTCCCTGGAAACATCAAGCCGGACGGGGATTTAGCCCCGCGCAGGGGCCTCAAGCGTCCAAACATGAGCGGCGTCAACGACATCCGCAAAGGCTTTCTCGATTTCTTCGCGCGCAACGGCCACGCCGTCGTGCCGTCGTCGCCGCTCGTGCCGCGCAACGATCCCACCTTGATGTTCACCAATGCCGGCATGGTGCAGTTCAAGAACGTGTTCACCGGCCTGGAGACGCGGCCTTACGTGCGCGCGGTCACCGCGCAGAAATGCGTGCGCGCCGGCGGCAAGCACAACGATCTCGACAATGTCGGCTATACCGCGCGCCACCACACCTTCTTCGAGATGCTCGGCAACTTCTCCTTCGGCGACTACTTCAAGGGGCGCGCGCTCGAGCTCGCTTGGACGCTGATCACCAAGGACTACGCGCTGCCCAAGGACCGGCTGCTGCTCACCGTCTATGTCGACGACGACGACGCCTTCACCCTGGCGAAGAAGATCACCGGCCTGCCCGACAGCAAGATTCTGCGCATTCCCGGCGCCGACAATTTCTGGTCGATGGGCGAGACCGGCCCCTGCGGCCCCTGCGCGGAGATTTTCTACGACCACGGCGACAAGATCCCCGGCGGGCCGCCCGGCTCGGCCGACGCCGACGGCGACCGCTTCGTCGAGATCTGGAATCTCGTGTTCATGCAGTACGAGCAGCGCGAGGGCGGCGAGCGCGTCGACCTGCCGCGGCCCTCGATCGACACCGGCATGGGGCTCGAGCGCATCGCCGCGGTGCTGCAAGGCGTGCACGACAACTACGACATCGACCTGTTCCGTGTGCTGATCCGCGCCATCGCCGAGGCGACCGGCGTCGATCCTGCGGGGCCGCAGAAGGCCTCGCACCGGGTGATCGCCGACCACTTGCGCGCCTCCGCCTTCCTCATCGCCGACGGCGTCTTGCCCTCGAACGAAGGCCGCGGCTATGTGCTCAGACGCATCATGCGGCGCGCCATGCGCCACGCCGAATTGCTCGGCGCCCGCGAGCCGCTGATGTGGAAGCTCGTGCCGGCGCTGACGCGCGAAATGGGTCAGGCCTATCCGGAATTGCTCCGCGCCGAGGCGCTGATCACCGAGACGCTGCGGCTGGAAGAGACGCGCTTCCGCAAGACGCTGGAGCGCGGGCTCGCCATCCTCGACGAGAAGAGCGCGGGGCTGAAGACAGGCGCCATGTTCGACGGCGACACCGCCTTCACCCTCTACGACACCTATGGCTTCCCGCTCGATCTGACGCAGGACGCGTTGCGCGCGCGCGGCATTTCCGTCGATCTCGCCGGCTTCGAGGAGGCCATGGGGCGCCAGCGCGAGAAGGCGCGCGCCTCCTGGGCGGGCTCCGGCGAAGCCGCGCAGGAAGCGGTGTGGTTTGCCCTGCGCGAGAAAATCGGCGCCAGCGAGTTCCTCGGCTACGAGACCGAGAGCGCCGAGGGCGTGGTCGCGGCATTGGTCAAGGACGGCAAGGAGGCCGCCGAACTCAAAGCCGGCGAGCAGGGCGCGATCCTGCTCAACCAGACGCCGTTCTACGGCGAGTCGGGCGGCCAGGTCGGCGATAGCGGCGAGATGCGGCGCGAGGGCGTGCGCGTGTCGGTGACCGACACGCAGAAGAAGGCCGGCGACTTGATCGCGCATCTGGTGAAAGTCGAGCAAGGCACGGTCAAGATCGGCGACCCGCTGCTGCTCGAGGTCGACCACGCGCGCCGCGCCGCCATCCGCCGCAACCATTCCGCCACGCATCTCTTGCACGAGGCGCTGCGCCAGGTCTTGGGCGATCACGTCGCGCAGAAGGGCTCGTTGGTCGCGCCCGACCGGCTGCGCTTCGACTTCTCGCATCCCAAGCCGATCACGGTCGCCGAGTTGGAGCGGGTCGAGGACATCGCCAACGACATCGTGCTGCAGAACGCAGCGGTGACGACGCGGCTGATGGCGGTCGACGACGCCATCGCCTCCGGCGCCCGCGCGCTGTTCGGCGAGAAATACGGCGACGAGGTGCGTGTGGTGGCGATGGGCGACGGCGCCGCCGGCGCCAACACCATGGGCTGGTCGGTCGAGCTCTGTGGCGGCACCCATGTCAAACGCACGGGCGATATCGGGTTGATCTCGGTTTTGTCCGATTCCGGCGTCGCCGCCGGCGTGCGCCGCATCGAGGCCTTGACCGGCACGACCGCGCGCAAGACCGCTCACAAACAGGTCGAACTCGCCAAAGCGGCCGCCGCCGAACTTAAAGCGCCGCTCGAAGAATTGCCGGCACGTCTCTCCGCCCTCTTGGACGAGCGCAAGAAGCTCGAGCGTAGCCTTGCCGAAGCGAAGAAGACGATCGTGATGCGTATGAACGCCACCGAGCCGGCAGACAGTTTTAGCGCTTCGGGGATCGTCGGCGGCGTGCGCACCGTCGGCGACGTCAAGCTGCTCGCCCGCGCCGTCTCCGGCATCGAATTGAAGGACCTGCGCAGCCTTGCCGACGAAGGCAAGAAACAGGTCGGCTCCGGCGTCGTCGCCATTGTCGGTCTATCCGAGGACGGCAAGGCCGGCATCGTCGTTGGCGTCACCGCCGACTTGACCGCGCGCTTCAACGCCGTCGAGCTGGTGCGCAAGGGCGCCGAGGCACTCGGCGGCAAAGGCGGCGGCGGCAGGCCCGATATGGCGCAGGCCGGCGGGCCGGACGGCTCGAAGGCGGAAGCCGCGCTGAAAGCGGTCGAGCGGGCGCTGAGCGCTTAACGCGGACTTGGTTACCTCCCCTTGAAAAGGGGAGGTCGGCGCGCGTTAGCGCGCCGGGTGGGGATCGCTTTTTGACCCCCAACCCTCCCCCTTTCAGGGGGAGAGAGTGCGAGCTCGGTGCCGCGCTAACCGTTGATCGACCGCAAAAGCCCGCCCGCCGGAATCGGCTATAAGGCTCGCCATGGCACGCTTGAAAATCAGGAATCTGCGCCGGCGCGTCTTTCTCCTGCTCGAAGAGGGCGCGGCCGGCGACGCGACCAGCATCGCCATCGACCGTTTCTTGGTTGCGCTCATCATCGTCAACCTGGTCGCGGTCGCGCTCGAATCGGTGCCGGCGATCGAAGCGGAATACGCGCCGCTATTCGCGGCGATCGAATATATCTCGCTCGCGGTTTTTACCGTCGAATATTTCCTGCGGCTGTGGGTGGCGGTCGAAGAGGGGCCCAACCGCCATCTCAGCGGCACGCGCGCCCGCCTCAAATACGCGTTGAGCCCGGCCGGGCTCATCGACCTGATCGCGGTGCTGCCGTTCTGGTTCGCCATGGTCGTGCCCGACGCGCTGCGCGTGATCCTGGTGTTCCGCATCGTCCGCTTCCTCAAGATCGCGCGCTATTCGCCGGCCATGCGCTCGCTGCTCGACGTGCTCTACCGTGAGCGCCGCGCGCTCGTCGGTTCCTTCGCCATTCTGCTCGGCACCGCGCTGGCCGCGGCGGCGCTGATGTATCTCGCCGAGCGCCACGTGCAGCCGCAGAAGCTCGGCACCATCCCCGACGCTTTATGGTGGGCGATCGTGACGCTTTCCACCATCGGTTACGGCGACGTCGTGCCGATAACGCTGTTCGGCAAGTTGATCGCCGTTGCCAGCGTGTTCCTCGGCATGATCATGATCGCGCTGCCCGTCGGCATCATCGCCAGCGCCTTCGCCGAGCAGATCCACCGCCGCGAATTTATCGTCACTTGGGGCATGATCGCACGCGTGCCGCTGTTTGCCGAACTCGACGCTGCCGAGATTTCCGACGTCATGGAGCTGTTGCGCGCCCACGTGGCGCAGGCCGGGGAGGTCATTGTGCGCGCCGGCGACCCCGCGCATTCGATGTATTTCATCGCCGCCGGGCAAGTCGAGATCGCGGTCAAGGGCCAGAAGGACCCGTTGCGTCTCGGTGTCGGGCAGTTCTTCGGCGAAGTGGCGGTGCTGCGCCGCGCGCGCCGCTCGGCGACCGCCATTGCGCTCACGCGCAGCAATCTGTTGGTGCTTGACGCCCAGGATCTGCACGCGCTGATGCAGCGCAACCCGCGCATCGCCGAGCGCATCAAGGACGTCGTGGAAAAACGCGTCGGCCGCCAGGTGGTCAGCCCCAAAGGTGATATCGTGACCGAGGAGATCGAGTAACTCTTATTCCTCCCCCGCTTGCGGGGAGGCGGCGAGCGAAGCGAGCCGGGTGCGGGACATTGCAGCCGCGACCCCACCCCCGGCGCTTCGCACCGGACCCTCCCCTGTCAGGGAAGGGATTACACCATCGCTTTCTTGAGATTTTCGTCCACCTTGTCGAGGAAGCCGGTGGTCGACAGCCACTTCTGGTCGGCGCCGACGAGCAGCGCCAAATCCTTGGTCATCGAGCCGGCCTCGACGGTATCGACGCAGACCTTCTCTAGGGTCGAGGCGAATTTCGCCAGCGGCGCATTGTCGTCGAGCTTGGCGCGGTGCGCGAGCCCGCGCGTCCAGGCGAAGATCGAGGCGATCGAATTGGTCGACGTCTCACGCCCCTTCTGGTGCTCGCGGTAGTGCCGCGTCACCGTGCCGTGCGCGGCTTCCGATTCGACGATCTTGCCGTCCGGCGTCATCAGCACCGAGGTCATCAGGCCGAGCGAGCCGAAGCCCTGCGCCACGATGTCGGACTGCACGTCGCCGTCGTAATTCTTGCAGGCCCAGACATAGCCGCCCGACCATTTCAGCGAGGCCGCCACCATGTCGTCGATCAGCCGGTGCTCGTAGGTGAGCTTCTTGGCGGCGAACTTCTCCTTGAAATGACGGTCGAACACCGCCTGGAAGATGTCCTTGAAGCGTCCGTCGTAGACTTTGAGGATGGTGTTCTTGGTCGACAGATAGACCGGAAAGCCGCGCGCGAGCCCGTAGTTGAACGAGGCCATAGCGAAATCGCGGATCGAGTCGTCGAGATTGTACATGGCCATGGCGATGCCCGCGCCGGGAAACTCGAATACCTCGTGCTCGACCGTGTTGCCGTCCGCCGTCACATAGGAGAGCGTGAGCTTGGCCTTCGCCGGCACCTTGATGTCGGTTGCGCGATACTGATCGCCATAGGCGTGGCGGCCGATCACGATCGGCTGCGTCCAGCCCGGCACCAGGCGCGGCACGTTCCTGCAGATGATCGGCTCGCGGAAGATGACGCCGCCGATGATGTTGCGGATGGTGCCGTTGGGCGAGCGCCACATTTTCTTCAGGTTGAATTCCTTCACCCGCGCCTCGTCGGGGGTGATGGTGGCGCATTTGACCGCCACGCCGACCTTCTTGGTCATCTCGGCGGCGTCGATGGTGATCTGATCGTCGGTCTCGTCGCGCTTCTGGATGCTGAGGTCGTAATAGAGCAGGTTGATGTCGAGATAAGGGTGGATCAGTTTGTCCTTGATGAGCTGCCAAATGATGCGGGTCATCTCGTCGCCGTCCATCTCGACGACGGGGTTGGCCACTTTGATCTTCGCCATTTTCAACCTTCGGGAAACGCGCGGGGAGTGCCGGCGGGCGTGGCTATAGCATTCCGGCCGGCGCGGCGGAAGGCGCGGGTCTCCGCTGCTTTCACCCTTGCTCCGCGCCCGCTATACCGGCCGGCGATAGGAGCTTCGCGATGCCCGGCGCCGGCACCGACAAGACCAAACGCTGGCTGCAAACACCGGCGCCGATCGTCGTGCTGGTCGAGCCGCAGCTCGGCGAGAATATCGGCGCGGCGGCGCGCGCCATGGCGAATTTCGGACTGTCGCGACTGCGCCTGGTCAAGCCAGTGCAGTCCTGGCCGAACGAGAAGGCGCGCGTGATGGCGGCCGGCGCCGACCGCGTGCTCGAGGCCGTCGAGCTTTACGACAGCATGGAGGCGGCGATTGGCGATTGCTCCTTCGTGTTGGCGACAACGGCGCGTCATCACGATCAGGCCAAGCCGGTGATTTCGGCGGAGACGGCGGCGGCTGAAATGGCGCCGCGCATCGCCGCCGGCGAAACCGTTGCCCTCGTCTTCGGGCGCGAGCGCATCGGGCTGGAAAATTACGAGGTCGCGCTCGCCGACCGCATCGTGACGCTGCCGGTCAACCCGGCCTTTGCCTCGCTCAACCTGGCGCAGGCGGTGGTCATCCTCGCCTATGAGTGGTTCAAGTCCACGCATGGCGGCTTGCCCTTCGCGATGCCGGAGAAATCGCCGCCGGCGCAAAAACAGCAGCTCGACGCGTTTTTCGCCGACCTGGAAGGCGAATTGGCGAAGGTCGAATTCTTCCGGCCGGAGGAAAAGCGCGGCACCATGAGCATCAACCTGCGCAACATCTTTCAGCGCATGCAGCCCTCGCAGCAGGATATGCGCACGCTGCACGGCGTCGTCACCGCGCTCGTGCAGGGGCGCAAAGGCCCGGCGCGCGGCGGCGTGCTCGATGCGAGCGAGGCGCAGCGCCTGCGCGACCTCATCGCCGAGCACGGCGCCGGCCGCGTGCCCGGCGAGCGCGGCCCGGTGCGCGGTTTGGCGCGGCTGTTGCGGCGCAATCCGACCGAGGCCGAACGCATCTTGTGGCGGGCGCTTACCAATGACAGGCGCTTCGCCGGCCGCGGCTTCAAGCGGCAGGTGCCGATCGGGCCGCATATCGCCGATTTCGTCTCGTTCCCCTTGCGTTGCGTGATCGATCTCATACCGGCGGAGGAGAGCGTCGAGGCCGCGGCGAAGCGCGCCTATTTGACCGAACGCGGCTATCGCGTGGCGCAGCTCAAAGCCGCCGATGTTGAGACGAATTTGATGACAGTCTTGGACGAATTGTCCGCAGCGATCGGCTAACCCTTCAACGTCGTCATCTGCGCCGCCATGCCCTCGCGCAAAAAACCGTAGTCGTTGCCGACGGTGATGAACCTAAAGCCGCGCTTTTGCATCGCCAGCGCCCGCTCGGCATCGCGGCAGTAGATGCCGGGAATCTTACCGGCTTTCACCGCCGCCGCGCAGATTGTGTCGATCGCACGCTCGACCTCGGGCGCTTGCAGGTTCTGCGCCTTGCCGCCGGAGAGAGCGGTCGACAGGTCGTAGGGTCCGATGAACAGTGCGTCGATCCCCGGCGTCTCGGCGATGCTGTCGACCTGCGCCAGCGCCATTGGCGTCTCGATCATGGCGAAGGTGAGCGTGCCCTGATTGGCCTCGCGCAGATAGTCGACGGCTGATGACTTGCCCTGCAATGTCATGGCGCGTTGCGGGCCCCAGCTGCGCTCGCCCGCCGGCGGGAACTTGGCGACGGCGGCGAAGCGGCGGGCATCTTCGGCGCTGTTGATCATGGGGGCAATGACCGCCTCGGCGCCGAAATCGAGCGCGCGCGAGACCAGGGCGAGAGCGTTGAGCGGAACCCGCACCATCGGCGCGGCACCGCCGCCCGCGACCGCACCAATGCCGGCGACCAGGCCGGCGATATCCCACAGGCCGTGCTGGGCATCGAGCACAACGGCGGAAAAGCCATCGCGCGCAAGGGTTTCCGCGGCGAGTGGCGATGGCATCATGCACCAGCCGGCATGCACCGTTTCGCCGGCACGCAAGGCGCGCGCGAGGGCAAATGCCACGGGTTAGCCGCTCTTTTTGACCTGCTCGACCGCCTGCGCCAGCAATTCGTTCATCTTGGCGTGGATTTGCGGTTCGCTGATACCCTTGCCGCCGAGGTCTTTGCTGAGCTTGCGGATCAGGTCTTGATCGCCGGGCTCTTCCAAATCGGCCATCACCACCTCTTTGGCATAGGCCTCCGCGTCGACGCCGCTCTTGCCGAGCACCCCGGCCGCCCATATGCCGAGCATCTTGTTGCGGCGGGCGACCGCTTTGAACTTGAGCTCCTCGTCATGCGCGAATTTTTTCTCGAAGCCCTCTTCGCGCTTGTCGAATGTGGTGGTCATGCCGCCCTCGCTTGATTGCGACGACTTCGGTCGCGAACTATATGCTCGGCGCGCCTTGCATATCGCTGCGCGAGCGTCAAGGCAACATCCGTGCGCGCCAATGCGGCGAAATTGCGAAGTGGAAAACGCCGGTGCAGCGTGATTGTGCTGGGGTGAGTGATCGGCTAGGTTGCCTTCGTGCCCGGACGCGTCGCGCGCTGAGCGCGGTCCGGTCCGCCGCCGCGGATCTTGCAATTGTTCAAAGAGGAGCCACGGCAACCCGATGGACTTCCACAAACCACGGTATACGCCCATGAGCCGCCGCCGTCGCATTTACGAGGGCAAGGCGAAGGTCCTCTACGAGGGCCCGGAGCCGGGAACGCTGATTCAGCATTTCAAGGACGACGCCACCGCGTTCAACGCCAAGAAGCACGAGGTGATCGAAGGCAAAGGCGTGCTCAACAACCGCATCTCTGAGTACGTCTTCCAGCACCTGAACGACATCGGTGTGCCGACGCATTTCATCCGCCGGCTCAACATGCGCGAGCAATTGATTCGCGAGGTTGAGATCATTCCGCTCGAGATCGTCGTGCGCAACGTGGCGGCCGGCTCGCTGGCCCAGCGCCTCGGCATCGAGGAGGGCACCCAGCTGCCGCGCTCGATCATCGAGTTCTATTACAAGAACGACAAGCTCAACGATCCGATGGTGTCGGAGGAGCACATCACCGCCTTCGGCTGGGCAAGCCCGCAGGAGATCGACGACATCATGGCGCTGGCCATCCGCGTCAATGACTTCCTCTCCGGCCTGTTCCTCGGCGTCGGCATCCGCCTGGTCGACTTCAAGATGGAAACCGGCCGGCTGTGGGAGAACGACGTCATGCGCATCGTCGTGGCGGACGAGATCAGTCCCGATTCCTGCCGACTGTGGGACATCAAATCGAACGAGAAGCTCGACAAGGACCGATTCCGCCGCGATCTCGGCGGGCTGGTCGAGGCCTATACCGAAGTCGCCAAGCGCCTTGGCATTATGAGCGAGGGCGAGCGCCCGCAAGGGACCGGCCCAGTGCTGGTGAAGGGCTGACCCTTCAGTCCGAAACCGTGCTTGTGATTAGCGTCATGCCCGGCCCTTGGGTCCGGTCCTGTGGACCGGCTCGAGCACAAGCCTTGTGCCGGGCATCCGCGTCTTTTACTTAAGGATTCTGCCGGGAAAGACGCCGATGGCCGGGACAAGCCCAGCCATGACGAGTCCACGGCCATAGGCATTGGATGAAAGCCCGCGTTTTTGTCACGCTCAAATCCGGCATCCTCGATCCGCAGGGCAAGGCGATCGAGGGCGCGCTGCGCTCGCTTGGCGTTGAAGGAGTGACCAGCGTGCGCCAGGGCAAGGTGTTCGACATCGAGCTCGAGGCTACCGATTTCGGTAAGGGCGAGGCGCTGCTCAAGCAGGCCGCCGACAAGCTGCTGGCGAACACCGTGATCGAGAACTACAAGGTGGACGTGGTGGAATGAACTCCGCCGTCCTCATTTTCCCCGGCATCAACCGCGAACGCGATATGGCGCGGACGCTCACGCTCATCTCCGGGCGCGAGCCGGCCATGGTCTGGCACACCGAGCGCGAATTGCCCGCCGACACCGACTTGGTGGTGATCCCGGGCGGCTTCTCCTATGGCGACTACCTGCGTTGCGGGGCGATCGCGGCGCGAAGCCCCATCATGGACGCGGTGCGCACCTACGCCGCCGAAGGCGGGCTGGTGCTCGGCGTCTGCAACGGCTTCCAGATCCTATGCGAGGCGGGGCTCTTGCCCGGGGTGTTGATGCGCAACGAGAACCTGCGCTTCATCTGCCGCGACGTCTTCCTGCGCGTCGAGCGCTCCGACACGCCGTTCACGCGCGGTTACAATGCCGGGCAGGTGATCCGTGTGCCGATCGCGCATGGCGAGGGCAACTATATCGCCGACGGCGAGACCATCGCGCGGCTGGAAGGCGAGGGCCGCGTGATCTTCCGCTACTCCTCGCCCGACGGCATGATCGACCCCAACTGGAACCACAACGGCGCCATCAACGCCATCGCCGGCATCGTCAACGAGCGCGGCAATGTGCTTGGCATGATGCCGCACCCGGAAAATCACGTGGAGCCGGCGATCGGCACGACCGACGGGCGCGGGCTGTTTGCCGGGCTCGCCGCGGCGCTGCAGCACGCGGCGTGAGCGGAGAAGCGCCATGGCTGGTTCGCCTCCTGCACTGCCGGCGCGGGTGTGGAAGCGCGGCCTTGCCGCGGTGCTCGATTTCTTCACCGCCTTCATTGTCTTCGGCTGGCTGATCGGCCATTTCACGGGTGAGACCACGGCCGAGGGCTTCAATCTGCAGGGTTGGTCGGCGCTGCTGCTGGCTGCCGTCGTCGTCGCCTATTTTTATGTCGGCCGGCGCCTCGTCGGCGGTACGCTGTGGGATCGCATCCTGCGCATTGGCCGCCCGCAGCCCAAATATTGACCGTCGCCGCCGTTACAAAGACGTGGATGGCCGACCGGCGCGGGTGAAATGCTTGGGCAACTGAACTAGATACAAGGCGTGATCCCCAACGAGCCCCCAATCACCCCCGACCTGATCGCCGAACACGGCCTCAAGCCGGAGGAATACCAGCGCATCCTCGACCTGATCGGGCGCGCGCCGACGCTGACCGAGCTCGGCGTTTTCTCGGCGATGTGGAACGAGCATTGCTCGTATAAGTCTTCGAAGGTGCATCTGCGCACGCTGCCGACCACGGCGCCCTGGGTGATCCAGGGCCCGGGTGAGAACGCCGGGGTCATCGATATCGGCGACGGCTTGGCCTGCGTGTTCAAGATGGAGAGCCACAACCACCCGAGCTACATCGAGCCCTATCAGGGTGCGGCGACCGGGGTCGGCGGCATCCTGCGCGACGTCTTCACCATGGGGGCGCGGCCGATCGCCTGCCTTAACGCGCTGTCATTCGGCGCACCCGGACATCCGAAGACGCGGCATCTCGTCTCCGGCGTGGTCGCCGGCATCGGCGGCTACGGCAATTCCTTCGGCGTGCCCACGGTCGGCGGCTCGGTGCGTTTCCATGCGCGCTATGACGGCAATTGTCTGGTCAACGCCATGGCGGTCGGCATCGCGCGCAAGGACCGGATTTTCTATTCCGCCGCCTCCGGCGTCGGCATGCCCATCGTCTATCTCGGCTCCAAGACCGGGCGCGACGGTATCCACGGCGCCTCGATGGCCTCGGCCGAATTCGGCGAGGGAACCGAGGAGAAGCGGCCGACCGTGCAGGTCGGCGATCCGTTCTCCGGGAAGCTCCTGCTCGAAGCCTGCCTGGAGATCATGGCGCGCGGCTGCGTCATCGCCATCCAAGACATGGGGGCGGCGGGCCTGACCTGTTCGGCGGTGGAGATGGGCGCCAAGGGCGATCTCGGCGTCACTCTCGATCTCGACTCCGTGCCCTGCCGCGAAGAGCGCATGACCGCCTACGAGATGATGCTCTCGGAGAGCCAGGAGCGCATGCTCATGGTGCTCAAGCCGGAAAAGGAGAAAGAGGCAGAAAGCGTCTTCCGCAAATGGGGCCTCGACTTCGCGGTGGTGGGCGAGACCACGCCGTCGAAGCGTTTCATCGTGCGCCATCATGGGGACGTGATGGCCGATTTGCCGATCAAGGAGCTCGGCGACCAGGCGCCGGAATACCGGCGGCCTTTCGTCGACGCCCGCAGGCCCGCGACGCTTGCCGCGTCCGCGGTACCGGCGCCGGAGAACATGGCCGACGCGCTCGCGACCCTGATTGCGACGCCCGACCTTTGCTCCAAACGCTGGGTCTGGGAGCAATACGATCACATCATCCTCGGCAACACCGTGCAGCGGCCGGGCAGCGACGCCGCGGTGGTGCGCATCGAGGATGGACCGAAGGGGCTCGCGCTCACCACCGACGTGACGCCGCGCTATTGCGAGGCCGATCCGTTCGAAGGCGGCAAGCAGGCGGTGGCCGAGTGCTGGCGCAACTTGACCGCCGTGGGCGCGCGGCCGCTCGCCGTCACCGACAACCTCAATTTCGGCAATCCGGAGCGTCCGGAGATCATGGGCCAATTCGTCGGCTGCATCCGTGGCATCGCCGAAGCCTGCAAGGCGCTCGATTTCCCGGTCGTGTCCGGCAATGTCTCGCTCTACAACGAGACCAACGGCAAGGCGATCCTGCCGACGCCGTCGATCGGCGGCGTCGGCTTGCTCGATGACTTCACCAAATCGGCGACGCTCGCCTTCAAACGTGAAGGCGAGGCCATCCTGCTCGTCGGCGAAACCACGGGCTGGCTCGGCCAATCGATCTATCTGCGCGAAATCTGCGGGCGCGAAGAGGGGGCGCCGCCGCCCGTTGATCTGATTGAGGAGCGGGAAAACGGCGACTGCGTCCGCGCCCTGATCCTCGACGGCACCGCGAGCGCGGCGCACGATCTCTCCGACGGCGGTTTGCTGGTGGCGCTCGCCGAGATGGCGATGGCCTCCGGCATAGGCGCCATACTCGGGGCCGCGCCGACCGATATCCCCGAGCATGCCTTCTGGTTCGGCGAGGACCAGGCGCGCTACATCGTGACGGTGCCGACGGCCAAGGTCGAGCCCGTTTTGGCCCGCATGCGCGGCGGCGGAATTCTGGCGGCGCGGATCGGGATTACCGGCGGCAACGCATTGACGCTGCCCGGCGCGCGCCCCATGCTGGTCACAGTGTTGCGCGAGCGTTTCGAGAACTGGCTGCCGGCCTATATGGCGGGCGGCGCTTGAGCGGAGCCGGTCGGCGATGGCCATGGACGCGGGCGAAATCGTGCGGCTGATCAAGGCGGGGATTCCGGACGCCGAAGTGACGATCCGCGACCTCGCCGGCGACGGCGACCATTACGCCGCGACCGTCGTCTCCGCCTCGTTCAAGGGCAAGACCCGGGTGCAGCAGCACCAGCTCGTCTACAATGCGCTGAGGGGCCAGATGGGCGGCGTCCTGCACGCATTGGCACTGCAGACCGCGACGCCGGACTAGCGGCGGACTGCGGTTGCACCGCGTTGCACCCTCCGCACCAGGAAAACCGCGTGATTTTCGGTCAATTTCGCTTGGGCTGGCACAGTCTTCTGCGCTACATATATCGTGGATCGAGGCGGTTCGCCGCTCAACAGGACGGATTCCCATGGGCATCGAGCAATTCATCGACAATGAAGTGAAGGGCAACGACGTCGTGCTGTTCATGAAGGGCACGCCGCAGTTCCCGATGTGCGGGTTCTCTGCCCAGGTGGTGCAGATTCTCGACCACCTCGGCGTCGCCTATAAGGGTCTCAACGTCCTCGAGTCCGACGACCTGCGCAACGGTATCAAGACCTATTCCAACTGGCCGACCATCCCGCAGCTCTACGTCAAGGGCGAGTTCCTCGGCGGCTGCGACATCGTGCGCGAGATGTTCCAGGCCGGCGAGTTGCAGCAGGCGCTCAAGGACAAGGGCGTCAAGGTGCGCGAGAGCGCCTGACCGCGGCGGCGCTGGGTTACGTGCTCACAATTCTGCTGGTCGTCGCGGCGATTGCCGATCTTGCGCTCGCCGCGCTGTTGATCGGCGTCTCCGGCTTCATCTTCGGTGCGGGTCCGGAAAGCATGCACGGCGGTTTGCTGTTTGCCGTTGGCTATGTCGCCGGCATTATTCTTTGCGTTGCGGCGCCAGTCGCCGGATTCATGCTCATGCGGCGCGGCTCGCGAGGTCTTGGTCTTACTCTCGCCTTCACGCCGCCAACAGGCGCCCTGTTCGCGCTTGCGCTTCCGGCCCCATACTAGCCGCAACAAAAATCCCCCGCCTAAAGCGGGGGATTTGCAATGGCGTGCCGAATTCTCAGCGCGAATAATATTCGACCACCAGGTGCGGCTCCATCCGCACCGGATAGGGCACGTCGCTCAGCGCCGGCACGCGCGTGAGCTTGGCGGCGAGCTTGGCGCCGTCGAGCTCGATGTAATCGGGCACGTCGCGCTCGGCCAGCGCCTGCGCCTCCAAGACCAGCGCGAGTTGCTTCGACTTCTCCTTGACCTCGACCACGTCGCCGACTTTCACGCGGTAGCTCGGGACGGTGACGCGCTTGCCGTTGACCCTGATGTGACCGTGGCTGATGAATTGGCGCGCGGCGTGCACCGTCGGCACGAATTTGGCGCGGTAGATCACAGCATCGAGCCGCCGCTCCAACAGGCCGATCATGTGCGCGCCGGTGTCGCCCTTTTGCTTGCGCGCCACCTGGTAAATGCCGCGGAACTGCCGTTCGGAGATGTTGCCGTAATAGCCGCGCAGCTTTTGCTTGGCCTTGAGCTGCACGCCGTAGTCGGAGAGCTTGCCTTTGCGGCGCTGGCCATGCTGGCCAGGACCGTATTCGCGCCGGTTCACCGGGCTCTTCGGCCGACCCCAGATGTTCTCGCCCATCCGGCGGTCGATCTTGTATTTCGATTCCATACGCTTGGTCATCGCGTCCTCATGTTCTGTTGTTGCTGAGGATCGCGCCCTCCTCTGTCCCGAAGGTGGGACCGACAGGAAAAGCCTCGAAAGCGTAAGGCCTTACCGCGGGTCGCGAAACGCCCGCCGAATCTAGAACCCGGCGGGCCGCGGGTATTTAGGAGGTGAGGGGGCAGGTGTCAAACCGTGCTAATCGGGTCGCTATGACGGACATGTTCACGCAAGCCGGCCTCGCCGCCTTCCTGCAGGTCATCATGATCGACCTGGTGCTGGCCGGCGATAATGCGGTGGTGATCGGCCTTGCCGCCGCCGGGCTGCCGCGCGAACAACGCCGGCGCGCCATTCTGGTCGGTATCGTGGCGGCGACGCTGATGCGCGTCGGCTTTGCTTTCGTCGCCGTGCGCCTGCTCGCGATCATCGGCCTGTTGCTGGCGGGCGGCGTCTTGCTGCTCTGGGTTGCCTGGAAGATGTGGCGCGAATTGCGCGCGGCGCCCCATATCGAGGACGTCGAGCTGCCCGGCGGCGCGCCACGCAAGAGCTTCGCGCAGGCCGTGTGGCAGATCGTGCTTGCCGACGTGTCGATGTCGCTCGACAACGTGCTGGCGGTCGCCGGCGCCGCGCGCGACCATCTCGAGGCGCTGGTCTTCGGCCTCGGCCTCTCCATCCTGCTGATGGGCGTCGCCGCCAATCTCGTCGCCCGGCTGCTCAACCGCTACCGCTGGATCGCCTATATCGGGCTGGCGATCGTGCTCTATGTCGCGCTCGACATGATCTGGCGCGGCTACCTGCAGATCCAGGCGGCGGTTTAGAACCCGTAAGCAGCAAGCGCACCGGCGAGCGTTTGCGAAGGCGGGCGGCCGGAGGTGAAAACGATGCACGGCTTTGCCGGAGTTTCCGTTGCCGCCGGCTGCTCGCGCAGCAGGTCGGCGGCGCGGCGGGCGATTGCCGGCGCCGGATCGAGCCAGTCGACCGGCCAGGGAGCGTTGGCCTCGAAGCGCTTGCGCAGCAACGGGTAGTGCGTGCAGGCAAGCACCACCGTATCGGTGCGCCGGCCGTCGCGGTCGACAAAGCCAGGCGCGATCTCTGTTGCTATCGAGGCGTCCGCAACCGGCGTTCCGGAAAGCTCGGCTTCGGCATAGGCGGCAAGATGCGCCGAGCCGACGAGATCGACCGCACAGTCGGCGGCGAATTCGCGGATCAACGTTTTGGTGTATTCGCGCGACACGGTCGCCTGCGTGCCGAGCACGGCGATGCGCTTGGTCCTCGACTGCGCGCAGGCCGGCTTGATCGCCGGCACCGTGCCGACGAAAGGCACTTTGAAATGCGCGCGCAGGTCGGCGAGCGCCAGCGTCGAGGCCGTGTTGCAGGCGATCACGATCAGATCCGGCTTGTGCTGCGCGACAGCAGCGCCGATGACCGCGCGCACGCGTTCGACCAATTCGCCCTCCGGAATGTTGCCGTAAGGAAAGCGCGCGTCGTCGGCGAGATAGACATAGCGCGCGTCCGGCCGCGCCTTGACGACTTCGCGAAACACGGTGAGGCCGCCAAGGCCGGAGTCGAAGACCAGGATCGTCGCGGGAGTGTCCGCCACGGATCAACCGGTCCCGAAAACGCGCTTGAAGATCGTATCGACGTGCTTGAAATGATGGTCGAGGTCGAAATTGGCCTCGAGCTCCTTGTCGCTGAGCTTGGCGCGCACGTCCTTATCGGCTTTCAATAGCGCGAGGAAGTCGCGCTCGTCGCCGCTCCACACCTTCATGGCGTTGCGTTGCACGAGGGCGTAGGCGTCCTCGCGCGGCACGCCTTTTTGCGTCAGCGCGATGAGCACACGCTGCGAGTGGATTAAGCCGCCGAGGCGGTCGAGATTCTTCTGCATGGCGGAGGGATAGACCACGAGCTTGTCGACGATGCCGGCCAAGCGCGCCAGCGCGAAGTCGAGCGTCACCGTGGCGTCCGGCCCGATCATGCGTTCGACCGAAGAATGCGAGATGTCGCGCTCGTGCCAAAGCGCCACGTCCTCCATCGCCGGCAGGGCGTAGGCGCGCACCATGCGCGCCAGACCGGTCAGGTTCTCCGACAGCACCGGGTTGCGCTTGTGCGGCATCGCCGAGGAGCCCTTCTGCTTCTCGGAGAAGAACTCCTCCGCTTCCAGGACCTCGGTGCGCTGCAGGTGGCGGATTTCGGTCGCTAGCCGCTCGATCGAAGAGGCGACCACGCCGAGCGTGGCGAAATACATAGCGTGGCGGTCGCGCGGAATGATCTGCGTCGAGATCGGCTCGACGCGCAGCCCCATGGCCTTGGCGACGTGGGCTTCGACGCGCGGATCGACCTGCGCGAAGGTGCCGACCGCGCCGGAAATCGCGCAGGTCGCGACCTCCTCGCGCGCGGCATGCAGGCGGCGCCGCGCGCGGGCAAATTCGGCGTAGGCATAGGCGAGCTTGAGCCCGAAGGTGGTCGGCTCGGCATGGATGCCGTGCGAACGGCCGACAGTCGGCGTCGATTTGTGCTCGTACGCGCGGCGCTTGAGCGCGGCCAGCAGGGTATCGACGTCGGCGATGAGGATGTCGGCGGCGCGCACCAGCTGCACGTTGAAACAGGTGTCGAGCACGTCCGAGGAGGTCATGCCGGCATGCACGAAGCGCGCCTCCGGCCCGACGATCTCGGCGAGATGGGTCAAGAAGGCAATGACGTCGTGCTTGACCTCGGCCTCGATCTCGTCGATGCGCGCGACGTCGAATTTGGCGGATTTGCCTTTGTCCCAGATTTTCTTAGCAGCCTGTTTCGGGATGATGCCGAGCTCGGCCATAGCCTCGGCCGCGTGCGCCTCGATCTCGAACCAGATGCGGTATTTGGTTTCCGGTGACCAAACCGCGGTCATCTCCGGGCGGGAGTAGCGCGGGATCACGCCGCTTCCCCGCGCGCCAGCGCCGCCGCGTTGCGGATGGCGGCGATATTGGCCTTGTACTGGCCGCCCTTGAACACGGCGGAGCCGGCGACCAGCACATTGGCGCCGGCCTGAACCGCGCGCGGCGCCGTCTCGGGCGTGATGCCGCCGTCGACCTCGATGTCGATCGGGCGGGCGCCGACCAGCGCGCGCACGGCGGCGATCTTGTCGATCTGCGAGGCGATGAAGGCTTGGCCGCCGAAGCCGGGATTGACCGACATCACCAGCACGAGATCGACCAGGTCGATGACATTGGCGAGGCTGTCGACCGGCGTGCCCGGGTTCAAGGTGACGCCCGCCTTTTTGCCGAGCGAACGGATCGCCTGCAGCGAGCGGTGCACATGCGGGCCCGCCTCCACGTGCACGGTGATGATGTCGGAGCCGGCCTTGGCGAAGGCTTCGAGATAGGGATCGCAGGGCGCGATCATCAGATGCACGTCGAAGGTCCTTTTGCTGACCGGGCGGATCGCCTGCACCACCGCCGGCCCGATGGAGATATTGGGCACGAAATGCCCGTCCATCACGTCGACATGGATCCAATCGGCGCCGGCGGTTTCGACGGCGCGGATTTCATCGCCCAGTTTGGCGAAGTCGGCTGACAGAATCGACGGCGCGATAACGAGCGGGCGCATCGAAGGCTCCATGAGGACTTCTCGGGTATCACGCGCGCTGCCGTTGAGCAACGTTCACGCACTGCCCGGCGGGCGCTGTTAACGCTTTTCCGCGAACCTTTGCGCCAGCGGCTGCAAGGCGGCCGGCAAGAGGAAGATCGGAAACTGCACCATGGCGAAATAGAACCAAGCGAGATCGGGCAGGCTCGCGCCGAGCGCCGCCATGATCACGCCGACGTTGCGGAAGGCGGCGAGCAGGCCGATGACCAGGCCGCGGTCGCGCCCGGCCCGCCAGAACACCAGGACGCTGAGGCCAATGAGCGCCAGCGTCAGCACGATGATCAGCAGCAGCAGCTCGAGCGCAAACAGCGGGTCGGCGATGACATGGCGCGGCACGCTTTCCATGGCGGCGACCGCGAAGGTGAACACCGCGATCACGTTGAGGCCGTCGATCGGCTCCTTCTGCCGCTCGATCCAGGCTTGGCCGGCCACGCGACGGATCAAATAGGCGACGACCGCGGCGCCGGCGAAGAACAAGAACAGCTTGACGCCGAGATCGAGGGGCGAGAACAGCGAACTGCCGAGGAACAAATAGCTGAAGGCGACGGTGGTGACCGGCGACAGCGCATTGCTGACGATCAGCGCGGCGAGCGAGAAGGCGACGTCGAGGCCCATCAGCGCCGCAAAGGCGGCCGATGAAGTGATCGGCGCAATCGCGCATTGCAGGATCATGATGGTGTAAAGCGCGGGGCTCGCGGCGCGGATACCGGAGAGCGCGTAGGCCGTGCCGAACAGCAGCGGCACCGCCACCATGACCCAGAGCGAGGCGAGCATCGTGAGCCCGGGCGAGGCGAGATAGCGGCGAAAGGCGGCGGGATCGGTGCGCAGATAGGAAAACAGCAGCAGCACGAATACGGTTTCGCCGAGATAAGGCTTGACGTAGGCGGCGAGCGAAGGCAGCGCCAGCCCGACAAAGATCGACACCGCGAGCGCGCGGGTGCCCTGCCGGCCGAGCCAAGCGAGCGCGGCCCGCAGCGCGTGCAGAATCGGCATGAACGGCAATTCCCCGGCGTCGGTGTTGCCGGATCGTCATAGCCAAGGCCGTCGCGCCATTCCATATAAAAGGCGCGTAAGACAAGGAGCGGCGGCATGGCACGCACCGATGCGATGGTGCTCGGCGCCGGGATTGTCGGGGTTTCGGCGGCGTTACAGCTCGCCAAGCGCGGCTTGAGCGTTGCGCTGATCGAGCGCGCCGGTATTGGCGAGCAGACCTCCTACGGCAATTCCGGCGTGATCGAAGGCTCGACGATCCTGCCGCCGGCGTTTCCGTCCAGCATGGGTGCGCTGCTGCGGGTCGCCTTCAAGCGCGCGAGCGATGCCAATTACCATCTGCGTTTCCTGCCGCGGGTTGTGCCTTGGCTCCTCGCCTTCCGCGCTGCTTCACAGCCGAGGACCATTGCCGAGACCGCACGGCTCAACCGGCCGTTGTTTGCGCGGTCGCTCGCCGAGCACGAGGCGCTGATGCTCGAATCCGGGGCGGCGCGCTATTTGCGCAAGACCGGCTGGATGAAGCTCTATCGCAGCGAGCGCGCCTTCCATGCGCTCGCCGCGGAGTTCGACCTCGCGCGCGAATTCGGGGTGCCGTTCGAGACGCTCGACGCGGACGGCGCCCGCGCCCTCGAGCCCTCGCTCAATCCGGTGTTTGCGCATGCGGTGTTCTGGCCGCAGGCCGCGAGCCTTTCCAATCCGCTGGCGGTGACGCGCGCTTACGCCGCGCGTTTTGCCGCGCTCGGCGGCGTGACGCTTGTCGGCGATGCGCGCTCGTTGCATCGCGCCGGGGCACGCTGGCGGGTCGAGACCAGCGAGGGCGCAATCGACGCGGCTGAGGCCGTGGTCGCGCTCGGTCCTTGGGCGCCGGATGTGCTGGAGCCGCTCGGCCTCAACCTGCCGTTGGCGGTCAAGCGCGGCTATCACCGGCACTTCCACGGCGAGGGCATTGCCGCGCTGTCGCGGCCGGTGGTCGATACCGAATACGGCTATCTGATCACGCCGATGGAGCAGGGCATTCGGCTGACCACCGGCGCCGAATTTGCCGCGCGCGATGCAAAGCCGACGCCGGTGCAGTTCGACCGGCTGATGCCGGCGGCGCGCGCGCTCGTTCCGCTCGGTGCGCGCGCCGACGACGAGACCTGGCTGGGCAGCCGTCCCTGCTTTCCGGATTCACGCCCGGTGATCGGCCGCGCGCCCAAGCTGCCGGGTCTGTGGCTCGCCGTCGGCCATGCGCATTGGGGCCTGACCCTCGGTCCGGTCAGCGGCCGGCTGATCGGCGAGATGATGACGGGCGACGTCCCGTTCTGCGATCCCCAGCCCTATCGCGCTGAACGGTTTCGCTAGCGCGCGAACTTGTCCGTCCAGCTCGGCACCGCATTGGGGAAAGGCAAGGCGGTCGCCGCATAGACGCCGCGAGCGATGGCGCGCGCCATCACATTGGCAGCGATCATGCCGAGTTCGGCCAGTCCGTAATACGGATCGGCGAGCGACTTTAAGCCGGTCGCCGCGGCGAAAATCACGTCGCCGTCGAGCGGCGTGTGCACCGGATAGATGGCGCGGGCAAAGCCGTCATGAGCCATGACCGCAAGCCGGTTGCATTGGGCTTTGCTGAGCTGCGCGTCCGTCGCGATCACAGCGATGGTGGTGTTCTCGGCCGGGCCGCCTTTGGCGCGGATGGCAAGGTCAGCCGCCGAGAAGGAGGCGGGCCAGCCACGGCCGCCGAATTCCTTGTTCTGCTCGAACGGCGACGCCCAGAAATGCGGCCCGTCGCCAATGGTCGTGCTGCCGACGGCGTTGACCACCACCAGCGCGCCGACGGTGACGCCGCCGCGCGTCTGCGCGGCAGCCGAGCCGACGCCGCCCTTGAGCGTCGCGGTGGTGGCGCCGAGGCCGGCGCCGGCGCTACCCAAGGCAAAATCGGCGCCGGCGCCTTTGGCCGCTTCGTAGCCGAGCTCGCGATAAGGCGGGTAGCGCCCCCAGTTCTTGTCGCCGCCGTTGAGCAGGTCGAACATGATCGCGCCGGGCACGATCGGCACGATGGCGTCGCGGATTTTGAAGCCGCGGCCCTGCTCGCGCATATAAGCCTGTACCCCGGAGGCGGCGTCGAGCCCGAAGGCCGAGCCGCCCGAGAGCACGATGGCGTCGATGCCTTCCACCGTCTGCGCCGGATCGAGCAGGGCCGTCTCGCGGGTGCCCGGTCCGCCGCCGCGCACGTCGACGCTCGCCGTCACTGGTGCGTCGAACACGACAGCGGTAACTCCCGAGGCAAGCGCAGTATCGCCGGCGTGGCCGACGCGGATGCCGGCGATATCGGTGATCAGGTTGCGCATCGTGGTCACCGCTTATCACATCCGCGCCATCGGGGTCAGGGGCACCTTGCCAGCGCCACACTTCCGCGGGCATATCGCGGCCCATGCATTCCGACGTCACCATTCTCGCCGCGCTGATCGCCGGTCTGGTCAGTTTTCTCTCGCCCTGCGTGTTGCCGTTGGTGCCGCCCTATCTGGTGTTCTTGACCGGGACCTCGCTCGAGCGTTTCGCCGACAAGGAGCCGGAGCCGCGCGTCAAGCGCGAGACCGTGGAGGCGGCGCTGCTGTTCGTCGCCGGCTTTTCCACCGTGTTCGTCGCGCTCGGCGCCAGCGCGAGCGTGATCGGCGCGCTGATCCGCGTCTATTCCGGCCCGTTGGCGATCGTTGCCGGCGTGGTCATCATCGTCATGGGCCTGCACTTCCTTGGCGTCACTCCGATCGCGCTGCTGCACCGGCAGAAACGGCTGGAGCTGGCGAAGCCAGTGGGATTGTGGGGCGCCTATGTCATCGGACTCGCCTTCGCCTTCGGCTGGACGCCCTGCATCGGGCCGATCCTCGCCGCGATCCTGGCGGTCGCGGCTTCCGAACAGACGGTCGCGCGGGGCGCCGGGCTGCTCGCGGTCTATTCGCTTGGCCTCGGCATACCCTTCGTCATTGCGGCGTTCGCCGTCGAGCCGTTCGCGGCATTTCTCGCCCGCTTCAAGAATTATCTGCACCGCGTCGAGCAGGTGATGGGCGGGCTCCTCGTGCTCACCGGCATCGCCTTTCTCACCGGCAGCCTCACGCAGATGAGCGTGTGGCTGCTCGAAACCTTTCCGGCGCTCGGCAAGATCGGCTAGGCGAAAAAAAAGAAGCCCGCCGCGCGGGCGGGCTTCTCATGGCGAAACGGCGAGGGCTATTTGGCCTTGCTGCAATCGTTACCGGGGCACTCAAAATATGTGATCTTGCCGCTCGCCTCTTTCTTCCAGATGTACATCACGTAATCGAGGCCGGTGCGATCGCCCTTCTTGTCGTAGGAGATCGGCCCGATCACCGTGTTGAACTTCATCCCCGAGTGCATCTTCTCGGCGACCTTCTTGGGATCGAGCGACTTCGCCGCCGTCGCCGCCTGGGCGATGATCTGCACCGCGGCGTAGCTGTAGAGCGTGTAGGCTTCCGGCTCGAACTTCTTGGCGCGGAATTCCGCAACCACCGCCTTGGCCGCCGGGTTCTTGCGCGCATCCGGGCCGTAGGTCATCAGCGTGCCTTCGACGCCGGGCCCGCCGATCGAAGCGAACTCGTCGGTGGTGATGCCGTCGCCGCCCATGAACGGCGCGGTGACACCCTGGTCGCGCATTTGCCGCACGATCAAGCCGCCTTCGGTTTGCAGCCCGCCCCAGTAGACGAGATCGGCGCCCGACTGCTTGATCTTGGACACCAGCGCCGAGAAATCTTTTTCGCCGACATTGATACCCTCGTAGAGGACCTCCTTGAGGCCACCTTTGTTGATGCCTTTCTTGGTCTCGTCGGCGAGGCCTTTGCCATAGGTGGTCTTGTCGTGGACGATGGCGACCTTCTTGCCCTTAAAGTGCTTGAGAATATAGGCGGCGGCCACCGCGCCTTGCTGATCATCGCGCCCGCAGGTGCGGAAGATGTTCCACATGCCGCGCTCGGTGATCTGCGGATTGGTCGAGGCCGGCGTGATCTCGAGGATGCCGTTCTCCTGATAGACCTCGGAGGAGGGCATGGTGACGCCGGAGTTGAAGGCGCCGACCACGAATTTCACGCCGTCGGCGACGAACTTGTTGGCCACCGACACGCCCTGTTTGGGATCGGACACGTCGTCGCCGAAGCTGAGCGAGATCTTCTGATTGAGGATGCCGCCCTTGGCGTTGAGGTCGGCCGCCGCCTGCTCGGCGCCGTTCTTCAGCTGAGCGCCGAAGGTCGCGTTCGGGCCGGTGATGGGCCCTTCGACGCCGATTTTGACCTGGGCGGCGGCGGTGCCGGCGGTGGCAAGCGCAAACCCCAATGCTAATGCAAGTGTGGTGATCCTGTTCATCCGTTGTCCCCTTTGCGTTGAGGTTTTGAGCCCGACCTTGGCGCCATGTTACGTCAGGGCGGCCTGCGGCGCCAGCGCATCCAGCCGCTACGGCTGTTGATCCAGCGATATTGCGTGATCATTTGGCGCACCCGTTCGCCCTGGAAGCCGAGGAAACCAGCTGCCAGGCAGACCACGCCGTCCACCAGATAGTAGTGCGGCGACAGTAAGGTGCCGCCGAACAAGGCATAATGGAAGAAGCGCACGGCGCCACCCAAAATGAGCATATAGCCGAGCACCTGCCACCAGGGCCGCCAGGTTGCTGCTATCGCCCGGCCGGCGAGCGCGGCGGCGCCGCCGCCCAGGATGACGGTGACCAGCAGGAAAACGCCAAGGCTTTCCTCGTAGAGCAGCGCGGGGATGGAGAGGGCGGATTGGACGTCCATAGCTATTGCGGCCTGCCACCTTCGAGGTAGGCGGATTTGACCTCCGGCCGCTCCAGCAATTCGCGGCCGCTGCCGGTGAGCGTGATGCGCCCGTTGACCATGACGTAGCCGCGACGGGCGAGCTTGAGCGCGTGGTAGGCGTTCTGCTCGACCAGGAAGACCGACAGGCCTTCCTCACTGTTGAGCTTGCGGATGGCTTCGAAGATCTGCCGCACGATCAGCGGCGCAAGGCCGAGCGAGGGCTCGTCGAGCAGCAGCAGCCGCGGTCGGCTCATCAGCGCGCGGGCGATCGCGAGCATTTGCTGCTCGCCGCCCGACAGCGTGCCGCCGCGCTGCGTCAGCCGCTGCTTGAGGCGCGGAAACAGGCCGAGCACCCGCTCGAGGTCGCGCTCGAATTCCGCCGGCTCGGCCACGGTCGCGCCCATCTGCAGATTCTCCAGCACCGTCATGCGCGAGAAAATGCGGCGCCCCTCGGGCGCCTGCGCGAGCTTGAGACGCGCGATCTCGTGCGTGGGCAGGCGCGTGATGTCCTGGCCGGCAAAGGCGATGGCGCCGTCGCGCGCGCGGGGGTTGCCGCAGATCGTCATCATCAGCGTCGACTTGCCGGCGCCGTTGGCGCCGATCAATGTGACGATCTCACCGTCATTGACGTCGAGGTCGACGCCATGCAGCGCCTGCACGCGGCCGTAGAAGGTCGTGACGCCGCGCACGGAGAGGAGCGGTTGGTTCATAAACCGACCTCCGCCTCCACCGCGGCGACCTGCTCTTCGTCGGCGACGCCGAGATAGGCGGCGATCACCTTGGCGTCGTTGCGCACGGCCTCGGGCGCGCCGTCGGCGATCTTGACGCCGTAATCGAGCACAATGACGTGGTCGGAAATTCCCATCACCACCGACATGTCGTGCTCGATCAGCAGCACCGAAATGTTGTCCTGATCGCGGATCGACAGCAGCAATTCATTGAGCGCGGCGCTCTCGCGCGGGTTAAGTCCAGCCGCCGGCTCGTCGAGGCAGAGCAGCACCGGATCGGTGCACATCGCCCGCGCGATTTCCAGCCGACGCTGCGCGCCATAGGGCAGGTCGCCGGCCGGGTCGTCGGCGCGCGCGGTTAGGCCGACGCGATCGAGCCAGAGCTTGGCCTTGTCGATCGCCGCACGCTCGGCGACGCCATAGGAGGGAAAGCCGAGCACGCCGAGCAGCGTGTAGCCGGAGGCGAGCATGAGCCTGTTGTGCTGGGCGACCATCAGGTTCTCCAGCACCGTCATGCCGGGAAATAGGCGGATATTCTGAAACGTCCGCGCCACGCGCGCCTGCTGGGCGACCAGATAGTCCGGCATGCGCTCGAGCAGGAACAGCGTGCCGCTCACCAGCGCGCGGTGGCGCGCGCCGCTGTCGGTGAGCGGCTCGAGCGCGAGCCAGGTGTCGGATGAGCCGTGGCGCAAGCCGAGCCGGCCCTCGCTCGGCTTGTAGAAGCCGGTAAGGCAGTTGAACACCGTGGTCTTGCCGGCGCCGTTCGGGCCGATCAGCGCGGTGATCTCGCCCTCGCGCACGTCGAAGGACAGATCGTCGACCGCGACCAGCCCGCCGAAGCGCATGGTGAGATGCTCGACACGCAGCAACGCGTCGCCGGCATGCGTCATCAGCCATGCCCTTCCTTGACCAGATCCGCGGCGATCGTCTTGCGCTCCTTGAGAAATACCGAAGGCGCGCGCGTCGCGATCAAACCGCGCGGCCGCCAAATCATGATCACCACCATGGCAAAGCCGAACAGCAGCATGCGGTACTGGGTCGGATCGAAGGTCTGGCCGAAGATATCCTTGAGGAAATCGAGGTCGCGCATGATCTCGGTGCCGCCGATCATGACGATGGCGGCAATGGCGACGCCGATCTGGCTGCCCATGCCGCCGAGCACGACGATCGACAAAATGGTCGCCGATTCCAGGAAGGTGAACGATTCCGGCGAGATGAAGCCCTGCCGCGCGGCGAAGAACGAGCCGGCGAAACCCGCAAACATCGCGCCCATGGCGAAGGCCGTGAGCTTGGTGTTGGTGGTGTTGATGCCGAGCGAACGACAGGCGATCTCGTCCTCGCGCAGCGCCTCCCAAGCGCGGCCGACCGGCAGGCGACGCAAGCGCGTGGTGACGTAGGCGGTGAGCAGCGCCAGCGACAAAATCACATAATAGAGGAAGATGGTGCGATAGAGCGGCGAGAATTCCAGCCCGAACACGGCGGCAAAGCCGTTATCCTCGGCATTGAAGGGAATGCCGAAAAAACTGGGGCGCGGAATGCCGCCGATGCCGGCATAGCCGTTGGTCAGCGCCACCCAATTGACGATGACGATGCGGATGATCTCGCCGAAGGCGAGCGTCACGATGGCGAGATAATCGCCGCGTAGGCGCAGCACCGGAAAGCCGAGCAAAATGCCCCAGAAGGAGGCGAGGCAGCCGGCGAGCGGCAGCAGGATCCAGAACGAGAAACCAAACTCCTTGGCGAGCAACGCGTAGGAGTAGGCGCCGACCGCGTAGAAGGCGACATAGCCGAGGTCGAGGAGGCCAGCGAGGCCGACGACGATGTTCAGGCCCCAGCCGAGCATCACGTAGATCAGAATCTGGATGCCGAAATTGTCGATCCATTTGAGCGCTCCGGTAAAGCCGTTGATGAAAATGACGATGACCGGATAGACGACGACAAAGCCGATGGCGAAGGGAGTGAACCATTTGCCGATGAAGACGCGCCAGGCCGGCGCCGCGATCGGGGCCGGCCGCAGCTTGCGCTCCCTGATCCAGGGCGCGAGCGCGAGCGAATAACAGAAACGGCTCAAGCCGACGACCGCGGTGATGGCGAACAACAGCGGCCAGCGCGTGGTCAGCGCGATCTGGTTGTTGATGTCTTGGATGGTCTGAAAGCCGATCAGCGGCAGGAAGAGACCGAAGGCGATCGCCGCGGTCTTGGCCGCATCGCGCAACGCGGTGAGCAGGGGGCTTTCCTCGCGCGGAACAGGAGGCTGCTGCGGACGCGGCTCTGCCGCGGGACTGTTCGTGAGAACGGCCACCGTTAAACCTTCTCCACGTCCGGCCGGCCGAACAGCCCCTGCGGCAGGAAAATCAGCGTAATAGCGAGCACCGAGAAGGCGGCGACATCCTTGTAGTCGATGGAGAAATAGGCCGACCACATCGTCTCGATCAGCCCAATCAGCAGGCCGCCGACCACCGCGCCGGGCAGCGAGCCGATGCCGCCGAGCACCGCGGCGGTAAACGCCTTGACGCCAGGCACAAAGCCGTCGGCGAAATTCACCACGCCGTAGTTCATCAGATACATGGTGCCGGCGACGGCGGCGAGCGCGGCGGCGATCACGAAGGTCATGGAGATCGTTCGATCGACATCGACGCCGACCAGCGCCGCCATTTTCTGGTCCTGCTCGCAGGCGCGTTGGGCGCGGCCGAGTTTGGTCTTGGCGACCAGGTACCAGAAGCAGACGAGCAGCAGCGCGGTGACCGCCCAGATGATGAATTGCTTGTACGATACCGTCACCGGAAAGCCGTCATGCGTGTAGAGCACGAATTCGCCCTGCACGATCGGTGGGATCGACTTGTTGCGCGGGCCTTGGCTGACCTGCACGAAATTGGACAGAAAGATCGACATGCCGATCGCCGAGATCAGCGGCGCCAGGCGAAACGAGCCGCGGAGCGGCCGATAGGCGATACGCTCGATCACCCAGTTGACGAGCGAGGTGAACAGCATCGCCACCACCAGGATGACGATGAGTGCGAGCGCGATCGAGGAGACGCCGAGCCAGGCGGTGAGGATGAGAAAGGCGATGAGGGCGATGAACACCGAGACCATGAACACATCGCCATGGGCGAAGTTCACCATCCCGATAATGCCGAACACCATGGTGTAGCCGATGGCGATCAGGCCGTAGATCGAGCCGAGGGTGATGCCGTTGATAAGCTGCTGGAGAAAGACTTCCATGCGTCCCCTTTCCGCATGGCTGCCCGGCGACAACCGTTCGAAGTGTAAGGCTTAACAGGGCGGCGCGGAGCGGGCAACGCCGCCGCGCCGACCTGGCAACGTACGAAAACACGGCCGCCCGCGCCGAGGGCGCGGACGGCCGTCGAGGCCGGCAGCAACGGTCAGTGCAGGCCGCCAAAAATCCAGATGAGCACCAGGATCGGGACCGGCACCCCGATCAGCCAAAGCAGCAAATAGCGTCCCATGGTATGCCCTCCTCCGCGTTCCAGTTGCGGGAAGGAACTTGCGAGTCGCGGCTCCGGTTCCGCCGAGGGCAAGCAAAAACCGTCAGGAACGGAATGTATTGCTGGACGTTATCCGGGCTCAGCCGGGGAGCCTCGAAGATGTCCTTCGAGCAACCTTCGGAGAGGAGCGTTCCTATGAACCAAGATAGCAACCAGAACCAGAATCCCAACCAGCGTCCGGGCCAGCAGCAGCAGGGCGGGCAGCAAGGTGGGCAGCAGCACGGTAACCCGCAACAGAAGCCGGGCCAGCAGCAGCAGCACCAGCCGGGCCAAGGCGGCCAGCAGGGCGGCAGCCAGCAGAATCGCTGAGCGACGATGAGCTGAAGGAAAGCCCCGCCGCTCCGGCGGGGTTTTTCATTGTGCACTCTTAGCATGCGGGCAATGGCCTTGCGCCACGGCGCGGCCTATGCTGGCCCCGCCATGGCGACCTCCGCGCTGCCGCTGTTTCATCTCTACGGCGATCCGCCGGACGACAGCGCATTCGACTTCATCCACATCGAAACCATCGCCTCGCGCTCCTCGATCCACGACTGGACCATTCGCGCCCATCGCCACCGCAATCTGTTTCAGGTGCTGCTGATCGAGAAGGGCGGCGGCGAGATGAGTTTTGAGACGGCGATCGTGCCGTTTTCGGCACCCGCGGCAATTCTGGTGCCGGCGACCACCGCGCATGGTTTCCGCTTCAAGCCGCGGGTGACCGACGGCTGGGTGGTGAGCTTCACCGAGGACGTGGCCGATGCGCTCGGCGAAAAGGCGGGCGAGGCGCTGGCGCGGCTCAAAGCCGTGGCGGCGCATCCCTTGGTGCCGCTCGCCGACAACGCCGAGGCCAAGCGGCTCTCGGAGCTCTGCGCCGAGCTCGATGAGGAAGGCTCGCTCGCGCGCGAAGGCTACCGCTTGGCAATGCGCGCGCTGCTCGCGCTGATCGCGATCGAGGTCCTGCGGCTTGCGGTTTCCCGCGCCCGCAGCGGGGCGGTCACGCTCACGCGTGCGGACGCCCGCGTCGAGGAGCTGCGCAAGCTGATCGACGAGCATTTCCGCAAGGAGCGGCTGATCAATTTCTACGCCGGCAAGCTGGCGATGACGGCGGACCGGCTCAACGACCATGTCAAGCGCGCAACCGGGGTGACCGCCGGCCATCTCATTCGTCAGCGCGTGTTGACCGAGGCCAAGCGCCAGCTCGTGTTCACCGGCCAGCCGATCCACGAGATCGCCTACGATCTCGCCTTCTCCGATCCCTCCCACTTTACACGTTTCTTCCGCAAGCAGACCGGCACCACGCCGCAGGCGTTCCGCGAGGGCCGCGGTTAAGGTTGAGAAAGGCGTTTAAAAGGTAAGGTAAAACTTCGGTTTGTTTTGAACTTTGCATTTGAAGCGAATACGCATCGTTTGTGGAGTAACAGCGATGCGTATGATTAACCGCGCGGCGGCGCCGATCCTTCTCGCTATCACCGCCTATTTCGCGCTCGCCTGGGGCTACGAAGGCGTGCGGCTCTTGACCTCGCAAGCCTACGGGCTTGACGATGTGTGGCGCTCGCAGTTCGTGTTCGCGCTCGGGCGGCTTTTGTCGCTTTCGCCGATCGGCCTCATCAAGCTCGCGGCTTTCTTCGCCACGCTCAAATTGGCGGTCGCCGCCATATGCCTCGCGCATATCGTCGCCCGCATCCGCCACTGGCCGGACAAGGCCAATGCCGATGTGCTGGAAGCCGCGCTCATCCTGGTGATCGCGATCAGTATCGTCTCCGTCGGCCCGGCAGTGTGGTCGCAAAATATCGAGATCACGCGCGAATACACGATCGACCTCGTGCTGGCCGGCCTTGCCGCCGCGCTCTGCCTGTTCGAACGCAAGACCGAGCGTCCGGCTAAGCCCGATCCACTGCAAACCCCGGTGTGGTTTACGCCCTGGCGCTGACGCTATTTCGGCTTTGCCTCGTGCAGGCCGCGGTCGGGCGGCTGCAATTTTCCGCTGCGTCGATCCTTGACCGCTTGCACCAGCGCGCGCGCCGCGTTGCGCACGTCCTCCTGCACGCCGTCATCGCTGTCGAGGTCGTCGTGGCTGGTGGCGTAGGGCGTGAGGTAACCGATATAGCGGTCGATCAGGCTGAGATGGCCTGACGGGATCATGCCGATGTCCTGCATCCAATCGGTGAGGATGCGGCGCAGATTCTCGGTGCCGGCGGCGTCGCCGTGCACCACCACCGAAAACACCCGGCCGGCGAGGTGGCGCGGATACGGCCAGCCCTTCAGTTCGAGCTGCTTCGCCTTCAGCGGGTCCTTGCCGCCGGTCGAGGTCGGATCGGGATTGCCGCCATCGGCGCAGACTAGGCGGTCGATCATCAGCTTGAGCGAGGACGGTGCTTGATACCAGTTGACCGGCGTGACGATCATGACGCCGTGCGCCGCCGCCCATTTTGGATAGATTTCCGCCATCCAGTCGCCGGCCTGGCCGAGCGCGTGATTGGGATAGCAGCTGCACGGCCAATGGCAGAGTGGCTGCGCGGTGGAGACGCAGGCCTTGCACGGATAGATGACGCGGCCGTACTCCGAGGCCAATCGCGAGAGGTCGAGCACCTCGACCTCGAAGCCGCGCGACCCCTCGATCACCTCCCGGGCCAGGGCGACGAGACGGTAGGTCTTCGACATTTCGCCGGGACAGGTGTGCTCGCTGCGCGTCGAGCCGTTGACGATGAGCACGCGCGACGGCGATTTCGGGCTCTGCTGCCGCCGCGCGGCGGCCCCGATATTGGCGCGCGTCTCCAGCCATTCGATCGCCAGCTCGTAATCGGGGTCGGCAAAACCGGACCCCGCTTTCCGCGTGCGCGGCGTCTTGTGGTACTCGTCGTAGGTCTTCCATGCGGCGTCCGCGATCTTGTCGAGCTCGCGGCTGAGCGGCTCAAAATCGGGATCGTAGAACCTTGCGAGAAATCGTTGCTTGAATTCGCGCTTGTCGAGCTGGACGCTCGGCATGCCGGTGCGCACTTTGACCTTGGCCATGAAATGCCCCGTTACGATAAGTCACGCCTACAGCGAAGCCGTTTCAAACCGAAATGACGAGATCGCGATGGCGGCGTGAGGCGCTTTACGCCTTTTCCAGTCCCGCGATCACCTCGGCGGCTTCCTTGAAGGCGTGATTGGCCGCGGGCACGCCGCAATAGATCGCTTGCTGCAGGATGATCTCCTTGACGTCGTCGGCCGTGAAGCCGCCTTCGCGCAACGCCGCGCCGAGGTGCAGGCGGAATTCGTCCCACTGGCCGAGCGCGATCAGCGTGCCGACCACCAGCACACGCCGGGTGCGCTCGTCGAAATGCGGACGCGACCAGATCTCGCCCCAGGCGGCGCGGGTGATGAAATCCTGGAACTCCTCGTTGAGCGCGGTCTTGCGCGCAATGGCGCGGTCGACCCAGGCGTTGCCCAGCACCTTGCGGCGCTTGGCTAAGCCGCGCTCATAGCGTTCCTTCTCGTCCATGGTCGTCTCCTTATTCTGTCATTCCGGGGCGCGCCGAAGGCGCGAACCCGGAATCCATACGCCGCAGTAAGCAAAATGAACTAACGCCAGATCACTACACAGCGACTGCGGGATATGGATTCCGGATCGCCGCTTCGCGGCGTCCGGAATGACGGTTAACCCAGCAGGAAATCGAGCGCGGCGTCGGCAAAGGCCTTCGGCTGCTCGACATTGGAAATGTGCGCGGCATCGAGCGCGACGAGTTTGGCGCCCTTGATTTGCCTTGCGATTGTTTCGCCGTAAGCGGGTGGCGTTGCCGGATCGTGCTTACCGACAATGACCAGAGTCGGCGCGGTGATGCGCGTGTTCGAGGCGCGGAAGTCGATGTCACGCACGGCCTCGACGCAGGCGGCGTAGCCCTCGCGATCGCTGGCGAGGAACATCGCCGTCATGCGCTCGATCGTCTGCGGCGCCCGCTCGATGAATCCCTTGGTGAACCAGCGCTGCATATTGGCGTCGACAAACGAGGCGAGGCCTTTCTCGCGCACTGTCCTGATGCGGTCGGCCCATGGCGCCTTGTCCTCGTAGTAACAATTGGTGTTGGCGAGCACGAGCTTGTCGATGCGGCTCGCAGCATTGGCGCCGAGCCATTGTCCATCCATGCCGCCCATCGACAAGCCGCACCAGTTCACCTTGTCGATCGCGAGCGCGTCGAGGATGCTGAGGATGTCGTGGCCAAACAGATCGAAGTTGTAGGGGCCCTTGCTCGTTCCCGACTTGCCGTGACCGCGTCGGTCGAGACGAATGAGCCGGAAATGCTTGACGAATTCCGCGGCCTGGTCGTCCCACATGTGCAGGTCGGTGCCGAGCGAATTGGACAGCATGAGAATCGGACCATGATCGCGGCCTTCGATTTCGACATTGATCGGACAGCCATCGGTCGCCATGACCATAGGCATGAACATTCCTCCCGCGCTGATCCCTGGGGGACACCCTTAAAGTGCCGCGCGCGGCCTGCAAAGGTCTTTTCAGCGCGCTCGCGAGGGCCTAAACCCGATGCGACCAGGAGACGGCAATAATGGCCATGACCATGACCGGGGAGGTTCAGCTCCCCGCCAGCCGCGAGGTTGTGTACGCCAAGCTCAACGATCCGGAAGTGCTGAAAGCCTGCATCCCGGGTTGTGAAGAGCTGACCAAGTTGTCCGACACCGAATTCCAAGCGGTGGCCACCGCCAAAATCGGCCCGGTGAAGGCGCGCTTTCGCGGCAAGGTCCAGTTGAGCGATCTTAACCCGCCGAGCGGCTACAAGATTTCCGGCGAGGGCGAGGGTGGGGTCGCCGGCTTTGCCAAGGGCGGGGCGACCGTGGCGCTGACGGACAAAGACGGTGGCACGATGCTCACCTACAATGTCGAGGCGCATATCGGCGGCAAGCTCGCCCAACTCGGCCAGCGTCTGGTCAACGGCGCCGCCAAGAAACTCGCCGACGATTTTTTCCGGAACTTTGCCGCGACGGTCGCGGCAGGTTCGGCTCCGTCATCGACGAATTCGCCGACTTTGCCCGCTTGAGTCCCTTGACCGGCCCCGCGGCTGAGGTTCAAAGTTATCTCAGTTCCAAAGCGCAGCCGGACGAAATCGCTTCGATTTCGGCTATGCGCGCCCGCCGCCTGTTCAGCGCGACGCGAAAAGAGGGCTTTTGGCCCCAACCGGGAGGGAGTCATGCCTGCGGTATCGATGACGGTGAACGGCAAGCAGGTCAGCGGCGAGGTCGAAGCGCGCACCTTATTGGTGCAGTTTCTGCGGGAGAATCTGCGGCTTACCGGCACCCATGTCGGCTGCGACACCTCGCAATGCGGCGCCTGCGTCGTGCACATCGACGGCATCGCCGCCAAATCCTGCACCACACTCGCGCTGCAGTGCGAAGGCGCCAACGTCACGACGATCGAGGGTTTGGCCGATCCGAGCGGACCTCTACACCCCATGCAGGAGGCATTCCGCGAGCACCACGGCTTGCAGTGCGGCTATTGCACGCCGGGCATGATCATGGCCGCGCTCGACATCGTGCGCCGCAACGGCAACGACCTCGACGAGCACACCATCCGCGAGCAGCTCGACGGCAATATCTGCCGCTGCACCGGCTATCACAACATCGTCAAAGCAATCGCTGCGGGCGCGAAAGCCATGGCTAAAGGAGGAGTGTCGCGGCAAGCGGCCGAATAGCGCGTCTGTCATAACAAACAACAGGGAGAAGACCGCCATGAGCGCGACCGGGATCGGCGCGGCGGTACGCCGCAAGGAAGACATCCGCTTCATTACCGGCAGAGGGCAGTATACCGACGACGTAGTACGCCCGGGCGAAACCCGCGCCGTCTTCGTGCGCTCGCCGCACGCCCGCGCCAAGATCAAAAGCATCGACGTCTCCGCCGCCAAGAAAATGCCCGGCGTGGTCGATGTGCTGACCGGCGCCCAGCTCGCCAACGACAAGGTCGGCAATCTGATCTGCGGCTGGATGATCCACTCCAAGGACGGCTCGGCGATGAAAATGGCGCCGCACCCAGCGCTCGCGGCCGATACGGTGAACCATGTCGGCGACGCCGTCGCCGTGGTGATCGGCGAAACCTTGGCGCAAGCGCGCGACGCCGCCGAGAAGGTGAAGGTGGACTACCAGGTGTTGCCGGCGGTCACCGATCCGGGCAAGGCGAAATCCGGCCCGCAGATTCACGAAGTCGCGCCCAAAAACACGATCTACGAATGGGCGCTCGGCGACCGCAAGGCGGTCGAGGCGGCCTTCGCCGGCGCCAAGCACGTCACCAAACTCGACATCATCAACAATCGGCTCATTCCCAACGCGGTCGAGCCGCGTGCCGCGCTCGCCGAATACGATGCCGGCACCGATCATCTCACGCTGTGGAACACGTCGCAGAATCCGCACGTGGCCCGGCTGGTCATCTCCGCCTTCGTCGGCATCGCGCCCGAGCACAAGCTGCGCGTGATCGCGCCCGACGTCGGCGGCGGCTTCGGCTCCAAGATTTTCATCTACCCGGAAGAGGTCGTTTGCCTGTGGGCGGCGCGCAAGGTGCGCCGGCCGGTGAAGTGGACGGCGGAGCGTTCGGAGTCGTTCGTCACCGACGCGCATGGCCGCGACCACGTCACCCATGCCGAGCTCGCGCTCGACGAGCACGGCCACATCCTGGCGCTGCGCGCGCACACCATCGCCAATCTCGGCGCCTATATGTCGACCTTCTCGTCCTCGGTGCCGACCTATCTCTACGCCACGCTGATGTCGGGCCAATATGCCATCCCGCAGATCTATTGCGAGGTGGACGCGGTCTACACCAATACCGTGCCGGTCGATGCTTATCGCGGCGCCGGCCGTCCCGAGGCGACGTTCGTGGTCGAGCGTCTCGTCGAAGTCGCAGCACGGCAAATGGGCCTCGACCCGGCTGAGTTGCGCAAGCGCAACTTCATCAAGACCTTCCCGCACCAGACGCCGGTGATCATGGCCTACGACGCCGGCGACTATAACGCCTCGCTGAAGAAGGCGATGGAGCTTGCCGACGTGAAGGGCTTCGGCAAGCGCAAGCGCGAGAGCGCCCGCCACGGCAAGCTGCGCGGGATGGGCTATTCGACCTATATCGAGGCCTGCGGCATCGCGCCAAGCCAGGCGGTCGGCTCGCTCGGCTGCGGCGTCGGCCTGTGGGAGAGCGCCGAAGTGCGCGTCAACCCGACCGGCGACGTCGAAGTGTTGACCGGCACCCACGCGCACGGCCAGGGCCACGAGACGACCTTCGCGCAACTCGTCTCCGAGCGGCTCGGCATCCCGTTCGAAAACGTCTCCATCGTGCACGGCGATACCGACAAGGTGCAGTTCGGCATGGGCACCTATGGCTCGCGCTCAGGGGCCGTCGGCATGTCGGCAATCGTCAAGGCGATGGACAAGGTCATCGCCAAGGCGAAGAAGGTGGCGGCACACATGCTGGAAGCCGCCGAAGGCGACATCGAGTTCAAGGACGGCAAGTTCACCGTCGCCGGCACCGACAAGTCGGCGGCCTTCGGCGAGGTCGCGCTCAACGCCTATATCGCGCACAAGTTCGCCGGCCAGGAATTGGAGCCGGGCTTGAAGGAAACCTCCTTCTACGACCCCACCAACTTCACCTTCCCGGCCGGTTGCCATATCTGCGAGGTCGAGGTCGACGCCGACACCGGCAAGGCGGAGATCGTCGGTTGGACCGCGGTCGACGACTTCGGCACCGTGGTCAATCCGATGATCGTCGAGGGCCAGGTGCACGGCGGCATCGCCCAGGGCGTCGGGCAGGCGCTGTTGGAAGGCGCCGTCTACAATGGCGACGGCCAACTGGTGACCGGCTCGCTCATGGACTACACCATGCCGCGCGCGCACGATCTGCCCTCGTTCAATGTGGGCTTGACCGAGACCAAGTCGCCCTCGAACCCGCTCGGCATCAAGGGCTGCGGCGAGGCCGGCGCCATCGCCGCGCCCGCCGCGGTCATCAACGCCATCACCGACGCCATCGGCAGCGAACAGGTGAGCATGCCGGCGACCGCCGCGACGGTGTGGTCGGCGCTCAAGCAGGCGCAGCCGGCGCGCCAGGCCGCGGAATAAGGGAGAGAGCGATGTACAATTTCACCTTCCACCGACCGACCACGGTGCGCCAGGCGGCCGGGCTGCTCGCGCGCAATCCCGAAGGCAAGCTGCTCGCCGGCGGCCACTCGCTGCTGCCGGTGATGAAGCAGCGGCTGGCCAGCCCCTCGGCGCTGATCGATCTCTCGCTGGTCGAAGGCTTGAGCGGCGTCGAGCAGAAGGGCCGCTCCATCGTGATCGGCGCCATGACGCGACACGCCGACGTCGCCAATTCGCCGGTGCTGCAGGCGGCGATGCCGGGCCTTGCCATGGTACCGCGCTCGATCGGCGATCCGCAGGTGCGTAACCGCGGCACCATCGGCGGCTCGATCGCCAACAACGATCCGAACGCCGACTATCCGGCGGCGCTGCTCGGCCTCGGCGCCACCATCATCACCAACAAGCGGCGCATCGCCGCCGACGACTTCTTCACCGGCATGTTCTCGACCGCGCTCGAGGACGGCGAGATCATCACCAAGGTGAGCTTCCCCATCGCCAAGAAGGCAGCCTACGAGAAGTTCAAGCACCCGGCCTCGGGCTTCGCGCTGGTCGGCGTGTTCGTGTCGAAGCGCGGCAGCGACATCCGCGTCGCGGTCACCGGGGCCGGCTCCAACGGCGTTTTCCGCGTGAAATCGTTCGAGGAAGCGCTGAAGAAGCGCTTTGCCGCCAAATCGCTCGAAGGCATGAGCATTCCGGCGACCGGCATGAACGCGGATATCCACGCCGGCGCCGAATATCGCGCGCATCTGGTCGGCGTGCTGGCGCGCCGGGCGCTCGCCAAGGCGACGGCGTAACGCACGATTTCGCCGCGTTGATCGGCTATCGCCTCAGGCGCTGACGCCGGTCAGCGCTGGTCGTGCGTCACCTTTGACGGGCTGAGAAATTCCTCCAATGTCAGCATAAAAATTTCGATACCCATAATGAGCCGCCACGTCGCTGCGATCGCGACGGGACCCGGGCTGGGTTCGATGAGGAGTGGAACGGCGTTCGCCGTGAGGGCCAGCACAACAAGACCGGTCACCGTCGTGTTCACCCAGACGCGCGTCGGGAAAGGGCCCGGCCTCGTCGCCTTAAATCGTTTTAAGATAGACCACGTATGCGCCACCAATGCGATTACGATCAGCGCGCTCGACGTGCGCCACACCACCGCGCGGGGCAAATCGCAAGCGGCCAGCAACGGCGCAAGCATCGCAATCGCGGCCGAGCTGAAACCGAGCTCGATATAGATGTGCGAGGCGTAACGATGGAATTTCGAGCTCTGATGCCCCATGCTCTGGCGAAACACCAGCACGATGGCGCAGAAGCCCACGAAGGTCATGGCGAGCGTCGCCAGTGTGTACAGATAGCCGGCCCCGGCTAATTCCATGCTCGCCCCCGCGCGCTTTCGATCAGCGCATACCGGACAATGGGTCGCCTCGCTCCCCGCTAGGCAGTCGTCTTGTCCAGCTCGCGCAGCAAATCGTGCAGGTCGAGCGGGTTGGTGAACATCTGCAACGAGCCGTCCGGTTTCTGCGGCCACTTTTCCTGCGGCCGGTCCCAATAAAGCTCGACGCCGTTGTCGTCGGGGTCGCGCAGGTAGAGCGCCTCGGAGACGCCGTGGTCGCTGGCGCCTTCCAGCGGGATCTTGGCGACGATCAGCCGGCGCAAGGCGTCGGCCAAGAGCCGCCGGGTCGGGTAAAGAATGGCGGTATGGTAAAGGCCGGTGGTGCCGGGGGCGGGCGGATGCCCGCCGCGGCTCTCCCAGGTGTTGAGGCCGAGATGGTGGTGGTAGCCGCCGGCGGAGATGAAGGCGGCGCCCGGCCGGCTGGTGGTGAGCTGGAAACCGAGGACGCCGCAGTAGAAATCGAGCGCGCGCTGCAAGTCGGCGACTTTCAGATGCACATGGCCGATGCGCACCCGCGGGTCGATGGTGGGAAATCGCAGGGCCTGCTTGTCGAGCGTCTCCGGGTTCGCCATCGCGGTCATCCTCGGCTGGCCTTGAGCGGCCAGCGACCCCACATGTATGACACTCGCCCGATCGGTTAAAGTATCAAAGAGGTTACCGACGAATGGCCGCTGACCCGCTCCCCACCGGCATCGACGCGACGCTCGCGCTGCTCGCCAAGGCCGACTACGTCGCCGACCGCTCGCTGGCGACCGTGCTCTATCTCGCGCTGAAGATGGGCCGGCCGCTGTTCGTCGAGGGCGAGGCCGGCACTGGCAAGACCGAGATCGCCAAGGTGCTGGCGCAAACGCTCGGGCGCCGGCTGATCCGCCTGCAATGCTACGAGGGGCTCGACGTCGCCGCCGCGGTCTACGAGTGGAACTACGGCGCGCAGATGATCGCCATCCGGCTTGCCGAAGCGGAAGGCGAGGGCGACCGCGAGCGCATCGAGCACGACGTGTTCTCGGAGAAATTCCTCATCAAGCGGCCGCTGCTGCAGGCGCTCGATCCCGACACCGCCGGGCCGCCGGTGCTGCTGATCGACGAGATCGACCGCACCGACGAGGCCTTCGAGGCGTTCTTGCTGGAAGTGCTCGCCGATTTCCAGGTCACCGTGCCGGAGCTCGGCACCATCAAGGCGCCGCATCCGCCGATCGTCGTCGTCACCTCCAACCGCACGCGCGAGGTGCACGACGCCTTGAAGCGGCGCTGCCTCTATCATTGGGTCGGCTACCCCGACGCCGCGCGCGAACTTTCGATCCTGCGCGCCAAGGTGCCGGGCATCGCCAAGAAACTGTCCGAACAGGTGGTCGCCTTCGTGCAGGCGCTGCGCAAGGAGGACCTGTTCAAGGTGCCCGGCGTCGCCGAAACGCTCGACTGGGCCGGCGCGCTCACCGAGCTCGACGTGGTGGCGCTCGATCCAGCGACCGTTTCCGACACGCTCGGCGCGCTGCTCAAATATCAGGACGACATCGCCAAGCTCGACCAATCGAAGGTCAAGGCGCTGCTTGACGAGGTGAAATCGGAGCTGCGGGCGGCGGAGTGAACATGGGCATTCGGACGCGAAGCTTGCTGATGCGCGCTCCCCTCCCCCTTGAGGGGGAGGGTTGGGGAGGGGGGTGCGCTGCTCCGAGTTTCGAATGAACAAGAAGATACCCCCCACCCCCCCCCCCGCGCCGGGGC
>Ga0335079_10000042_pt1 | contig 149921 bp, 153 predicted proteins | sample Lox_Sample_33_FD_206719 | JGI IMG/M metagenome (GOLD analysis project Ga0335079, IMG submission 206719) | Soil microbial communities from Loxahatchee National Wildlife Refuge, Florida, United States - Lox_Sample_3.3 | ecosystem: Environmental > Terrestrial > Soil > Wetlands | place: USA... | reverse complement strand
CCGGCTTCGATACCCGCGAGATTTCGCGGATCACCGGCTCGCCATCGAAATATTTGAGCTCGATTTCGAGCTCCGTGCGGCCATCCTTGTGCTCGACGGTCGCGAAACCGCGAATGTAACCCTCGCTCTTGAGCACTTCGAGCACGCGCGCGCGCAACTTCGAGCCGGGCGTGGACACTTTCGGCTTGTTGCGCATCTGCGCATTGTGAATGCGGGCGATCATATCGCCGAGCGGATCGATCAATGCCATGGGTCGATCCTCCTCACCAGCTCGACTTCAACAGGCCTGGGATCAGGCCCTTGGAACCGAGATCACGCAACGCGATGCGTGAAAGCTTGTGCTTGCGATAGAACCCGCGCGGCCGGCCGGTTATCTCGCAGCGATTGCGGATGCGCGTGGCCGACGAATTGCGCGGCAGCTCGGCGAGCTTGAGCGTTGCGGCGAACCGCTCTTCCATCGGCAGTTTCTTGTCATGCGCAATCGCCTTGAGCTTCGCGCGCCGGGCCGAATACTGCTTCGACATCCTGCGCCGCCGGTTGTTCTTCTCGATCGAACTCTTCTTCGCCATTCTTTTCTCCTGGCTGTCCGCGTTTGAGGGCTTGCCCTCACTGCCGGAACGGGAAATTGAACGCCGCGAGTAGCGCGCGCGCTTCATCATCCGTGCGCGCCGTCGTGCATACTGTGATGTCCATGCCCCAGATATCGGTGGTTTTGTCGTAGTCGATTTCCGGGAACACGATGTGTTCCTTGACGCCGATCGTGTAGTTGCCGCGACCGTCGAAGCTCTTCGGCGAAAGCCCGCGGAAGTCGCGCACGCGCGGCAGCGCGATGTTCACCAGCCGATCGACGAATTCGTACATCCTGGTCTTGCGCAGCGTGACCTTGCAGCCGATCGCCTGGCCGGCGCGCAGCTTGTAGGTCGCGATCGATTTGCGCGCTTTCGTGATCACCGGCTTCTGCCCGGCGATCATCGCCAGATCGGCCGCCGCCTGCTCGACCTTCTTGCGGTCGTTGACGCCCTCGCCGATGCCCATGTTGAGCACGATCTTCGAGATCACCGGCACCTGCATGCGGTTCTTGTAGCCGAACTGCTCGGTGAGCTGCTTGCGCACCACCTCTTCGAAATGCGTCTTCAGGCGCGGCGTGACCTTCTCTTCCGGCACGCGCGGCTTCTTCTCGGCGGGCTTCTGCGCCTTGTCGCCTTTGTCGCCCTTCTTCGCCTGTTGCGGCTGGCCCTTCGGCTCGCCCTTTTGCTGCGCTTGTTGACCGCCCTGCTGACCCTTGTCGGGCCGCGGCTGCTTGTCGCGCTGCTGATCGCCCTTCGGCGCGCCGCCCTTCTTGTCTTCGTTGTCAGCCATCGATCTCGACTCCCGAACGCTTGGCGATCCGCACACGCTTGCCGTCGGTCATGACCTTGAAGCCGATGCGCGTCGGCTTGCCGTCCTTGGGATCCGCCACCGCCAAATTGGACAGATGGATCGGCGACTCCTTGGAGATGATGCCGCCTTCCTGCTGCGCGGTCTGTTTCTGATGGCGCTTGACCATGTTGACGCCGCGCACGAGCGCGCGCCCGTCCTGCGTGCGCACCTCGATCACTTCGCCGGTGCGGCCCTTGTCGCGGCCGGCGAGCACGATCACCTTGTCGCCTTTTCTGATTTTGGCGCCCATCACAGCACCTCCGGCGCAAGCGAAATGATCTTCATCTGGTTCTTGGCGCGCAATTCGCGCGGCACCGGCCCGAAAATGCGCGTGCCGACCGGCTCATTCTGCGGATTCATCAGCACCGCCGCATTGCGGTCGAAGCGGATGATCGAGCCGTCCGCGCGTTTGATGTCCTTCGAGATTCGCACGATCACCGCCCGCATCACCTCGCCTTTTTTCACGCGGCCGCGCGGGATCGCTTCCTTCACCGACACCACGATCACGTCGCCGATGGTGGCGTATTTGCGTTTCGAGCCGCCCAGCACCTTGATGCACATGACGCGGCGCGCGCCGGAATTGTCCGCCACGTCGAGATTGGTTTGCATCTGAATCATGCCGCGCCTCTTATTTCCACCACGCTTCCCAGCACTCAGTTCGATTTCGGTTTAGCCTTGCGCGACGGCTTCGCGCCCGTGTCGACCGTTTCCTTGAGCAGATCTTCGGTCCTCTTCTTCTTTTCGCCGCGGACCACCATCCAGCGTTTGAGCTTGGAGATCGGGCGGTGCTCTTCGATCCACACCACGTCGCCGACCGAGAATTCGTTCTTCTCGTCGTGCGCGTGGAACGTCCTCGACAGGCGAACGGTCTTCTTGAGCACCGGATGTGTGAAGCGGCGTTCGACGCTGACGACCACCGTCTTGTCCTGCTTGTCGCTCAACACCACACCCTGCAACTGACGCTTCGGCATTGTGGTCCTCTTAACGCTTCGATTTCGCTTTTGACTTGGCCTTGGGCTTGACCGCCGCCTTCGCCTTCGGCGCCCGTTTCGGTTTGGCGGCAGTCTCACCCGCGGGCTTTGCCGCCGCAGGCTTCGCCTCCGGCTCCGGCATGCCGGCGCGCTTTTGCCGCCCGATGGTCATCAGCCGCGCGATGTCGCGCCGCACCACGCGCACCCGCGCGGTGTTTTCCAACTGCCCGGTCGCGCGCTGAAAGCGCAGGTTGAACTGCTCCTTCTTGAGCTTGACCACTTCGTCGTCGATCTGGTCGACCGTCATGGCGCGTACGTCGGCGGCTTTCATGGCAGTGTCCCTATTCGGATATGCGCCGCACGAAGCGCGTCTTGATCGGCAGCTTGGCGGCGGCGAGCGCGAAGGCTTCGCGCGCGATCTGCTCCGACACACCGTCGATTTCGAAAATGATGCGGCCCGGCTTGACCCGCGACACCCAAAGCTCAAGGCCGCCCTTGCCCGAGCCCATGCGCACTTCCAGCGGTTTCTTGGTCACCGGCACGTCCGGATAGATCCGGATCCACACCTGGCCCGAGCGCTTCATGTGGCGCGTGAGCGCGCGCCGCGCCGCTTCGATCTGGCGCGCAGTGACGCGCTCCGGCTCAAGGGCTTTGAGCCCGTATTGGCCGTAGTGCAGGTTGACCGCGCTGGTCGCGAGCCCATGGATGCGGCCCTTGTGCGCCTTGCGGAACTTTGTGCGGATCGGTTGCAGCATGACTTATTCTCTTGCTTGTCCCCTGCCCGATTACGCGCTCTCGCGCCGCGGACGGCCGGCCTCGGCCTCGGCGAGCCGCTTATCCTGCGCCATGGAGTCGTGCTCCATGATCTCGCCCTTGAAGATCCAGACCTTCACGCCGCACGTGCCGTAGGTGGTGAATGCGGTGGCGACGCCGTAATCCACGTCCGCGCGCAGCGTGTGCAGCGGCACGCGGCCTTCGCGATACCATTCCATGCGCGCGATTTCCGCGCCGCCCAATCGGCCCGAGCAGTTGATGCGGATGCCTTCCGCCCCAAGCCGCATGGCCGACTGCACCGCGCGCTTCATGGCGCGGCGGAATGCAACACGGCGTTCGAGCTGCTGTGCGATCGATTCCGCCACGAGCTGCGCGTCGAGCTCGGGTTTGCGGATTTCGATGATGTTGATCACCACGTCGGACTTCGTCAGGTCCGCGACCTTGCGGCGGATTTTTTCGATGTCCGCACCCTTCTTGCCGATCACCACGCCCGGCCGCGCCGAATGGATCGTCACCCGGCACTTCTTGTGCGGGCGCTCGATCACGATTTTCGACACCGCCGCCTGCTTGAGCTGCTCGACCAGCTCCTTGCGGATCTTCATGTCCTCATGCAGCAGCGAGCCGTATTCGTTCTTGCCGGCATACCAGCGCGAATCCCAGGTGCGATTGACACCGAGCCTTAAACCCACCGGATTGACCTTCTGACCCATCATTCACTCCTTAAGCTGCGTTCTCCACCTCACGCACGACGATGGTGAGGTGCGAAAACGGCTTGAAAATCCTGCCCATGCGGCCGCGGCCGCGCGGAACGAAACGTTTGATCACCATCGCCTTGCCGACATGCGCCTCGGCGACGATCAGATCGTCGACGTCGAGTTCGTGGTTGTTTTCCGCGTTGGCCACCGCCGACTCCAGGCATTTCTTCACGGCGCGCGCGATGCGCTTGTTCGAGAACGTGAGATCGGCAAGCGCGGTCGCGACTTTCTTGCCGCGGATGAGCTGCGCGACCAGATTGAGCTTCTGCGGCGATACCCGCAGCATGCGGGCCACCGCCTTCGCTTCGTTGTCCGCGAGTGATCGTTCGCGCGAGCGCTTGCCCATGATCGTTCCTCGTTAGCCTTTCGCCGCAGGCGCCGCCGGCGCGGCGGCAGGCGCTGCGCCTGGTGCCGCTGGCGCCCCCGGAGCCGCCGGCGCGCCGGGCGCCCCCGGTGCCGCCGCAACGCGCGTTGCCTTGCGATCCGACGTGTGGCCGTAGAATTGCCGCGTCGGCGAGAATTCGCCGAACTTGTGGCCCACCATTTCCTCGGTCACCATCACCGGCACGTGCTTCTGCCCGTTGTAGACGCCGAACGTCAGCCCGACGAACTGCGGCAGGATGGTCGAGCGCCGGCTCCAGATCTTGATCATTTCCCGCCGGCCCGACGAACGCGAGGCCTCCGCCTTCTTCAGCAGAAAGCCATCGACGAACGGACCTTTCCAAACAGAACGCGTCATTGCTCGCTCTCGCCTATGATGTCTTCTTCCGCGCGTGGCGGCTCGCCATGATGAACTTGGTCGTGGATTTGTTCTTGCGGGTTTTCTTGCCCTTGGTCGGAACGCCCCACGGCGTCGTCCACTGTTTGCCGCCCTTGGTGCGGCCGCCGTGCGGATGGTCGACCGGATTCATGGTGATGCCGCGGTTGTGCGGCATGCGTCCCATCCAGCGGGTACGGCCGGCCTTGCCGATCGAGATGTTCATGTTGTCCGGGTTCGACACCGCGCCCACCGTCGCAAAGCAACGGCCGTGCACGAGCCGTTGTTCGCCGGAATTCAGACGCAGGATGACGTAGTCGCCGTCGCGCCCGACGATCTGCGTGTAGGTGCCGGCCGAACGCGCGATCTGCCCGCCCTTGCCGATCTTGATCTCGACGTTATGCACGATGGTGCCGATCGGCATGTTGCCGCACGGCATGGCGTTGCCCGGCTTGATATCGACCTGCTCGCCCGCGACGATCGTATCGCCGACCGCGAGCCGTTGCGGTGCGAGGATGTAGGACTGCTCGCCGTCACCGTATGTCACCAGCGCAATGAAACCCGTGCGGTTCGGATCGTATTCGATGCGCTCGACTTTCGCCGGTTGGTCGCGTTTCTGCCGCTTGAAATCGACCACGCGGTAGGCCTGCTTGTGCCCGCCGCCGCGGAACCGCGACGTGATACGGCCGAGATTGTTGCGCCCGCCCGTCGACTTCTGGCCTTCGACCAGCGTCTTGATCGGAGCGCCCTTGTGCAGCCCATGGCGATCGATCAGCACGAGCCCGCGCTGCGCGTTGGTGACCGGCTTGTAGGTTTTGAGCGCCATCGTTTTTTCCTTACAGCCCTGTAGTCACGTCGATCCTGTGGCCCTCTTCGAGCGTCACGATCGCACGCTTGGTCGATTGCAATTCGGCGCGCCGGCCCTTGAAGGCCTTGAGCTTGCCGGGACGAATGAGCGTATTCACCCTTTTCACTTTGACGTCGAACAGTTTCTCGACCGCTTCCTTGATCTGCGGCTTGGTCGCGTTGCGATTGACCTTGAACACGACCTTGTTGTGCTCGGACGCGGTCGTCGCCTTTTCAGTGATGACCGGACCGATGATGATGTCGTAATGGCGCGGATCGCTGGCGGTCATCTGAATCGCGCCTCCAGCGCATCGAGCGCGGCCTTGGTCAGCACCAGTTTGCCGCGCCGCAAGATGTCATAGACGTTGATGCCCTGCACCGGCAGCACGTCGATGTTCGGAATGTTGCGCGCCGCGGACTTGAAGCTCGCCTCGACCTCTGCTCCGTCGATGATGAGCGCATTGTCGAACCCGAGCTTCTCGAACCGGCTCGCCAGTTCCTTGGTCTTGCCGTCCTTGATCGAGGCCTTGTCGAGAATGACGATGCCGCCGTCCTTCGCCTTGGCCGAAAGCGCGTATTTCAGCGCGAGCGCGCGCACCTTCTTCGGCAGCCCGATCTCGTGGCTGCGCACCACCGGACCGAACGAACGGCCGCCGCCGCGGAACAAATTGACGCGTGCCGAGCCGTGCCGCGCGTTGCCGGTGCCCTTCTGCGCGTACATCTTCTTGCCGGTGCGGTTGATGTCGGCGCGGTTCTTCACCGCATGCGTGCCGGCGCGACGCTTGGCAAGCTGCCACACCACGCAGCGCTGAATGATGTCGCTGCGCGGCTCGAGCCCGAAGATCGCGTCCGGAAGCGTGACCGACCCGCTCTCTTTTCCTTCCAGCGTTGTGACCTTCAATTCCATGTCACGCGCCTTCCTTCGGAGCTTCGGCCTTCGGCGCCTCGGCTTTTGCGGCAGGCGCTGCCGGAGCGGCCTCGGCCGCCGCCTCGCGGAATTTGCCGGGCTTCGGCAGCTCCTTCGGCGGCTTCTTCTTGATCGCGTCGCGCACCGTGATCCAGCCGCCCTTGGCGCCCGGAACCGCGCCCTCGATCATGATCAGCCCGCGGTCGACGTCGATCTGCGCCACTTTCAGATTGAGCGTGGTCACGCGCTCGACGCCCATGTGGCCGGCCATCTTCTTTTCCTTGAACGTCTTGCCCGGGTCCTGCCGTCCGCCGGTCGAACCATGCGAGCGGTGCGAGATCGACACGCCGTGCGAGGCGCGCAAGCCGGCAAAGTTCCACCGCTTCATCGGCCCGGCGAAACCCTTGCCGATCGTGATGCCGGTGACATCGACGAACTGTCCGGGCACGAAATGATCCGCCGTGATCTCCGCGCCGACCGGAATGAGCGCGTCCTCGGTGACGCGGAACTCCGCCAGCTTGCGTTTCGGCTCGATCTTGGCGGCAGCGAAGCGCCCGCGCTCCGCCTTGCTCACGTTCTTGATCTTGCGCGAACCCGAGCCGAGCTGCAGCGCGACATAGCCGTTCTTGTCCTTGGTGCGATGCGCCACCACCTGGCATTGCGCAAGGCGCAGCACGGTCACCGGCACGTGTTCACCGGCTTCGGTGAACAGCCGGGTCATCCCGACCTTTTGTGCGATCACGCCTGTGCGCATGGCTTCCCCGCTGTCTCCCGCCCTAGAGTTTGATCTCGACGTCGACGCCCGCCGCGAGATCGAGCTTCATCAGCGCATCGACCGTCTGCGGCGTCGGATCGACGATGTCGAGCAGCCGCTTGTGCGTGCGCATCTCGAACTGCTCGCGGCTCTTCTTGTCCACGTGCGGCGACCGGTTGACGGTGAATTTCTCGATCTTGGTCGGCAGCGGGATCGGTCCGCGCACCTGCGCGCCCGTACGTTTGGCGGTGTTGACGATCTCGCGCGTCGACGCATCGAGAATGCGGTGGTCGAACGCCTTGAGCCGGATGCGGATATTCTGGCCGTTCATTGGGATCTCATGCGTATTTGGCTTGGATTTCTTCCGCGATCGCCCGCGGCACTTCGGCGTAATGGTCGAACTGCATGGTGAAGGTCGCGCGCCCCTGACTCATCGAGCGCAGGTTGCTCACGTAACCGAACATGTTCTGCAGCGGCACCATGGCGTTGATCACATTGGCATTGCCGCGCATGTCCTGGCCCTGGATCTGGCCGCGCCGCGAGTTGAGATCGCCGATGACCGAGCCGGTGTAGTCCTCCGGCGTCACCACCTCGACCTTCATGATCGGCTCGAGCAGCACCGGCGCACCCTTGCCCAGCGCCTCGCGCAGGCAGGTGCGCGCGCAGATTTCGAAGGCGAGCGCCGAGGAGTCCACGTCGTGGTACTTGCCGTCGATCAGGCTGACCTTGAGGTCGACCACCGGGAAGCCGGCCAGCACGCCGGAGCCGAGCACGGATTCGAGACCCTTCTCGACGCCGGGGACATATTCTTTCGGCACCGCGCCGCCGACGATCTCGTTTTCGAAGATGAAATTCTCGCCGCCCGGAGGCAACGGCTCGCAATGAATCTTGATAGCCGCGAACTGGCCGGAGCCGCCGGTCTGCTTCTTATGCGTATAGTCGTGTGTGACCGGCCGCGTGATCTTTTCGCGGTAGGCCACCTGCGGCGCGCCGATATTGGCGTCGACCTTGTAGGTGCGTCGCAGGATGTCGACCTTGATGTCGAGGTGCAGTTCACCCATGCCCTTGATGATGGTCTGGCCGGATTCCGGATCCGTGGTGACGCGGAACGATGGATCTTCCGCGACGAGCTTCGCCAGCGCGGTGCCGAGCTTCTCCTGATCGGCTTTCGACTTCGGCTCGATCGCGATCTCGATCACCGGTTCCGGGAATTCCATCTTCTCCAGGATCACCGGCTTCTGCGCGTCGCACAGCGTGTCGCCCGTGCGCACGTCTTTCAGCCCCGCCAACGCCACGATGTCGCCGGCAAAGGCTTCCTTGATGTCCTCGCGGTTGTTGGCGTGCATCAGCAGCATGCGGCCGATGCGCTCCTTGCGATCTTTCGTGGAATTGATCACCCCGGTGCCGCTCGACAGCGTGCCGGAATAGATACGGCAGAACGTGATCGTGCCGACGAACGGATCGTCCATGATCTTGAACGCGAGCAGCGCTAGCGGCTCCTTGTCGTCCGCCTTGCGCACGACTTCGTTGCCCTTGAGATCGGCGCCCTTGATCGGCGGCACATCGAGCGGCGACGGCAGGAAATCCACCACCGCATCGAGCAGCGGCTGCACGCCCTTGTTCTTGAAGGCGGAGCCGCACAGCACGGGAAAAAACTTGCCTTCGAGGACCGCTTTGCGGATGAGCTTCTTCAGCGTCGCCTCGTCCGGCTCCTTGCCTTCGAGGTAGGCCGTCGTTGCCGCGTCATCGAGCTCGACCGCCGCCTCGACCATCTTCTCGCGATATTCCTTGGCCTGGTCGAGCATATCGGCCGGAATTTCCGCGTCGTGATATTTCGCCCCGAGGCTCTCGTCGTCCCAGATCACCGCCTTCATGCGGATCAGGTCGATGACGCCCCTGAACTGCTGCTCCGCGCCGATCGGCAATTGGATCGCGACCGGCTTGGCGCCGAGGCGCTCAACGATATCCTTCAGGCACTGGAAGAAATCCGCGCCGATCTTGTCCATCTTGTTGGCGAACACGATACGCGGAACTTTGTACTTGTCGCCCTGCCGCCAGACCGTCTCGGTTTGCGGCTCAACGCCCTGGTTGGAATCGAGCACGCACACCGCGCCGTCGAGCACGCGCAAGGAGCGCTCCACCTCGATGGTGAAATCCACGTGGCCGGGCGTGTCGATGATGTTGAGCCGTTTCTCGCGCCAGAACGCCGTGGTCGCGGCCGACGTGATGGTGATGCCGCGCTCCTGCTCCTGCTCCATCCAGTCCATGGTGGCCGCGCCCTCATGGACCTCGCCCATTTTGTGGCTTTTGCCGGTGTAATAGAGAATCCGCTCGGTCGTCGTGGTTTTTCCGGCATCGATGTGGGCCATGATGCCGAAATTGCGGTAGTCCTCTATGGGATGGCTGCGGGGCATTGTGAGTTCGTCCTTGTTGTTGGCTGGCCGTCACCAGCGGTAGTGCGAGAACGCCCGGTTGGCTTCCGCCATGCGGTGCGTGTCTTCGCGTTTCTTGACGGCGTTTCCCCTGTTGTTGGATGCGTCGAGCAGCTCGGCTGAGAGCCGCTCCGTCATCGTCTTTTCGTTTCGTTCGCGTGCGGCGCCGATGATCCAGCGAATGCCGAGCGCCTGCCGCCGCGAGGTCCGCACTTCGACCGGCACCTGATAGGTCGCGCCGCCGACGCGCCGCGAGCGCACCTCGATCGTCGGCATCACGTTGTCGAGCGCCTGCTCGAAAACGGAAATCGGATTCTGCTTGGTCTTGCCTTCGATGATCTCGAACGCGCCATAGACGATGCTCTCGGCGACCGACTTCTTGCCCTCGTACATGATGGAATTCATGAACTTGGACACGACGAGATTCCCGTATTTGGGGTCCGGGTTGATCTCGCGTTTCTCGGCGCTATGACGGCGTGACATTGCTTCGCTCTCTACGACTGCTGGCTTGCGCTCATTTACGATCGTCGCTGCAAACGACGACGATGACTTTGCAAAGATCCTTCATGGCCGGCTCGAGCATGTTCTTCCGGCATTCCTCGAGACCCGCGGTCTTGGTGGCGGAACGCTTTTCAGCCCGGCCGATGTAGGACATCCGCAGCGTCATGGGCTGGCCGTCGTTGGTCTTACCCGGGAATTCGGCGACGGCGAGAGCGCCGCACATGTTCCCGAACCCGCCGACAAAGAAGCAGTCATCAGCCGGCGACCGGTCGCGGCACTCTTTCATCGCGCGCTCTTCGGCGTCGCGCGTGTTGTGCCAGCGATACGAATAGCCATAGGCGCCGGTCGACGGCGAAAAGGCGATTGCGCCGATGAAATTGCCCGAGCGCGCACTCGCAGGGTCGGAAAGATTCGCCGCGGCCGCGAACGCCCCCAGCGCGACGACGGCAGCCGGAGCCACGAAAGGCCGGCGGTGTCCGCTGTGTTCGATCTGGTTTGCGCGTGGCATCGCCGGCATGTCCTTATTTCGGGCGCTTGGCGCCGTATTTTGAACGGCGCTGTTTACGGTTCTTGACGCCCTGGGTGTCGAGCACGCCGCGTAAGATGTGGTAGCGCACGCCCGGAAGGTCCTTCACCCGGCCACCGCGGATCATCACCACCGAGTGTTCCTGCAGATTATGGCCCTCGCCCGGGATGTAGCCGATCACCTCGAAACCGTTGGTCAGGCGGACCTTGGCGACCTTGCGCAGCGCCGAGTTCGGCTTCTTCGGCGTCGTGGTGTAGACGCGCGTGCACACGCCGCGCTTCTGCGGGCTCTGCTGCAGCGCCGGCACCTTCTTCTTCGCGTGGACCGGCACGCGTCCCTTGCGGATCAGCTGATTGATCGTCGGCATTTCCTGCGTGCCTCGTCTGGTCGCCTTCACGCCTCAAGCGGTCCGGACCCGCGCAAAACGAAAGCACGCCATCCGCCCCGGCAGCGGAATGACGCTTCTCCGTCCAAAAGGATCACGAGGCGGAACCGCCGCGCTCGCGCACCCTCATGATCTGACAATCGATCGACGTCAGAGGCAGCGTTTGAGCTTCATTCGTCGAGGCTTTGCGCCACATCCGACGAGCTAAGAAAGTCAATGACTTTCAAAAGCTTGGGAGGATCCAGGCGTGCCGTTCCGAGCAAGCAAAGCTCACCGCCTGCCGAAAGTTCGCGGTATGTATCGACGGGGGCGGGGCAAGTCAAGCACTGCGCGCCAAAAACAACGGTAACAACTCGCTAAATACCGCCTCCGAACGCCTCCGCGGTTCTGCGTGCCGCGCCGCTTCGCTGCCACAATCAAGAGGGCCGCCCGATGGGGCGGCCCTTGGATTTCTTGGCAGAAACGATAAGCGCCCGACCTTTGGACTACTCCGCTGCTGGCAGAGCCTGTTGCGGGGCCGGAGCCGGCGCTTCGACCTGCTGCTGCGCCTCGGCGGCAGCCGCCGCCTTGGCCGCCTCTTTTTCCCGCTCTTCGAGGATGAGCGCGTCGCGCTTGACCGCCACCTCGCGCAGCAGGTTCATCATCGCGCCGGTGCCCGCCGGGATCAGCCGGCCGACGATGACGTTTTCCTTCAAGCCGTCGAGCGTATCGGCCTTGCCGTTGACCGCCGCCTCGGTGAGCACGCGCGTGGTCTCCTGGAACGACGCCGCTGAGATGAACGAACGCGTCTGCAGGCTCGCCTTGGTGATGCCGAGCAGCACCGGATGCGCGACCGCTTCCTTCTTGCCCTCGGCCTTCGCCCTGGCGTTGATCTCGTCGAACTCGATCTTGTCGATCTGTTCGCCCTGCAACAGCTCGGTCTCGCCGGATTCGTCGATCTCGACCTTCTGCAGCATCTGCCGCACGATCACTTCGATGTGCTTGTCGTTGATCGACACGCCCTGCAGCCGATAGACCTCCTGGATTTCATTGACCAGGTAGCCTGCCAGTTCCTCGACGCCTTTGATCGCGAGGATATCGTGCGGGGCGGGATTGCCCTCCACGATGAAGTCGCCCTTCTCGATCACGTCGCCGTCCTGCAAGTGGATGTGCTTGCCCTTCGGGATCAGATACTCGGCCGGCTGCACATCGGCCTCGCTCGGCACGATGGTGATGCGCCGCTTGCTCTTGTAGTCGCGGCCGAACTGCACCGTGCCGTTGATCTCGGCGATGATCGCCGCGTCCTTCGGCTTGCGCGCCTCGAACAGCTCCGCCACCCGCGGCAAGCCGCCGGTGATGTCGCGCGTCTTGGCGCTTTCGGTCGGGATACGCGCGATGACGTCGCCCGCCTTCACCTTGGCGCCGGGGTCGGCTGAAAGGATCGCATCGACCGCGAGCATGTAGCGGGCATCGCCGCCGCGGCTGAGTTTGACGATCTTGCCGTCCTTGCCCTTGATCACGATCGCCGGACGCAAGTCGGCAGCCCGGCTGGACGTGCGCCAGTCGGTAACCACGCGCTTGGCGATACCGGTCGACTCGTCGAGCGTCTCCGACATCGACTGGCCTTCGACCAGGTCCTCGAACCCGACCGTGCCCTCGACCTCGGTCAGGATCGGCCGCGTATAGGGATCCCATTCCGCGATGCGCTGGCCGCGCTTGACCTTCTCGCCGTCCTCGACGCGCAGCCGCGCGCCGTTCTGGATGCGGTGCACCGCCCGCTCGGTGCCGTCGGTATCGAGCACCGCGATCACGATGTTGCGGCCCATGGCAATGGTCTCACCGTCGGAATTCTTGACGATGTGATTTTTGCCCTTGGCCCTGATCTTGATCTTGCCCTCGAAGTTCGATTCGATGAACGACTGCTCCGAGATCTGCGCCGCGCCGCCGATGTGGAACGTACGCATGGTGAGCTGCGTGCCCGGCTCGCCGATCGACTGGGCCGCGATCACGCCGACCGCCTCGCCAAGATTGACCGGAGTGCCGCGCGCCAGATCGCGCCCATAGCACTTGCCGCACACGCCGCTCGTGGTCTCGCAGGTGAGCACCGAGCGAATGCGCAACTCCTGGACGTTCGCGTTGACGATCGCCTCCACTTCCGGCTCGCCGATCAACGTGCCGGCCTTGACGACCACCTTGTGGCTTGCCGGATCCTTCACATCCTCCGCCGCGGTGCGACCGAGGATGCGGCTGCCGAGCGAAGCCACCACCTGGCCCGCGTCGATGATGGCGCGCACCTTGATGCCGCCCGCCGTGCCGCAGTCTTCCGTGGTGACGATGCAATCCTGCGCCACGTCGACCAGACGCCGCGTGAGATAACCGGAGTTCGCGGTCTTCAGCGCGGTATCGGCCAAGCCCTTGCGTGCGCCGTGCGTCGAATTGAAGTACTCGAGCACGGAGAGCCCTTCCTTGAAGTTCGAGATGATTGGGCTCTCGATGATTTCGCCGCTCGGCTTCGCCATCAATCCGCGCATGCCGGCGAGCTGACGCATCTGCGCCGGCGAGCCGCGCGCGCCGGAATGCGCCATCATGTAGATCGAATTGACCTGCGCCTCTTTGCCGGCCTCGGTCTTCTTGGCTGACGAGATTTCCTTCATCATCGCTTCGGCGATGGCGTCCGTGGACTTCGACCAGGCGTCGACCACCTTGTTGTACTTCTCGCCCTGGGTGATCAGGCCGTCGTTGTACTGCTGTTCAAAGTCCTTGGCCTCCTGCCGGGTCTTCTCGACGATGTCCCACTTTGCCTTCGGCACCACCATGTCGTCCTTGCCAAACGAGATGCCGGCCTTGAACGCGTGATGGAAGCCGAGCGCCATGATGCGATCGCAGAAGATGACTGTCTCCTTCTGCCCGCAATGGCGGTAGACCTGGTCGATCATGCTGGAGATTTCCCGCTTCGTCATGAGCTTGTTGACGAGGTCGAAGGAAATCTTCGGGCTTTTCGGCAGCACCGTCCCGAGCAGCGCGCGGCCGGGCGTGGTCTCGTACCACGTGTGCGCGGTCTTGCCCTGCTCGTCCACGCCCTCGAAACGGAACTTGATCTTGCTGTGCAGGCCGACGATCTTCTCGTGCAGCGCGTGCTCCACTTCCGAAATGTCGCGATAGAACCCGCGCACGACGTTCTTCTTCTTCGGATCGCGCTTGAGCTCTTCTTCCTTGTACAGTTCGAGCTTCCACTCGCCCGGCCCGCCTTCGGCCTGGATCGTGAGGTAATAGAGCCCGAGCACGATGTCCTGGCTCGGCACGATGATCGGCGAGCCGTTGGCTGGGTGCAGGATGTTGTTGGTCGACATCATCAACACGCGCGCTTCGAGCTGCGCTTCCAGCGACAGCGGCACGTGCACCGCCATCTGGTCGCCGTCGAAGTCCGCGTTGAATGCCGCGCACACCAGCGGATGCAGCTGGATCGCCTTGCCTTCGATCAGCACCGGCTCGAACGCCTGGATGCCCAGGCGATGCAGCGTCGGCGCGCGGTTGAGCAGCACCGGATGCTCGCGGATCACCTCGTCGAGAATGTCCCAGACCTCGGGCTTCTCCTTCTCCACCAGCTTCTTCGCCTGCTTCACGGTGGTCGACAGGCCCTTGGCGTCGAGCCGCGAATAGATGAACGGCTTGAACAGTTCGAGTGCCATCTTCTTCGGCAGCCCGCACTGGTGCAGCTTCAGCTCCGGCCCGACCACGATCACCGAGCGGCCGGAATAGTCCACGCGTTTGCCGAGCAGGTTCTGCCGGAACCGGCCCTGCTTGCCTTTCAGCATGTCGGCGAGCGACTTCAGCGGCCGCTTGTTGGCGCCCGTGATGACGCGGCCGCGCCGGCCGTTGTCGAACAGCGCATCGACCGCTTCCTGCAGCATGCGCTTCTCGTTGCGGATGATGATGTCCGGCGCGCGCAGTTCGATCAGCCGCTTGAGTCGGTTGTTGCGGTTGATCACGCGACGATAGAGGTCGTTGAGGTCGGAGGTGGCGAAGCGTCCGCCGTCGAGCGGCACGAGCGGACGCAGATCCGGCGGGATGACCGGAACCTGCGTGAGGATCATCCACTCCGGCTTGTTGCCGGACTGGATGAACGCCTCGATCAGCTTCAGCCGCTTGGCGAGTTTCTTCGGCTTGAGGTCGGACTTCGACTCCGCGATCTCCTTGCGCAGATCGGCGGCCATCTTTTCAAGATCGAGCGCCTTGAGCATCTCGCGGATCGCTTCCGCGCCGATCATGGCGGTGAAGCTGTCGGCGCCAAGCTCCTCCTGCGCCTTCAGATACTCTTCCTCCGACAGCAGCTGGCGATCCTGCAGCGGGGTTAAGCCCGGCTCGAGCACGACGTAATATTCGAAATAAAGAATGCGCTCGAGATCCTTGAGCGTCATGTCGAGCAGCAGGCCGATGCGCGACGGCAGCGACTTCAGGAACCAGATATGCGCGACCGGCGCCGCGAGTTCGATGTGGCCCATGCGCTCGCGCCGCACGCGCGACAGCGTCACTTCGACCGAGCACTTCTCGCAGATGATACCCTTGTACTTCATGCGCTTGTACTTGCCGCACAAGCACTCGTAATCCTTGATCGGCCCGAAGATGCGCGCGCAGAACAGCCCGTCACGTTCCGGCTTGAACGTGCGGTAGTTGATCGTCTCCGGCTTCTTGATCTCGCCGTAGGACCACGACAGGATCTTTTCCGGACTCGCGATCGAGATCCGGATCTGGTCAAAGACCTGCGCCGGAACCTGCGGGCTGAAAAGATTCATGATTTCTTGGTTCATCGCCTTCTCCTCGACACCGTTGGAGCTTTTTCCTCCGCGGGTCGGTTAAATCTTTCGTGTTGGCGGCTCCCCCGCCGGGCGGGGGAGCCGAATTTCACTCTGCGGCTTCCGCCGTCGGCGTATCGCCGCGCTGCTGTTTCGAATTGTGCAGGTCGACGTTCAACCCGAGCGAGCGCATTTCCTTGACCAGCACGTTGAAGCTTTCCGGAATGCCCGCCTCGAACGTATCGTCGCCGCGCACGATCGCTTCGTACACTTTCGTGCGGCCGGCCACGTCGTCCGATTTGACCGTGAGCATTTCCTGCAGCGTGTAGGCGGCGCCATAGGCTTCGAGCGCCCAGACCTCCATTTCGCCGAAACGCTGGCCGCCGAACTGCGCCTTGCCGCCCAGCGGCTGCTGGGTGACCAGGCTGTAGGGGCCGATCGAACGGGCGTGGATCTTGTCGTCCACCAGGTGATGCAGCTTGAGCATGTAGATGTAGCCAACCGTCACCTTGCGATCGAACGTATCGCCCGTGCGTCCATCGAACACCGCGACCTGCCCGGAGTGATCGAGGCCGGCGAGATCGAGCATGTGCTCGATGTCCGCCTCTTTTGCCCCGTCGAACACCGGCGTCGCGATCGGCACGCCGTGGCGCAGGTTGCCGCCGAGCTCGATCAACTCCTCCTCGCGGAGCGTTTTGATCGTCTCGTCCTCGCCATAGATTTTCTTCAGCGTGTCCTTCAGCGGACGCGCGTCACGTTTGCCGTAATACGCATCGACCGCCTGGCCGATACGCTTGCCAAGCCCGGCGCAGGCCCACCCCAGATGCGTTTCCAGGATTTGCCCGACGTTCATGCGGCTCGGCACGCCCAGCGGATTGAGCACGATGTCGACCTGCGTTCCGTCTTCCAGGAACGGCATGTCCTCGAGCGGCACGATCTTCGACACCACGCCCTTGTTGCCGTGGCGGCCGGCCATCTTGTCGCCGGGCTGGATCTTGCGCTTCACCGCAACGAAGACCTTCACCATCTTCATCACGCCGGGCGGCAGTTCGTCACCGCGCTGCAGTTTCTCCACCTTGTCGAGGAAGCGCTGCTCGAGGCCTTTCTTGCTCTCGTCGTACTGCTTGCGGATCGCCTCGATCTCGCTCATCAGCTTGTCGTTCGGCGAGGCAAACTGCCACCATTGCGCGCGCGGATATTCTTCCAGGATCGCGCGGGTGATCTTGGAATCCTTCTTGAAGCCTTTCGGCCCGGCAATGCCCTGCCGGCCCTCCAGCATTTCCGCCAGGCGGCCGTACACGTTGCGGTCGAGAATCGCCTGCTCGTCGTCGCGGTCTTTGGCGAGCCGCTCGATCTCTTCACGCTCGATCGCGAGCGCGCGCTCGTCCTTGTCGACGCCGTGCCGGTTGAACACCCGCACCTCGACGACCGTGCCTTGCACGCCCGGCGGCACCCGCAACGACGTGTCGCGCACGTCGGACGCCTTCTCGCCGAAGATCGCGCGGAGCAATTTCTCTTCCGGCGTCATCGGGCTTTCGCCCTTGGGCGTGATCTTGCCCACCAGAATGTCGCCGGCGCGCACTTCGGCGCCGATATAGACGATGCCCGCTTCGTCGAGGTTCTTCAGCGCTTCTTCCGAAACGTTCGGGATATCGCGGGTGATTTCTTCCGGCCCGAGTTTGGTATCGCGCGCCATCACCTCGAATTCCTCGATATGGATCGAGGTGAAGACGTCGTCCTTCACGATGCGCTCGGAGAGCAGGATCGAGTCCTCGAAGTTGTAGCCGTTCCACGGCATGAACGCGACCAGCACATTGCGCCCGAGCGCGAGCTCGCCGAGTTCGGTCGACGGACCGTCCGCGATGATGTCGCCCTTGGTGACCTGATCGCCCACCTTCACCAGCGGCCGCTGGTTGATGCAGGTCGACTGGTTCGAACGCTGGAACTTCTGCAGCCGATAGATGTCGACTCCCGATTTCGACGGATCGCTCTCCGCCGTGGCGCGCACGACGATACGCGTGGCATCCACCTGATCGACCACGCCGGTGCGCCGCGCCGCGATGGCAGCGCCGGAATCGCGCGCCACCACCCCTTCCATGCCGGTGCCCACGAACGGCGCTTCGGCACGCACCAGCGGCACCGCCTGCCGCTGCATGTTGGAGCCCATCAGCGCGCGGTTGGCGTCGTCGTTCTCCAGGAACGGAATGAGCGCGGCCGCCACCGACACGAGCTGCTTCGGCGACACGTCCATGTAGTCGACCTTCTCGCGCGGCACCATCAGCACGTTGCCGGCGTGGCGGCACACGATCAGGTCTTCGGTGAAGCGCCCGCGGCTGTCGATCACCGCATTCGCCTGCGCCACCGTGTAGCGCGCCTCTTCCATCGCCGAGAGATAGACGACCTCATCGGTGACTTTGCCGTCCTTGACTTTGCGATAGGGCGTCTCGACGAAGCCGTACTTGTTCACCCGCGCGTAGGTCGCGAGCGAGTTGATCAAGCCGATGTTCGGACCTTCCGGCGTCTCGATCGGGCAGATGCGGCCGTAATGCGTCGGGTGCACGTCGCGCACCTCGAAGCCCGCGCGTTCGCGCGTGAGGCCGCCCGGGCCGAGCGCCGACAGGCGCCGCTTGTGGGTGATCTCCGACAGCGGGTTGGTCTGGTCCATGAACTGCGAAAGCTGCGAGGAGCCGAAGAACTCCCGCACCGCCGCCGCCGCCGGTTTGGCGTTGATCAGGTCCTGCGGCATCACCGTGTCGATATCGACCGACGACATGCGTTCCTTGATCGCGCGCTCCATGCGCAGAAGGCCGATGCGGTATTGGTTCTCCATCAGCTCGCCGACCGAGCGCACCCGGCGATTGCCGAGATGATCGATGTCGTCGATCTCGCCCTTGCCGTCGCGCAATTCCACCAGCGTGCGGATGACCGCGATGATGTCATCCTTGCGCAGGATGCGCACGGTGTCTTCGACATCGAGATCAAGCCGCATGTTCATCTTCACGCGGCCGACCGCGGAAAGGTCGTAACGCTCGGAATCGAAGAACAGCGAATTGAACATCGCCTGCGCGGTGTCGAGCGTCGGCGGCTCGCCCGGGCGCATCACCCGGTAGATGTCGAACAACGCGTCCTCGCGCGACATGTTCTTGTCGACGCTGAGCGTGTTGCGGATATAGGCGCCGACGTTGATGTGGTCGATGTCGAGCAGCGGCAATTCCTTGTAGCCGAGCTCGATCAGCGCCTTGAGGTTCTTTTCGGTGATCTCCTCGCCGGCTTCGGCGTAGATCTCGCCGGTCTTGGCATTGACGAGGTCCTCGGCGATGTAATGGCCGATCAATTCCTCGTCCGACATGCGCAGCGCCCTCAAGCCTTTTTCCTGCAGCAGGCGCGCCTGACGCACGGTGATCTTCTGGCCGGCTTCGACCACGGTGCGGCCGGTGTCGGCATCGACCAGATTGTTGACCGCCTTGTAGCCCTTCAGCCGATTGGCATCGAACGGCACGCGCCAGCCTTCCTTCTGCCGCTTGTAGGGCACCTGCTTGTAGAAGGTGTTGAGGATCGTCTCTCCGTCCATGCCGAGCGCGGACAACAGCGACGTCACCGGGATCTTGCGGCGCCGGTCGATGCGCGCATGCACGATGTCCTTCGCGTCGAATTCGATGTCGAGCCACGAGCCGCGATAGGGAATGATGCGCGCGGCAAACAGCAGTTTGCCGGACGAATGCGTCTTGCCCTTGTCGTGATCGAAGAAAACGCCCGGCGAGCGATGCATCTGCGATACGATCACGCGCTCGGTGCCGTTGACGATGAAGGTGCCGTTGTTGGTCATGAGCGGAATATCGCCCATGTAGACATCCTGCTCCTTGATGTCCTTGACCGACTTGGCGCCGGTCTCTTCGTCTATATCGAACACGATCAGCCGCAGCGTCACTTTCAGCGGGGCGGCATAGGTCATGCCGCGCTGATGGCACTCATCGACGTCGTATTTCGGCGCTTCGAATTCGTATTTGACGAATTCGAGTTGCGAGGTGTTGGAGAAGTCCGAAATCGGGAATACCGATTTGAACACCGCCTGCAGGCCCTCGTCGGGCCGCCCGCCTTGCGGCTCCTTCACCAGCAGGAATTGATCGTAGGACGCCTTCTGAACCTCGATGAGGTTCGGCATCTCCGCAACTTCCTGAATTTTTCCAAAAAACTTTCTAACGCGCTTGCGACCTGTAAACGTCTGCGCCATTCGCTCTCTCTCTTTTTCAACCGGTGGAGGCACCCGGGACGACTCTCCAAAAGGCCGCAATCCATCGCGACCGTTCGGACAGGCGTACCTTTTGCCCTCGTCCCGGCAATTCGGGCCTCCCGAATTGCCGTATTCTTTTTCACCGCCGCACTGGCGGTGACGGTGACCCCGGGCAATCCCCGGGATCACCGATTCAATTCAAGATCACTTGAGCTCGACCTTCGCACCGACCTTTTCCAAGGTGGTCTTGATCTTCGCCGCTTCGTCTTTGTTCACGCCTTCCTTGACTGTCTTCGGCGCGCCCTCGACCAGGTCCTTGGCTTCCTTCAGCCCAAGCCCGGTGAGCGCACGGACTTCCTTGATGACTTCGATCTTCTTCTCGCCGGCGGCGGCGAGCACGACCGTGAACTCGGTCTTCTCCTCAGCCGGCGCGGCGGCGGCAGCAGCCGGTCCGGCCACCGCGACCGCAGCCGCGGCGGAGACGCCCCATTTCTCTTCGAGCATCTTCGTCAGTTCCGACGCCTCAAGAATCGTGAGCTTCGAGAGTTCGTCGACGATCTTTTGCAGTTCAGCCATTTGCCTTCGTTCCTTGTCAGTTCGAACCAGTCGAGAGGACTTTTCTGCTGGATCGCTTTAAGCGCCCTTGTTGGCGTAGGCCGAAACCACGCGCGCGAGCTGCGCACCCGGTGCATTGATCAGTTGCGCGATCTTGGTCCCCGGCGCTCCAATCAGGCCGACGATCTTGGCGCGCAATTGATCGAGCGACGGCAACGAGGCGAGCGCCTTGACGCCGTTTGCATCGAGCGTGGTCTTTCCCATCGCTCCGCCCAGGATCACGAGTTTTTCGTGCGCCTTGGCGAAGTCGGCGATGACCTTCGTCGCTGCCACCGGATCGCCCGAATAGGCGATCAGCGTCGGGCCTTTCAGCAAGGGCCCGATGGAGGCAACGTCGGTGCCTTCAAGAGCAATCTTGGCGAGGCGGTTTTTTGCGACCTTCACTTTCGTGCCGGATGCCCTGGCCTGCTTGCGCAGGGTCTGCATCTGCCCGACGGTGAGACCGGCATAGTGAGCGACCACGACCGTATTGGCGGTTTTGAACACGCCCTTCAGGTGCGTCACCATGTCTGCTTTTGCCGCGCGGTCCACGAACTCTCTCCGGTTGGCGGCTTGCGTCTCAAAACGCGAACGCCGCCGGTTGCGACCTGCCGTTCCGCTGAAAGCGGAACGACGCTCCTTATGCCCTGCCCCCTGCCGCGGATGTCGCCGCCGCAGGTTCATAAGGTTCGAACCGGTCGCAGGTCCGAGTGTTCTGCCTCGAAACCCGTATCGGTCTTCCCCGTCTGTGCAGGCTCTTCGATTAAGCCGGACCCCGGCGCCTGCAGTCTCGGACAGGACGTGGCTTCCGAATTCGTGACTGTCTCCCTTCCCTTCAGATGTCCCGCAGGATTTCCAAAAGGATTGGGTTCCTCATCACGGTGGTTTTCGAGAAGCGCACAAAGGCGCGCCGACAAATCAGGCCGGCACGCCCGTGGCTCTTTATCTAATTCTTTCAGCCCTGCTTGCCAAGGCCTTTCTTGCGTTGCTCTTTCAGGAAATCGTGAGCAACCCGTGCGGCGTTCAGCTTGCGCTTGAACCGCCGCCGGCAAGCACCGAGGACATATCGACCTTCACCCCCGGCCCCATGGTCGAGGAGATGGCGATGCGGTTGATGTAATGCCCCTTGGCCCCCGACGGCCTGGCCTTGAGCACCGCGTCCGCAAAGGCCTTGATGTTCTCGACCAGTTTCTCCTCGGAAAACGACGCCTTGCCGACTCCGGCCTGCACAATTCCGGCGCTTTCGACCCGGAATTCCACGGATCCGCCTTTGGCGCCTTTGACCGCAGTGGTGACATCCATGGTCACCGTGCCGACCTTCGGGTTCGGCATGAGCCCGCGCGGACCCAAAACCTTGCCGAGCCGGCCGACCAGCGGCATCAGGTCCGGTGTCGCGATGCAGCGGTCGAAGTCGATCTGGCCGCCATTGACCTTCTCGACCAGATCCTCCGCACCGACCACGTCCGCGCCGGCCGCCTTCGCCTCGTCCGCCTTGGCGCCGCGCGCGAACACCCCCACCCGGAGGCTGCGGCCGGTGCCGTTCGGCAGAACCACCATGCCGCGCACCATCTGATCGGCATGTTTGGGATCGACGCCGAGGTTCATGGCGATTTCGACCGTCTCGTCGAACTTGGCCTTGGCGCGTTCCTTGACCAGCTTCACCGCCTCCGCCAACGGGTAGGCCTTGTCGCGATCAACGCCTTCGCGGGCTTTCTTCGTGCGCTTTCCCAGCTGTGCCATGACCGTTACTCCTTCACCTCGATGCCCATCGAGCGGGCGGAGCCTTCCACCATGCGCATGGCCGACTCGATCGTGTCGCAGTTGAGGTCCTTCATCTTCTGCTCGGCGATCTCGCGCACTTGCTTCTTGGTGACGGAGCCGGCGATATCGCGGCCCGGCGTTTTCGAGCCGCTTTCGAGCTTCGCCGCCTTCTTGATGAAGTGCGAGACCGGCGGCGTGCGCATCTCGAAGGTGAACGAGCGATCCTGATAGACGGTGATGACCACCGGGATCGGCGCGCCCTTCTCCAACTTCTGCGTCTGGGCGTTGAACGCCTTGCAGAATTCCATGATGTTCAGCCCGCGCTGACCGAGCGCGGGTCCGATCGGCGGCGCCGGATTGGCGCTGCCGGCCGGCACCTGCAATTTGAGGAATCCGGTGACTTTCTTTGCCATGCTCTACTCCCTGGTGGTGCGGATCTTGACGGCCGGCAACGCCGCCTCACCTCCCACCCGTTGTGTCAATGACTATAGCTTCTCGACCTGCCCGAAATCCAGTTCCACCGGCGTCGCGCGGCCGAAGATCGAAACCGCGACCTTCACGCGCGAGCGGCCCTCGTCCACCTCTTCCACCGTGCCGTTGAACGAGGCGAATGGCCCGTCGGACACGCGCACCTGCTCTCCCACCTCGAACGAGATCGACGGTTTCGGCCGTTCGATGCCTTCTTGGACTTGGTGCAGGATGCGGTTGGCTTCCGCTTCCGAGATCGGCATCGGCTTCTTGTCGGTGCCGAGGAAGCCGGTGACCTTGGGCGTATTCTTGATCAGATGGTAGACCTCGTCGGTCAGCTCCATCTTCACCAGCACGTAGCCCGGAAAGAATTTGCGCTCGGTGTCGACCTTGCGGCCGCGCCTCACCTCCACGACCTTTTCGAGCGGCACCATGATCTCCTCGAACTGGTCGGACAGGCCGCGCTGCTTGGCCTGTTCGCGGATCGAATCCGCGACCTTCTTTTCGAAATTCGAGTAGGCGTGAACGATATACCAGCGTTTGGCCATCGGGACGGGTTCCATCAGCTCGCCATGCCGAGCACGAAGGTGATGAGGATGCGGATGACCTGATCCGCGACCAGGAACAGCAGGGCGGCGATCGCCACCATCACGAACACCATAGCGGTGGTGATGAGCGTCTCCCGCCGCGTCGGCCAGGTGACCTTGTCGGCTTCCGCGCGTACTTCCTGGAAGAATTTGAACGGACTGAACTTCGGCATGGCTTACAAAATAAGTATCGGCCGCCCAACCTTGAAGGATGAGACCGGCAAAGCGGACCCTGTTTGGGGAGTACGTTCGCCGCGGAAGTCCTTGTAGAGGGCCGCGAGGCGATGGCGTGTGTTAATGCGGCCCGGCCGGATCGTCAAGCGCGAGCGAAGTCTGTATGGCCGGCAAAGACTTGGCTCAAGGTCTTGAATCAACACCTTGGCAGGAGTGGAGGGACTCGAACCCCCAACCCCCGGTTTTGGAGACCGGTGCTCTAGCCATTGAGCTACACTCCTATGGGGTCGACTCGCAAAATCGCACGGCCCAGAAGTGGCTTCAAGAGAGCGGGCGGGGAAAGCTTTACGCCCGGACCGGCTCAACGATTACCGCCGTGCCATAGGCAAGAACCTCGGTAACGCCGTCTGTGATGTCGTTGGCGTCGTAGCGCATGCCGATCACAGCATTGGCCCCCGCGCTCTGCGCGTGCTGGACCATCAGCTCGAAGGCCTCTTCCCGCGCCTTTTCCGCCAGCTCCGTGAAGATCGAAATATTGCCGCCGAACAGCGATTGAATTCCGGCGCCGATATTGCCGAGCACGCTGCGCGAGCGCACCGTGATGCCGCGCACTAAGCCGAGGTGCCGGACCACGCGGTACCCGGCGACCTCGTTGGTGGTGGTGACGATGACGCTCATGGAAGTCGGCGGCGCCTTTCAAGCGCCGCCGATTTCGTCACTCGGTGATGCTGACGACCACGCCGGCGCCGACCGTCTTGCCGCCCTCGCGGATGGCGAAGCGCTGCTTCTCCTCCATCGCGATCGGCGTGATCAGTTCGACGTCCATGGTGGCATTGTCGCCCGGCATGATCATTTCCGTACCCGACGGCAGCGTGCACTGCCCGGTGACGTCGGTGGTGCGGAAATAGAACTGCGGACGGTAGTTGTTGAAGAACGGCGTGTGCCGGCCGCCCTCTTCCTTCGTCAGAATGTAGGCCTCGGCCTTGAACTTCTTGTGCGGCTTCACCGAGCCCGGCTTGCACAGCACCTGGCCGCGCTCGACGTCGTCCTTGCCGACGCCGCGCAACAGGCAGCCGACGTTGTCGCCCGCCACGCCCTCATCGAGCAGCTTGCGGAACATCTCGACGCCCGTGACCACCGACTTCTTGGTGTCGCGCAGCCCGACGATCTCAACTTCCTCGCCGACCTTCACGCGGCCGCGTTCGATGCGGCCCGTGACCACCGTGCCGCGGCCGGAGATCGAGAACACGTCTTCGATCGGCATCAGGAACGGCTGATCAAGTGGCCGCTGCGGCTGCGGGATGAAGGTGTCGAGCGCATCGTAAAGCTTCAGGATCGCCTCGTCGGCGAGCGCGCCTTTTTCCCCGTTGAGCGCCTTCAGGGCCGAGCCGCGAATGACCGGCACAGTGTCGCCCGGGAACTGGTACTTCGACAGGAGTTCGCGCACTTCGAGCTCGACCAGGTCGAGCAGCTCGGGATCGTCCACCACGTCGCATTTGTTCAGGAACACCACGATGTAGGGCACGCCGACCTGGCGGGCGAGCAGGATGTGCTCGCGCGTCTGCGGCATGGGGCCGTCCACGGCCGACACCACCAGGATCGCGCCGTCCATCTGCGCCGCGCCGGTGATCATGTTCTTCACGTAGTCCGCGTGTCCCGGGCAATCGACGTGGGCATAATGCCGCTTCGCCGTCGCGTATTCGACGTGACTGGTCGCGATCGTCAGGATCTTGGTCGGGTCGCGTCGACCCTGCGATTCAGAGGCCTTCGCCACCTGATCGTAGGACACGAAATTCTTGGTCCACCCCTTGTCGGCCGAGACTTTCGTCAAGGCGGCCGTCAACGTCGTCTTGCCGTGGTCCACGTGACCGATCGTTCCGACGTTTGCATGCGGCTTGTCGCGTTCAAATTTTTCTTTGGCCATCTTCGCTCTCTCGCTCTGTTTGCCGCCTCAGGGCGGCCGCGTTCTGATGGGTATATAGTGTGAACCCAGCAAACCGCTAAACTGACATCCTCGCCGTTATCCTCGCATCCTCGCTCCGCCCACCCGGACTGGAGCGGGTGAAGGGAATCGAACCCTCGTCATCAGCTTGGAAGGCTGTTGCTCTACCATTGAGCTACACCCGCAAACTCGCATGTCCTTATTCGGAAACCGACCCGTCCTCTCGCTCGCCGGCCCGCCAAGCTGCGGGACAATGAAGGCTGGTGGAGGGGGTTGGATTCGAACCAACGTAGGCGTAGCCAACGGATTTACAGTCCGTCCCCTTTAGCCACTCGGGCACCCCTCCGCAAGCCGGCGCCGCGGCAATACCGCACCGCCCCGCCGCCAGCCGGCAGGGATTCCCGCGCGTTTATGGGGATCGACCCCTCTGGTGTCAACAACAAGCGGCTTTTTGAGGGCAATTTTCTGTGCGGTGCCGGTGCGCCCGATCCGCCGCATGAAATTGCCAAGCCCAGTCCCGCCGTGACAAAACTCCAGGCGATGCGCGAACGCAGGCAATTTCGCCCTTTCCGCGGCCCCAACCGCAAGCGGCAAGACCGGCCGCGCCAAGCCGAACGGCGAGAGTTCCGCGACGGCGAAGGCCCGGTGATCCTCTACGGTTGGCACACCGTGACGGCCGCGCTGGCAAACCCGGCGCGCCGCATCCGACGCCTGCTCGCGACAGAGAATGCCGCACGGCGCCTCGCCGACGAAAGCATTTCTTCGCGCGTCGCCCCGGAGATCGTGCGGCCCGACGCCATCGCCCGGCTGCTCTCCGCCGACGCCGTGCACCAGGGCCTGCTGGCGGAAGCCGATCCCCTGCCCGCGTCGACCATCGAAGAGCTTGCGCCAACCGGCATCGTGCTGGTGCTCGACCAGATCACCGATCCGCACAATGTCGGCGCCATCCTGCGCACCGCGGCGGCCTTCGCCGTTGCCGCCGTCGTCACCACCGCGCGCCATTCTCCCGAGGCCACCGGCGCTCTGGCCAAAGCCGCCTCCGGCGCGCTCGAGCTGGTTCCGATCATTCTGGTGCAGAATCTGGCGCGCGCGCTCGCCGAACTCAAAGAACGCGGCTTCATGCTGGTGGGGCTGGACAGCGATGCCGAGCCCGATCTCGCGAGCCTGCCGCTGCGCTTCCCCCTCGCGCTCGTGCTGGGCGCCGAGGGCAAGGGTCTTCGCCAGTTGACCAAGGACACTTGCGATCAGCTCGCGCGGCTGGCGCTCCCGGGCGAAATCAAGAGCCTCAATGTGTCGAACGCAACCGCGCTCGCGCTCTACGTCGCGACTGCGCAACGCGATTGATCAATTAGGTGACGTATCGACGCCGATCACCTTTGAGCTCGGCCACGGCCTGCGCACGATGCGTATCGGGCGACGCACCTGGTAGGTTCCGAGCGGGTGGTAGCCGGTCGCGCCGAACGGCTGGTAGCTCTGCGGCGCGCAGAACTCGCGGTAGCGGCGGTCGTTGCGATCGACCTGGCAGAGCTGCTGGCCGGGATAATTATAGATGCGCGGCGTCACCAGCAGCACATCGTCGGCTTTGGCGGGCGCCGAAAGGCTGATGATCAGCATGGCCAATACGGCAATAAGGTAGAAGTGTCGCGGCATGACGTTCCCCGTTTCAAGTCCCCCATGATCGGACGCGCTGCCGCGGCGCGCCGACTTCAAAATAAAACCTTCAAGGCCTCCGTCTTGGCCCGATCTGCGGAGCCACGATGACCGGTGGCATTCCCGGCACTGCCTCTGTGCCGTTGCCCTGGTTGTTCAGCGGAAGATCGGCCGGAGCGACCGGCTCCGGTGCGCTCGACCACGAGCGCGAAAAACTCTCCGCCGGTTTTGGAAGCTCGCGGTTCTCCGGCGGCTCGACCTCATACCGCCCCTGCACCGGTTTCTCCCCGCTCGTCGGATAATATCCGTTGCCGCGCGAATAGCGTGGCGCGGGCCCAAGATATCGCCCGCCGATGATCGTGATCGGCATGTGACCCGGCCGGTCGAGCCCGAACTCGCCTTCGATGGTCGCCCAAGTGGCATCGTAATTGTTGATGATGACCGGCACGCCGCGCTTGCCCGGAACGACGAGCACGGGCGCGCTGTCGGCGCGCGCAGCGTTTGCAGCCGCGACGATCGACAGGGCGAGAGCGAATTTGGCGAGGCGCAGGATCACGCAGAACCTCATAAAACCGCGGGCATTTTAGCCCAATTTTAGTCTATGAGACCGTGTGCAGGCCCGCCGCGGCAGGACAATATTGCGCCGTAGGGTTACCCGCGCTGCGGCAAAAGACCTAAAAGTTTAATGAGCACCCGAAACCGCTATCTTTTGGAGGCGTTAACGACCTTCAATGGCTAGCGTCAGGTACGTCTTTTTTTGTTGCCGACCGGCGATTTTTTCCGCAGCGGCACCACCTCTGCGGATACGCCGGCGCTTCGCCGCAACGTCGCCTTCAAGCCGACCGGCCGTCCATGTTTTTTGAGCAGGTCGCGGAACGCTTCGTCGGCCAGCTCCTGAAAATTCGATACCCGATCCCGCGCCAGCAGATCGATCGCCTGCCACGTCTCGTAATCGAACTGGATGCGCTTTCCTGGCATGTCGTGACTCAAATATCGTGACTCGTCTTGATCCACAAATGTCGTACAGGATAATTCCGGCTTAAGGCGGACAGACGAGGAACAAAAAAGCCACCGGCGCGGTGGCGGCCGGTGGCAATCAGGTGGCAATTTCACGTCGGAGCCGGTAAACAAACTCCGAACTGCCGGGTTAGCTCAGGGGTAGAGCAGCGGTTTTGTAAACCGTTGGTCGGGAGTTCAAATCTCTCACCCGGCACCAACTCTGCCCATGTCGCGTATCATGAAGCCCGTGAACGCGACGATGTCGCCCCGCCCGCGACGTTCTGCAGAAACCAGGCGTAGGTCTGCCGCAATCCGTCTTCCAGTGAAGTCCGGGGCCGCCAACCGAGCGCGTTGAGTTTACTGATATCGAGCAATTTCTGCGGCGCGCCGTCGGGCCTTGATGGGTCGAACCGCAACTTGTTTGGCACGCCGACGATACGGGCAATCAGCGCGGCGAGTTCTGAGATCATCAGGTCGGTCCCGACACCCACATTGACGTGATCCTCGCCGGAATAGTTCTGCATCAGAAAGACCAGCGCATCCGCAAGATCGTCGGAATAAAGGAATTCACGCCGCGGTTTGCCGGTCCCCCACACGACGATTTCGCCCCCCTGACTTTTGGCCGCGTGCGACTTCGCGATGAGCGCCGGCACGACATGGCCCGCGCTCAAATCGAAATTGTCCATAGGGCCGTATAGGTTGGTCGGCATCGCCGCGATGAAATCGACGTCATATTGTCGTCGGTAGGCGCGACACAGCATGATCCCGGCTATCTTGGCCACCGCGTACCATTGATTGGTCGGCTCAAGCGGACCGCTCAGCAGCGCATCTTCCCGCATCGGCTGCGATGCAAGCCGCGGATAGATGCAAGATGAACCGAGAAACAACAGTTTGCTAACGCCGACACTTCGCGCGGCCTCAATAACATTCGCCTCAATGGCCAGGTTATCGTAAAGAAAATCGGCCGGACGGCTGTCATTGGCGAGAATCCCGCCGACAGTCGCCGCCGCAACGAAGACAGCATCGGGCCTGTTCTGCTCCATCCAGCGCTCGACCTCGGCCTGCCGCCGCAAGTCGAGAATGTCGCGGCCCACGGTCAGGAGCTCGCATTTCTCATCCGCGAGCCGGCGCATCAGCGCGCTACCGACCATGCCGCGATGTCCGCAAACCCAAACCCGTTTGCCGGCAAAATCGAACAGCGGAGTCTTCGGCGCAGTCATCGCGCACGCTCGCGGGCCAGCAGATCGATGTCGTTCTTCACCATTTCGACGACCAGTTGCTCGAACGAAACGCTATGATTCCATCCGAGTTTTTGGCGCGCCTTGCTGGCGTCGCCGACCAGCATGTCGACCTCCGTCGGCCGGAAATAGCGCGGGTCAACTTCAACCAGCACGTCGCCGGATTGCATATCGATGCCCCGTTCGTCCGTGTCCTTACCGCGCCAGCTGATTTTGCGCCCGATCACGGCAAAGGCTCCCTCCACGAACTCACGCACGCTATGGGCTTGCCCGGTTGCCAGCACATAGTCGTCGGGCTGCTGCTGCTGCAGCATCATCCACATTCCCTGCACGTAGTCGCGCGCATGTCCCCAGTCACGCTTGGCATCAAGATTACCGATGTAGAGTTTTTTCTCGATGCCTGCGCGGATGGCCGCGACCGCGCGCGTCACCTTGCGTGTCACGAATGTCTCGCCGCGTATCGGACTCTCGTGATTGAACAGGATTCCGTTTGAGGCATGGAAGCCGTAGGCCTCGCGGTAATTCACCGTGATCCAATAGGCGTAGAGCTTGGCGACGGCATAGGGACTGCGCGGCGCAAACGGTGTCGTTTCCGACTGCGGAATTTGCGGCGCGTTACCGTAAAGCTCCGAGGTCGAGGCTTGATAAAACCGAACCCTGTTCTCAAGTTTGAGGATGCGGATCGCCTCAAGCAACCGCAGCGTTCCGAGCGCGTCCGAATTGGCCGTATATTCAGGAGTCTCAAAGCTGACCTGCACGTGGCTTTGCGCCGCGAGATTATAAATTTCCGTTGGCTGGGTTTCCTGCATCAAGCGGATCAGATTGGTGGCATCCGTCATATCCCCGTAATGCAGAAAGAACTTCGCCTTCTCGATATGCGGATCAACGTAAAGATGATCGACGCGGGCGGTATTAAACGACGACGAACGCCGTTTTACGCCATGAACGACGTAGCCCTTGCCGAGCAGGTATTCGGCAAGGTAGGCGCCATCCTGCCCCGTGGCCCCGGTGATCAGTGCGATCTTTTCTGCCATCAGACCCGCTTGCCGGATGCTGCAAATGCGAACTGTCTCGTGGGAAAATCAGACATGACTTGAAGCTAGCAAACTTGTCGCTTCAATGCATTCATCTCCCCATGGCGGCGTTCGAAGACCAATTCAGACAATCCACATTGCTGTGGTCGGCCCCGCGGGCTAATCAACTATTGCATAACCTGTTCCATTGAGGGGACGGCCCGCAACAGATGTGTGGCATTGCAGGACTTCTGTCTTTCGACTTGGCCTTCTCGCGGCAGCAGCTTCACGACATCGCCGGTGCGATGAACACGAGCTTGCGCCATCGCGGGCCGGACGACGAAGGCCTCTGGATCGATCCGAGCGCGCCGGTTGCCCTCACTCACCGGCGGCTGTCCATCATCGATCTTTCGCCCGCCGGTCACCAGCCCATGATCTCGTCCGACGAGCGGTTCGTCGTCACCTACAATGGCGAGATTTATAATTACGAGGAGATACGCCCCGAGCTGGCCGCGCGCGGCATCAACTTCCGCGGCCATTCCGACACCGAAGTCATGCTCGAGGCGTTTTCCGCCTTCGGCATCGCAGCGACGGTCAAACGGCTCATCGGCATGTTCACGATCGGCGCATGGGATCGTCGCGAGCGCACGCTGACGCTCGTACGCGACCGCCTCGGCATCAAGCCGATCTACTGGGCGAAATTCGGTGGCCGGTTCGTGTTCGGCTCGGAACTCAAGGCGTTGCGTGCCTGTCCGGGCTGGACCCCGCGCATCAACCGCGCCGCGGTCGCAGCCTATCTGCGCCACAACTGCATCCCCGCCCCGCACACCATCTACGAAGGCGTCTACAAGCTCGAACCCGGTTCGATCCTCACCCTCCCGTGGGGCGGCGAGCCGCGCATCGAACGTTTCTGGGACGCGCGCGCGGTCGCCCGTGCCGGCCTCACCGACCCGCTGCGCGCCGGCGATCGCGAGCTGACCGATCAACTCGAGGTTTTGCTGAAAGACGCCGTGCGCCGCCGCATGATCGCGGATGTGCCGGTCGGCGCGTTTCTTTCCGGCGGCGTCGATTCTTCGACCGTGGTGGCGCTCATGCAGGCCGCCGGCACCGGCAAGGTGAAGACTTACACGATCGGCTTCGAATCCGGCGGATATGACGAGGCCCGCCACGCGGCAGCGGTCGCAAAGCATCTGCGCACCGAGCACACCGAGCTCACCGTCACCGCGCGGCAGGCGCTCGACGTCATTCCGCGCCTGCCGGAGTTTTATGACGAGCCGTTTGCCGATTCATCGCAGATCCCGACCTACCTGGTGTCCGCGATGACGCGCCGCCATGTCACGGTCGCGCTGTCCGGCGACGGCGGCGATGAAGTTTTCGCGGGCTACAATCGTTACCAGCTCGCGCGCCGCACCTGGCAACGCGTCTCGCTGCTGCCCCGCGCGTTCCGGCGCGGCATCGCCGCCGCGCTCGCCGCGCTGTCGCCCGAGCACTGGTCGAGTCTGCTCGGCATCCTGCCGGCGCGAATGCAGCCGGCGCAAGCCGGCGACAAGCTCCACAAGCTTGCCTCGATTCTGGGCCTCGACAGCAGCGACGAAGTCTACCGGCGGTTGGTCACCCATTGGGAACCCGCCGAGCTCATGGCCGGGGTCAATGAACCCAAGGGGGTGATCTGGGATCCCTCGCTCGACGCGGACATCCCGGATTTTCTCGAACGCATGCAGTACCTCGACCAAGTCACCTATCTACCGGACGACATTCTGACCAAGGTCGACCGCGCCAGCATGGCGGTGGCGCTCGAAGCGCGCGTGCCGCTCATCGACCATCGCGTGGTGGAATTTTCCTGGCGGCTGCCGGCCGATGTAAAAATCCGTGACGGCCAGACGAAATGGATCTTGCGGCAGGTGCTCGATCGCCACGTACCGCGCGAGCTGGTCGATCGGCCGAAAATGGGATTTGCCATTCCGCTCGGCGAATGGCTGCGCGGCCCGCTGCGCGACTGGGCCGAGAACTTGCTCTCGGAGCGCCGGCTGCGCGAAGCCGGGCTGCTCAACGCCGCTGCGGTCCGCAGCCGCTGGCAGGAGCATCTGCAAGGACGGCGGAACTGGGAATATCTGCTCTGGGACGTGCTGATGCTTGAAGCCTGGCGCGAGCGTTGGGCCATGCAGGCGGCCTGAACGCTTCCATTATGCGCGGCTGCGCAATTTATCCGTAATAATATCGACAATGGAATCCGCCGCGCGGCCGTCGCCGAAATCGTCGATATCCCGCCGCGGCTTGACGTAATCAGGCCCCTCCCACAATCGATTCCAGCCCGCCTCGATCGTTTCGACCCATTCGGTATTCGCCCGCAGCGTGACGCACGGCACGCGATGGAAATAGGCTTCCTTCTGCATCCCGCCGGAGTCGGTGTATACGGCCACCGCTCCGTTCATCAATTGCATCATGTCGAGATAGCCGACCGGATCGATGACGCGCACGCCTTTGAGCGCTAGATTGTTGCGCGACAGCGCCTGCCGCGTGCGCGGATGCAGCGGCAACACGACCGGCTGCTGCGCGCTGCGCGCGACGAGCCATCCGATGACTTTAGCCAGCGCGGCCGGGTCGTCGGTGTTCTCCGCACGATGAACGGTCGCAACCGCGTAACCGCGCGGGGCAAGCTTCAGACGATCCAGGACTTTTGAGCCGCCCGAAGTATCCGCGCGTGCATGCAAGGCAGCGTCGTACATCACGTCGCCGACATGATGGACGTTCTGCGTGATCCCTTCCTTGGCTAGATTCTGGACGGCCGTTCGGCTTGGACACAGCAGGATGTCCGAGAGATGGTCCGCGACAACGCGATTGATCTCCTCCGGCATCCGCCGGTCGAACGACCGCAGCCCGGCTTCAACATGCGCAATCGGAATCTGCAGCTTGGCGGCACAGAGCGCGCCCGCCGCGGTCGAATTGGTGTCGCCAAACACCACAACCGCATCGGGCGCGGCCTTCTGCATGACGGGCTCCAACGCCTGCAGCATCCGGCCCGTCATCTCGCCGTGCCCGCCGCCATGAACCCCGAGATGGTACGCGGGCTCCGGAATGTTCAGTTCGCGAAAAAATATCTCCGACATTTCGGGATCGAAATGCTGGCCGGTGTGAACCATGATTTCGGTCATTCGACGGCTGGCCAGCACGCGCGACAGAGTCGCCGCCTTGATAAACTGCGGCCGCGCACCCACCACTGTCAGAATTTTGAGGCGATTCATCGCGCATCCGCACGCGCGTGCGGATCGATCACGCTGGCCATGAGACGCGCGGTTTGCTCCGCGCGCGCATCCCAGGAGTGTTCCTTGACGACCAGCGCGTGTCCCCTCGCCCCCATCGCCTTGCGCTCTGACTCATCGACCGTAATGGTGGCCACAGCAGACGCCAGCGCCTTTGGATTTTCCGGCGGAACCACTACTCCGCACTGCGCCGTGCGAACGAGGTCTGCCTGACCCGGATAATCGGAGACGACGGCCGGCGTGCCGCAGGCCATGATCTCGAACAGTTTCACCGGGAACAGCCCGGTCTTTTCGGAATCGTCGTCACGCGTCTTGGGGACCAGGCCGGCGAGCGCCCCGGCAACCACAGCGCCAACATCGGCATAGGGCAATTTTCCGAGGTAATGAATATTCCTGTTTTTGGCGGCTGCTGCGCGAACGTCGGATGCCAGCTGCCCATCGCCGACGATCACGAGGGCAATACCGGCCGGCCATGCCGGATCCGAGGCCGCCTCGATCATGATCGGAATGCCCTGCCAGCGCGCGAAGCCGCCGAAAAAAACCACATAGCGTTCCGGCAGACCGGGGCGACGCTCGCGGTCGGGATTGAACAGGGCGAGATTCGCGCCATTCGGGATGACTTCGATCGCGTTCTTGCAACCTTCCCGGCGCAACCACGCTTCAAGCTGAGGCGTCACGGCGACCAGCGCGCTCGCCCACAGGTACTGGCTTCGCTGCATCCAACGCAGCGGCCGGTCGAAGTAGCGCGTCCACCGATGCGTGACCGTAATGTCGAGATGAGGGCCGTTGACTTCATGAACGATCGGTTTGCCGGTCAGCTTGGCAAGCAGGCCGACCGGGAATGCCATGTTGTGTCCACGGACATAAATCATATCATACCGGTGCCAACCCCAGAACAGAGCCGATTGCAGCCACACATATTCCCAGAGTCGCCGCGCAATGCCGACCGGATCAGCTGATTTCGCATAGCGCGGCACGAACATGTCGACCGCGTAGCCGCGCCGCCGCAACCCTTCGACGATTTCGTAGACATGCGCGTAGGACGCCAGCCCTTCGCGCGGCGCCTCGAGCGCGAGGTAAGCCATCCGCCCACGCGCACGCGCTGCGGCCGCCTTGACACCCGCTGTCATGAGGTCGGAGCTATGAGCCACGATAGAACGTCAACCGCGCCACCCGCTTGAGGATTTCGCGGATGGGTCGATCGGACCGGTATCGATCGTGCGGCACCGGCGGCTCCCGCATCATTTGATCGAATTCGGTCTCGGTGAAGCCGAGCTTCTTGATGATGAATTCTTTGTCCCGCCGGAGTTCATCCGGATCGTACAGCGGCTTCTTCAGCGCAGCGACGGCTTCATTGCGCTGGATTTCACCGTTCCGGATGAGCGCCGAGAGATGAGCGCGTCGCTTATCGACCCCGAACTTGGTCGGCAAAATGTAGGCCTGATAGAACTTGGTGAAGATCGATTCGTAATGCTTGCCGCCGTAATCGCGCCAGCCGGTTTCGCGCTTCAATTCTTCGATCGCATCAAGCTTGCGGTAGTTGGCCATATTGAGAAGTTCGACGAACTTCGGACCCAACCCCATGTAGCGCTGAAAAATCGTCGACCACAGACCCATGGTCGGAAAGGTCCGGAGCGGAATGCTGCCGAATTGACGATGGATCGCGCGAATATTGGTGAGGTCCTGCTTGTTCCAGGCCCATTCGCCCGGCACGCCGTGCTCGGTCGCCACATTCGTCCCGGACAGGATGTAGCGGCAGCCGTGCTCCCGGCACAGCCGGAACATGGTTGCCACGATGGCCTGATCGGTCAAAAGCTCGATGTCGATGACGCCTGCCTTGAAGAACGCGCGCTGCAGATCGCGGAATTCCGGCCAGTCGATCACCAGCGTGACCAGATCGATCCCGCAGCGTTCCGCCACGCCGCGGATGTTGGACACCGCGGTTTCCGAGTCCCAGCCATTGTCGAGATGCACGGCAAGCGGCCGCAAGCCGAGCTTGTGGGCGAGCAACGCGGTATATGAACTGTCCACACCGCCGCTCAAACCCACGATACTGTCGTAGCCATCCTTGGTTTTCGCGCGCGAAATTTCGGCCGCGGCCTCCGCCAGTCGCCGCTCGGATTCCTCGGGCGACAGCCGAACCCGCTGCAGCTGGATGTCGGCCGCATGACAGCGACTGCACACGCCGTTCTCATCGAACGAAATGGCGGGATCGCTCGTGTCCATGACACATCGCGAGCAGACGATCGTCTGGCCGCCGGTCGCGGGTCGTTGCAGATAGTTCATGTCAGCTGTCTATGGTAAGCGCGCTTCCAACGCGGAGCGTTCCGGATAGCTGATGAGCACCGCGCGATGTTTGCCATGATGAACGAACAGGCTTCCAGCCGCAACCGCGGCTGCGCCCGCCTCGACGGCCTGCGCAAAATGGTTAAGCTCGCCCGCGCCGCCGGACGCGATCACCGGCACTTCGGTTGCGGCGGCGACTGCCTTGATCAGCTTGAGGTCGTAGCCTTCGCGCGTGCCGTCGCGATCGATCGCGGTCAGCATCAGCTCACCGGCGCCGGCATCGACCATCTGCCGCGCGACCGTGACCGGATCGCGGCCCACGCTCCGACGACCGCTCAGCGTCGCAACGTCCCACCCACCGAATGTCTTTGATCTGGCGTCGATCGAAACCACCACGGCTTGGCTGCCGAACCGATTGGCCAGCGCGGAAACAAGCGCGGGATTTGCGAGCGCGGCGGTATTCACCACGATCTTTTCCACGCCGAGATCGAGCACCGTCGAGGCGTCTTCCAGGCTGCGAATTCCGCCGCCGTAGCCCACGGGCATGAAAGCCTCCGCCACGACCTCGCGGATCAGCGGCAAGTCAGGACCGCGGCCGTCCACCGAGGCCGTGATATCGAGCATGAGCAGCTCGTCCGCCTCCTTGTCGGTGAAAATCCGCACCGCATTGATCGGATCGCCGACATAAGATGGATTCTTGAACCGCAGGGTTTTCACCAGTCCCCCGTCCTTCAGGGTGAGACAGGGGATCACACGCGTGCGCATTCAGCTAGCCTTTGCGAAAGCCTGCAGCAGCTTCATGCCGAAGCGGTGGCTCTTTTCGGGATGGAACTGAACTCCGAACAACCGGTCCTGCTCGAACACGGCAGCAAATCGTACGCCGTACTCGACCTCTGCCGTCACGATGTCCTTGGGCTCGCAGGCGACGTGGTAGGAATGCACGAAGTAGAATCGCGGCTTATTGCCCTCGCCGAACAGCCGGCTGGGCCGGACCACGTCGAGTTCGGACCACCCCATGTGCGGAACCTTGATCGGATGTTCCGCCGTCGGCAAGAATCGCAGACAACGCCCCCGCACCAGCCCGAGTCCGGCCGCTGTGCCCTCTTCGCTGCCGTCGCACATCAGCTGCATGCCGAGACAGATGCCGAGCATGGGAACACGGCGTTCGGTCACGGCGCGCTTGATCGGCTCGACGAGATTGCGCTCCTTGAGATTCTGCATGCCGGTGTCGAAGGCGCCGACCCCGGGAAGGATGAGACGTTCCGCCTCGGCGATCTCGGCCGCCTCGCACGACAGCCGCGCCGGAATGCCGATCCGCTTGAGCATGTTCAGGATCGCGCTGCGATTGCCGAGCCCGTAGTCGATGATGGTGATCATCGCAAGATCAATTCACCGCCACGTTGAAGCGCTCGAGCCAGGCGCCGAATGAAATGATCCGCCACAGGCTGCCATGGAAGCGCCGGCGTCCGTCGACGATATCATCCGCCCGCTGCCGCGCCGCCGGCGTGAAGATACTGCCGCCCTTGTCGATCCCCGCATGCGCAAGTGTCCTGAATTGCTCGGGTCGGTCGCGCGTGACCCACATCTGTTCGGGCGTGACAAAGCCCATTTTGTCCCGCCGCGCGGCGACCTTCGCGGGCAGCACGTCCGCCATCGCTTGCCGCAGCACCACCTTGGTCGTCCCGCCCGCAAGCTTCAGCGCGTCCGGCAGTCCCAAGGTGAATTCGACGAGGCGGAAGTCGAGGAACGGCGCCCGGCTTTCGATCGAATGCGCCATCGAGTTGCGATCGTTCCAATGCAGCTGCATCGGCAGGCTCGTGGCCTTGAGCTGCGCAACCGAGAGCGCGTGCACGCCCTCGCCGCGCGCATCGTTCAGCGCCAGGGGTTCGCTCGGCTCCGCCCCGAGCCGCGCCAGATCGATCCAATCCGGGCGAGCGGTCATCCGCCCGCCGTAATGCCGGAGCGCCATGCGCAACGGCGTGGGCGCCAGCTCGTCGATCACGGCAGCCGCGAGCTCGATCGCCGAATGACGGCCCGAACCCAGCAAGGCGCGTGATTCCGACAGAAACGCCGCAAGCCGGCCGTGACGGGCGAGCGCGGCAAGGTGCGGTCCGGCAAACGCCGTGTAGCCAGCGAGCAATTCGTCGGCGCCGTGGCCGTCCAACGTCACCTTCACCGGCGTTTCACGCACGGTCTTGAACACGCACCATTCCGCGAACGCGCTGGTCGATCCGAACGGCTCATCCATGTGCCAGGTATGCGCCGGAAGCGTCTGCAACAGCGCATCGGGATCCGGCCACGTCGAATGGGCCGATACGTTGGTCTGCTTGATCACCGCATCGACGTAAGGTCCCTCGTCGAACTGCGGGTCGCGCGAGCGCGCCGAGAAACCGTTTTGACCTGCATTCACGCCCGATTGCTGCCGCAGCCGGTGGACGGCGCAGACGATCGACGATGAATCCAAGCCGCCCGAGAGCGCCGTGCCCACCGGCACGTCGGCCCGCAGCCGCAGCCGCACCGCATCGAAGAATAACGAGCGCCACGCCTTGGCCGCGCCGTCCGCGCGGTTCGGCTGCAGCGCTCCGTCAAGCTGGTACCACCGCTTCGGCTCGTTCCGCGCGGCCAACTGCTCGAGCGTTGCCTCGACATAAGTTCCCGGCGGGAACTGCCGCACGTCCGCGAAGAGCGTTCGCTCGGTGTGATCGGTCAAACCCCAGTTGAGATATTCGTACGTCCGCTGACCGTCGAGCCGCGCCCGCCAGCCGGGCAGCGCCGTGAATTGCTTGATCTCGGACGCCAGCGCCAGCGAACCGTCGGGCGATCGCCACCAATAGAGCGGTTTGACGCCAAAGCGGTCGCGCGCCGCGAACAGCCGCCGCTGCGCGCGATCGTACAGCACGAACGCGAACATGCCGTTGAAGCGATCGAGACAGGCCGCGCCCCATTGCGCATAGGCGGCGAGCATCACCTCGGTATCGGTCCCCGTCGAGAACGCATGTCCGAGCTTCTCCAACTCCGGACGGAGTTCGAGATAGTTGTAAATCTCGCCGTTGAAGATGATCCAATAGCGCTCGCTGCGATCTGTCATCGGTTGATGACCGGCCGGCGTCGGATCGATGATCGAGAGCCGCCGGTGCCCGAACGCAAGCTGCGCGGCGCCCGGCCTATCGCCGGCCCCGCTTGTCCGGCACTCCGCGGGCGTATCAGGACCGTCGCCGCGCCAGACGCGATCCCCGGCAAAGGACACGTAGCCCTCCCCGTCCGGCCCGCGATGCCGCACCAGGTCGCACATGGCGCGAACGGACGTTTCGGTCACGCCGCCGTTCGGATTGATCAACGCTGCCAGTCCGCACATCGGCTCAGCGCGCTTCCGCTGCAGAGGCCAGCGCCCGGTATCGCTCGATCAGCTTGGCAGTGTTGGTTTCCAGCCTGTAGTGCGCACGAACGTGGGCAAGCATCGCCTCCGTGCGTTGACGCACGGCCTCGCAATCCGGATCGGCGGCGATGGCTGCAATCGCTTCGGCCAAAGCGGCGGCATCCCCGACCGGAACCACGACGGCCCTGCCGTCGCGCGCAAGATCGATACAGCCGCGCGCGTCGGTGGTGACGATCGGCAATCGCGCGAAGGCGGCTTCCACCAGCACTGTCGGCAGGCCCTCCGAATGCGATGGATGCACCAGCAGATCGGCCGCCGCCATCGCCAGCACGACATCGTCGGACGGACGCACGCCAAGGCATGTGATATTCGAGCGCCTGGCAAGCATGTCGCGCAGCGGCCCGTCGCCGACGGCAACGCCGAGCATCGGCTGACCGGCAAGCCGGTCCATGGCTTCGCCGAGTTCCACGATGCCCTTGGACGGAAGCAGCGCGCCGACATAGAGCGCGATGAAACGGTCCTGCGGCAGGCCGAGCCGGCTGCGCGCGGTTCGCTTGTCCGGCAATTTTTCAAAGCGCGAAGGCGAGACGCCGATCGACAGCGAATCGACCGCGACGCCCGTCAGCCGCTTTGCCTCGGCCGCCAGCGTCGGCCCGTTGGCGAACGCATAGGCCGCATCACCGACCACGGCTTTCAGCAATCGCATGTTGCGCCGGTTGTAATGCGGAAGGAGATTGACGTCGTCGCCGAGCATGCCGACCAGATACGGGACGTTCCAATGCCGGGCGAGCCGCCGCGCCACGGCGCCGGCCGGCATCGCAAAAAATCCCTGGATCACTTCCGGGCGCGGAAGCCGCAGCGCGCGCACCGCGAGATATTGCGCGATGTCCGGCACGAACCACTCATTCTCTCGCGGCAGGGTTGGGTAGCGCGGCCGAACAATGGAAAAGCCAAGCTCCGACTGGCGCAAAGGCGGCGCGCGATAGGTTTTCCAGCGCGGTTCGATCCAATCCAGCAACGGCGGCACCCAGGGGATCGGACCGACCACCGTTACGTCGAGGCCGGCTTCCGCCATGAGGCGAAGCTGATCGCGATGAAAGACGCCGGCCAGATGATCGCCCCATGGATAACCCTCGGCGACGACCAGAAGCTTGATCGCCACGCGTCACCCGGCCCGGCACGCGCGAATATGCGAGATCGTCCGCGCCAGCCCCGTCTCGAGCGGCACCGGATCAAATCTGCCGGCGATGCGCTGGAGCTTCGCGCGACTGCCGTAGCAGCGATCGACTTCGAACGTCGTACGGTTGTCCGGCATCGGCCGAGAAACGATCTCCGATTGCGATCCGGTGAGTTTGACGATGGCCTCCGCCAAGGCGCGCACGCTGGTTTCCAGCCCGCTGCACGCATTGACCACCTCGCAGCCTGATGCCCGATCCGCCATCGCCAGCGCTGCCGCGACGACATCCGCCACAAAAACGAAATCGCGGGTCTGCGCACCGTCGCCATAGACCTCGATGGGCTGCCCCTCCATGGCATGTCCGATGAAGCGCGGGATCACCAGGCGGTGATCCTGTCGCGGGCCGTACATGTTGAAGATGCGCAGGGCGGCCGAGCGCAGGCCGTTCTCGGCATTTTGCGCGGCGAGATACAGTTCGCCGAAGCGCTTGGCCGTGCCGTAATTCGACTCCGGCGACACGGCCAGCGTCTCATCGAGCGCAATGCTCCCGCCCGCCCGGCCATACACTGCCGACGACGACGCATAGACGACCTTCGCGCCGGCAAGTCGCGCGGCCGCGCAGACATTGCGCAGGCCTGCCTCTTCCGTTTCCATCGTGCGCGCCGGTTGCCCGCTGTAGGCCGCGATGCCGACCATCGCGGCGCAGTGAAATATCAGCGAACATCCTTGCGCCGCATCGCGCACTGCGATCGGATCGCAGACATCCGCCTCCACGGCCCGCACGCGAGCGAGCGACGCTTCGGGCAACGCCTTGCCACGCAGGCGGTGATCCAGCACCACCGCCTCCTCGCCGCGCGCCAGCAACGCATCGACAAGGTGGCTGCCGAGAAATCCGGCGCCACCGGTCACCAGCGCGCGCATTGAACCGCCGCTTCTTCCATCGCGCCGGCGTCAGGCAATCGCTTCCAGCCGGCCGTCACGCGTCTCGCGATAGCGCGAATGGTCGCGCGGGCACACGAGATCGGCGCCCAACCGCTCGCCGGCCTTGCTCATCCAGCCGATGCGCCGCGCCGGAACGCCGACCACCAAGGCATGATCAGCGACATCGTCGGTCACGACCGCTCCGGCGCCGATGAAGGCGTAGCGCCCGATGCTCGCGCCGCACACGATGGTGGCATTGGCGCCGATGGTCGCACCCCTTCCCACGCGCGTCGGTTTGAACTCGGCCTTGCGTGAAATCGCCGCGCGCGGATTGAGCACGTTGGTGAACACGCAGCTCGGTCCGCAGAACACGTCGTCCTCGAGCGTCACGCCCTCGTAGACGCTGACGTTGTTCTGGACCTTGCAATTGGCCCCGATCGTCACGCGCGGCCCGATCATCACGTTCTGGCCGATCGAACAGCCGGCTCCGATCGTCACGTTTCCGAGGATGTGGCAGAAATGCCATATCTTCGTCCCCTCGCCGATCGTCGCCGGATCGTCGACATACGAGCTCTCGTGGATAAGCACGCCGCGAAAGCGCGGATCGGATTTCAGCTCGCCGCTCATGGCGACTTGATTCTTGCGGTAAACGGATGGCGCTCGCCGGAGCGCGGCTCGATCGCGGCCGTACGAAACGCCGATACGAATTCCACCGACGTCCGCACCGCGTCGAGTCCAAAGCCACGGCCCGCGAGGATTTCCTCGTAGCTGCGCGTATGCAGATCGCCGAATCCTTCGGAGAATTCGACCTCCTCGCCGTCCATCGACAACGAGCGGAAGGTGCGCTTGTCGCCGATCCCTGCCGGCAGGTCCGCGCGGTCGATCGAGAGGAACCAGCGAATCTTCGCGCGCCCGCATTCGACATAGCCGGCCGCGCGCTGGCCGTCCCGCAGATGCACGCTGCTGCGCCTGATCGGGCCGAACACATGCGCGAGCATGTCGAAAAAATGGATGCCGATATTAGTGGCAACGCCGCCGGACTTCGCCTCGTCGCCTTTCCACGAGGCGTGATACCAGCGCCCGCGCGACGTGATGTAGGTCAGGTCCACGGCGAACTCGTTCTTGGGCGAGGCGTCCACCTTGGCTTTGAGCGCCTTGATCACCGGATGTAAGCGCAACTGCAGGATGGTGGAAATCCGCCGGCCGGTTTCCCGCTCGATCTCGGCGAGCCCGTCGATGTTCCACGGATTGAGCACCAGCGGTTTCTCGCAGATCGCGTCGGCATCGGATCGCAGCGCAAACCGGCAATGCGCATCGTGCAGATAGTTCGGCGAGCAGATCGCGACATAGTCGACCTTCTCCCCGCGCCGTCGCAGCTTGTCCACATGCCGGTCGAAACGCTCGAATTCGGTAAAGAAATGCGCGTCGGGAAAATAGCTGTCGATGATGCCGACCGAGTCGCTTGGATCAAACGCTGCCTTGAGCGCGCCGCCCGTCGCCTTGATCGCCTGCAGGTGCCGGGGCGCGATATAGCCGGCTGCGCCGATGAGAGCGAAGGAGGTCATGGTTGTCAGTGCCGTAAGCTATTGGCGCCAGCGGCGTCAACCGCGCCTGCGCCGGTCAAGAGATCGCGATCGATCGCAATGTCGAGTTCCGCCGGAGTCCAGCCCAGCAGGCGTTGCGCCTTGCGGATATCCGCATAAGACACCGCTGGCTCGCCCGGCCGCATCGCGATTTCGCCAAACCGCAACAGGCTGCGCGACGCACCGAGACGATCGGCGATGTTGCAGAGGAAATCGCGCAGCCGGATGCCGTTGCCGCTTGCAATATTGAAAATATCGAATTTCGCGCGCGGCAGATCGAACGCAAGTTTCTCGTACGCCGTGCAAACATCGCCGATGCCGATGAAGTCGCGTTTCTGTTCGCATGGCGACAGCGCAATCGGCTGCCGGCTCCGCAGCTTCTCGACCGCCTGCGGAACCAGTTTTTGCGGATTGTCCAAGGTGCCGAACGGAATGAAGAGCCGCGCCACCCGCGTGGGCACGCCATGTCGCTCTGCAAGTTGCCGCGCCCGCAGGGTCTGCATCAATTTCGATAGACCATAGGGCAGATCGGGGTTGCAAGGATCGTCTTCCCGGCTTCCCGATTCCGCGCTTTCATATTCGGCCGACGAGCCGGTGATGATGATGCCGCACGTCCCGCCGCCGAGCGCCCGATAGAGCGGCGAAAGCGGTGTAACATTGACGGCCTGCGCGCGATCGAGATCGTAATCCGGCGAAGCGTAATTCTCGGCATAGCCGGCGTGATGAATCCAGAGGCTTGGCGCGTGACTGTCGACGAACCGCGGGATTGCGTCTGCTTGGCGCAAATCGAGCGGATAGAGTTCGACCATCGGCGCGATCGAAGCCAATCGTCGCGCCGCGACGCCCTGATATTGGTTCCGCGGTCGCCCCAATGTCGCGATGACCCTCTCGCCGCGCATGGCAAAATGGTTCGCCAAATGAAATCCGACGAAGCTCGAAACGCCCGTGACGACGACGACGCTCATGGCAGCGCCCAGGATATCGTGGTCGGCGGATCGTCGAGCGCGCGCGTATCCGCCTCGGCCGGGTCGTGCGGAATCGAAGCGCAATTTGCGAGCAGCGAAAAATCGTCCGCGATGCCCTGGAAAGCCGTCCACAATCCGGGCGGCACGACCACAAGCTTGTAATCCTCGGGTCCGAGCATCAGATCAACGACACGCCCGTGGCTGACACTACTGGGACGGTCGTCGCACACCACCAGACGAATTCGCCCGACCGGCACCGCCAGGTTCAAAGTCATGCGCCGGTGTCGCTTCCAGCCCTTCACCGCGCCGCGCCGCACCGTGGAGAAATAGATCTCCCCGAATTTGGAAAAATGCGGCGCGTCCGCGCGCAGCATGTGCATCACCGAACCGCGATCGTCGGCGATAATGCGCAGCGGCACGATTTCAACACCCGCTATCGTCATGCATTCGCGAGGTATTCGCCGATCTGCCGCTCGGTGATGGCGACTGCATCGGCACCGGCGCCAACTTCGCGATACCACGTCACGGTCTGATCGATGGCGCGCGGGAAATCCCAGCGCGGATGCCAGTCGAGCAGCGTCTTCGCCTTGTCGGTCGAGAGCATCAGGAGCTGCGCCTCGTGCGGCCCATCGGCTTGCGGCGTGACGATCACCTTGCCGCCGTCCCACCGTTCCGCCACCGCCTCGGCCAGCTGCTGCACGGTGCGCACATTTTCGACATTGGGTGCAAAATTCCACGATCCGAGCGCAACCTTATCTTGCGCCGACAAACGGGCCGCGAGCAGCAGATAGCCCGAGACCGGCTCCAGCACATGCTGCCACGGCCGTGTCGCGCGCGGATTGCGCAACCTGATCGGCTCGCGCCGTTCCAGCGCATACACGCAGTCCGGCACGATCCGGTCGCGCGAGCGATCGCCGCCGCCGATCACGTTGCCGGCGCGCCCGGTGGCGGCGCCGAATTTTTCGCGCTGCTGAAAATAGGCGGCCTGATACGCGGCAAAGATGGTCTCAATCGCCGCCTTCGAGCTGGAATACGGATCGCTTCCCCCGAGCTCGTCGTTCTCGCGATAGGCCCAAATCCACTCTTTGTTCAAATAGCACTTGTCGGACGTGACAAAGACCAGCGCACCGACCGACGGTGTTTCCCGGATGGCTTCCAGCAGATTGACGCCGCCGCCCACATTGGTGTCGAAGGTGAGCTTCGGCATCTCGTACCCGCGGCGCACCAGCGCCTGCGCGGCCAGATGAATGACGATGTCTGGCTGTTCTTCAGCAAGCGCGTGGCGCACCACCGCAGGATCGCGAATGTCACCGAAATGCTGCTTGATCCGTTGATCGAGCCGCAACATGCCGAACAGCGGCGCATCCGGTTCCGGCGGCAATGCCAATCCGGAGACTTTGGCGCCGAGCCCGACGAGCCACGTGCACAGCCAGCCGCCCTTGAAACCGGTCGAGCCTGTCACCAGAACCCGGCGACCGCGCAGGAGGCCGAGTTCCTTCACCAGGTCACCCAAGGCGCCCTGCCCTTCTCGTAGATTTCGTTCAGCAGCGCATAGTCCCGGTAGGTGTCCATGCATTGCCAGAAGCCGTCGTGCGAATACATCGCCATGCGTCCCTCGCGCGCGAGCCGCGGCAGCGGGTCGGCCTCCAGCACCTGATCGTCGCGTTTCGCGTCGAGATAATCGAACAGCTTCCGGTGGCAGACGAAGAAGCCTCCCGAGATTCGTCCCGCCGTGGTCTGCGGCTTTTCGTTGAACTCGGTCAGGCGACCATCGGAATCGTGCTCCAATTCACCGAAGCGTCCTGCCGGCCGCACCCCGCTCACCGTCACCAGCGGTTGGCGCTTTTGGTGGAACGCGAGCAGCGTACGCAGATCGACATTGCTGACCCCGTCGCCGTAGGTGAGCATGAAACTGTCGTCGGACCCGATATAGCGTTCGATCCGCTTCACCCGCGATCCGGTCATGGTATCCTGCCCGGTTTCGGCAAGCGTTATCCGCCAGTCGATGGCCGGGCGCTGCACGTCAAATACAATCTGCGAACCGCGCGAGAAATCGATGGTGAAATCGTTGGTGCGGGTTTGATAGTTGAGGAAGAAATCCTTGATCACCGTCCCCTTGTATCCGAGGCAAAGCACGAAATCCTTGAACCCCTGCGCCGCATAGCCGGACATGATGTGCCAAAGGATCGGATAGCCGCCGATCGGGATCATCGGCTTGGGCAGATCGTCGGCGACGCCGCGGATGCGGGTGCCCTGACCGCCGCACAAGATCACGACTTTCATCGCGCCCCTCCTGCCGCCGCATTCGCGCGGCCGCGCCATTGTGCGACTGCGACGCCGACTGGTGACCACAGAGCGTCGAACATCCAATAGCCTCCCTCGACCAGACCTTGCATGCGCTTGCCGCCGTTCCACAACGCAAGCCCGTAACGCAGCGCAAGCTTCTGCCGGCTGATCACGCCTTGTAACCGAGCCGTCCAAGACGCTCCGCCAAGGCGGCTCGCCATGCCGAGGACTTCGAGCGGTTCGCGATAACGCTCCGCCTGCCGGTCCGGCATCAGCGAGGTCTGCTCGGCGTGCACCCGCATCTTCATCAAGGATTCGGGAATGACCGCGATTTTTCCGCCGGCGGCGATAAGCGCGACCGAAAGCGCAAAATCCGATGCATAGGTCAACCGCTCCTGGTAGCCGCCGACCGCCACGGCGTTTTGGCGCCGATACATCATGCTTGAATGCGCGACAGGATTGCCGCGTTGAAAACTGTCGACAAGTTTTTCATGCTCGGAAGGCACGCGAAAGGTGCCGAGTGGCCGTCCTTCGGAATCGATTTCATCATACCAGCTCGCGACCAGCACCACATCGGGGTGGCGGTCAAGAACCGCCGCCTGTTTTTGCAGACGATCCGGAACCGGCACATCGTCGCCGTCATTGACCGCAACGAGCGGCGCTCGCGCCGCCCCAAATGCGCGCGCAATGCCTTGCGTGAACGTCTTCGGCCCGCCGCCCGGCGGGTCGAGCAGCCGCACCCGCGAGTCCTGCGTTGCATAGCGCCGCAGTATATCCGGCGTTTCATCGGTTGAGCCGTTGTCGTTGATGACAAGTTCAAAATCCGCGAATGTCTGCCGCAGAACGGCATCCAGTGTCTCGCCGAGATAGCGCGCGCCATTACGCACCGTCATGATGACGCTGACCGCCGGAGTCACTTCGCCAGCTCAGCGACCAACGCGATGCAGCGTTGCATAAGGGCTTCGGCCATGAACGAATCGCGCTCGTAGAGACCACTATCTCCTGACACGCTTATTCGCCCGTTTGTCGTAACAAGATCGTGCATTATGATAACAACGCGGATCTATACGGCAGCGTCCACCGGAGCATCGAGTAGATGCTTTTTAATTCGCATAGTTTCATCTTCTTATTTCTGCCCGCGACACTCGTGGGTTTTTTCGTTCTTGGCGGAGTACGGACGCGGTGGGCCGTCGCTTGGCTGGCCATAGCATCGTTGGTGTTCTATGGCTGGGAGGCTCCGTGGCTGCACGTTGCGCTGCTTCTGGCATCGGTTGCGTTCAACTACGCCGTTGGTCTCGTGCTCATTCGCAATTCGCGAAATCCGAACCTTCGCAAAGTCGCGCTCGCTCTGGGCGTCATCTCAAATCTGCTGATCATCGGTTATTTCAAATATGCCGGATTCTTGGCCGGCGTCTTCGGGGGATCGATCGGTGCGATCCTGCTGCCTCTCGGCATATCGTTTTTCACCTTCACGCAGATCGCGTTTCTCGTCGACGCCTATAAAGGGCTGGCGAGGGAGTACAACCCCATCAACTATCTCCTGTTCGTCACCTATTTTCCGCACCTGATCGCCGGACCGATCCTGCATCACAAGGAAATGATGCCGCAGTTCGACTCGTCCGCAATCTTTCGCCCGAATTTGGAGAGTCTGTCCCTCGGCCTGTCGTTGTTCGTGATCGGTCTTGCGAAGAAACTGCTGCTGGCCGATTCGCTCGCGCCCTATGCCGACATCGCCTTTGCAAGCGCCCCGCACATTGATTTGACGTTTGCCGAGGCATGGGGCGGCGCCCTCGCCTACACGCTGCAAATCTATTTTGACTTCTCGGGGTATTCCGACATGGCCATAGGCCTGTCCCGCGCCATCGGTATCCGTATTCCGCTCAATTTCAATTCGCCCTACAAGGCCGACAGCATCATCGATTTCTGGCGGCGCTGGCACATGACCCTGTCGCGTTTCCTGCGCGACTATCTCTATTTTCCGCTCGGCGGAAATCGCAAGGGCCCGTATCGCCGCTATGTCAACCTGATGATAACCATGCTCCTGGGTGGCTTGTGGCACGGCGCAGGCTGGACTTTCATCATCTGGGGCGGCCTGCACGGGCTCTATCTGACGATCAATCATGTGTGGCGCAGTGCCGGGCGTCACATGCCGCGCGGAGCTGCCTTGGCCGTGACGTTCTTCGCCGTGGTCTGCGCCTGGGTCTTTTTCCGCGCCGAGAACTTGGCTGTGGCGAAGGCCATGTTCGTGGCGATGTTCGGCGGACACGGTCTCGTGGTGCCATCCGCGTTTGGCACACTGCTTGGACCGCTCACGGCTCATGTCCCCGGAATTGAATTTGGCGGCATGTTCCAGCACGCGCTATGGCCGGTCGAGCGATGCCTTCCCCTCATCGGTTTCGGTCTGCTGTGGGTCTTCCTGGCCCCCAACACCCAGGAGGTGTTCGGCCAGTTCGAAGTCGCACTGGCGCCCACCCCACCGGACTTGGCGCCGAGGCAACTGGCCTGGCGGCCGAGTTGGGTGTGGGGCGTCGGCCTCGGTTGCGTGCTCGGCATTGCGGTCTTCGTCATGTCGGGCCCATCGCCCTTTCTGTATTTCCGTTTCTGAACGATGGTGTGGCGCCGCTATTTGCTCATTTGTCTTGGCGCTGCGCTGGCGGTCGTGTGCGCCGGCGCCGTGGTGAATTACGTCGTCGATGTTCGCCAGATATATGTCGGCTCCGGCGGCGCCTCTTATTACGACCGGTATGCGCAACAATTGGTCCAGTCGAAATACGGTTTGGTCGGGAATTCCTTTCCCCGACCGATCAAGCTGCGCCTCGCCGAACTGTCGGACGCCGACTGCTACGTCACGGGATCGAGCCGCGAGATGCAGATCGATATCGAAACCATGCCGGCGCTCGGTAAGGTCTGCCGCAAGGTGACCAATCTGGCGGTGTCCCGCGGCGCATTCGAGGACCTCGTCGCCGCCGCCGGCATGGTCGCCGCCAACCCCCATGCCCGGCGCCTGTTCATCGGCGTGCAGTCCTGGGGTTTCCGCAGAGCCGCCGATGACGGCTGGAGCGAGGAGCCCGACGCCTACCTGAGGGCGCGCGCAATGTTCCATCTAAAGGCTGAACCGAACGCGCACGCCGGAGCCTCGGCGAAGCTGCAAAATCTGATCAACGGTGAATATCTGCTGCGCAACCTGGAGGCCGTTTGGGACAGTGGAATTGGACACTCCCCTTTTCCCCCGATCGTAGCGATCGGACCGGACGGTCAAGCTCCCCGTGACAAGGACGAAATTTTTTGCCCTGATGGTCGACTGCAATATTCACGTTCCGCTGTTGCCAAAATTCCCATGCCGGTGGCGGCTGTCGGCGAGGGCAGTTACAAGCTTTCGCCCACGGTGCCCGCCTTCGATCCTGCGGTTGCCGCGGAATATAGCCGTATCGCGGAGGCGCTGAATGAGCGCGGTATTGTCACCGAATATATCCTGATGCCCTTTCATCCGAAGATTTGGGAATGCGCCAAGCCATTTGTCTGCACCACGCTCACGACGGTGGAGCGCGACCTCCGCAGCCTAGCGCAGCAGCAAGGCGCGAAGGTGCTCGGAAGCTTCGATCCGCGCAAGCTTGGCTTGGACTGGAGGAGCTTCATGGACGACATGCATCTCGCCCAGCAGGAGCAATACAAGGTTCCGGTTGAACTCGCGCAAGCGAAGCCGGTCGCGGCGCCGCCTGCACAAACAGAGCTTGATTTGCACGCACGATACAAGACTTGTGCGTCTCCCTAGACATTGTCCCACCCGCCATCATCTAGTCCGCGATCAACGCGGCGTGGCGCAACGCGAAACGGGCTGAAATGAACGGCCTGCTTTCCCAATCCGGGAAATGGCTGTGAAATCGTCGCCGGTAGTATTCCTGCAGCTCCCGCGCCCCGGCGGGCGGCGGCCGATTGTCCACGACATCGAATGTGTCGAGGCACAGATCCGAAATTTCCTCCGGCGTGTTCTCCTGCCAGACCAATTGCTCCTCGGTCATGATGTCGAAAATTTTCTCGGATGTGAGATCGCTTGCGAACAATCCGAGATCCCAAACGTCCCGAAAGCTGATGAGACGACCGCTCGGCAGGTGGCGAACCAACATTGGAATCCAGGGGTCGTTCGGGCCGAGCGGTGTGCCGCTTGGCGGCATCTGATTGGCTATTGCCGTCGGGCGCCGCAGCACCGACGGGACGCAAACGATGCCGGCGGTGTTGCCTAAAAAAAACTTGCACTTGGCGGACAGATAAATATCGGCAAACGCATCATAGTTTTCATACGCGTAGTCGATGACCTGCGGTGGCCGTTCTTGCGGCAAGCGGGTCACCACGCCGGCACCCATGCGAATGGCATATCCGCCACGCTCGGCAACAATCTTTGCGGCTTCCAGATAGTAGAATGGATTGCCGTTGCGGGCCGCATGGATTTTTTTTTCGAACGCGGGAACATTGATCTTGTCATAGTATTCCGGCTCCCGCGCGTGAAAACAGACAAACCACGCATCCGGTGCCATGCCAAGCGAGCGCAGGAAATCCTTGCCGCGCGCATCTTCTTCCGGCGTGAACGAGAGAAAGACCTGCGGACCGAACAGCCTGGGGCTATGGTAGTTCAGCCAGCGCGCGTCGTTGAAGCGAGTGAGGCGAAAAATTGGACCCATTGCTGAAAGCAACCAGTCGATCGTCCGGCTTTCCCAAATCGTGATCAATCGCTCGTACATGTCCATCAGCGGGCGGTTGGCTGGCGAATGCATGACAAAGATCAGTAGGGTCCGAGCTGGCTTTCCCTCCCGAGTCCAGAGCCGCAGGTAATAGTCCGGGACCACGGCCAGGCTTCCGATGCGTTTCACCGATCCAAAATGGCAAAAACGGATCCGGTAAAACGGTTCACAGAGGTAGAGGACCGCCAGCATCGGCAATGCGATCGGCAGAACGCACAGCAGTTTCAGCCCCGCCAGCAGCGCGACCTTGCAGCGGTAGAGAAACGGCCTCATCCGCCCGAATAACGACCCGGCGTCAGTTCTCATACGAGCACAAAACGCCCACGGTACTCCGATCGGAAACGATCCAGCGCCGCCGTCGCCGCTTCGCCGAGCGGCAAAATCGTCGACTCGCCCTCGTTCAAGCTGCGTGGATGACGGATCGGATGGCCGTGAAATGACGCACCGTGCTCGAAGGGCGATTCATCGAGAAAATCGCCGGCCGCGCGGCCGAGAACATCGGCAACAAAGGCCGCATCGATGGTCGTACCGAGGATGTTCCAGCGATGGCCCGACGATCCCAGGCTGGAAACCGTGTGCTTCATGGCAAACAGCTGTTTTGTCGCCCGATCGATCGCTCGGTCCGGTGGAGTGAGCCTGTTTGCAGGACCAGCCCAGGCGATGACCAGCAGATCGCGCGTGAAGCCCGTGGGCTCGACGGTTTCGGCTCGGCAGCCGGCGGAAGCCAGAAGATTGAGCAAACCCGTTCGCGTGAAATGATGATGAAGATCGCCAAAGAGCAGCCCGCTCGGCTTGCGTTCAACATCGGGAACGTGAATGAAAATGCGACCCTCGGGGGTCAGCCATGTTTTGACACGGACAAGCAGCCCCAGCGCGTCACGCACATACATGAGCGATTGCGAGATCGTCACCAAGTCAAAGGGACCTCGAATCGAATCCAGGTCTGCAAAGAACTGCACGCCGTCGCCCACGGGAAAAAACTTCCTCATGTTTGGGTTGACGTCGTACGCCACGCGTTTTGCAAGCGGAAAACGGGCCGCGATCGCACGCAGCAACCGGCCGTCAAAGCTCCCGACATCGAGGACGGCCTGCGGCGGCCCTGGAAGCCTCGACCCGATCAATTCCGCCTGATGATCGGGTGCTGGCACGGACGCGCCCGAGCCAGGCGGTCTCACCGCATGAATCGACGGAGCGTGCGCGGCATAGTCCGAGTTCAAATAGAGCGCTTCGATTTTGTCCGTGACCGCTCCAGCCATCCCGCACTGGTCGCAACTCATGATCACGAGCGGCGCGGGCGCGAAATTGGAAAAGTCGACATGTCGGTACCGCCCCCAGGGCAGGCGGGCAACCGTCCGGGCAGCACTGCCGCAAATGGGACAGGGCGCACCTTCAGCCCAACGCCGCATCGCGTCGTGTTGGACTGGCGAAACATCGCTCATCATTTGACCGGAAATCATCCGACCTTGCGCGAATCCTCAAACCCGCGCGGGATTGAGACCCGCAAGAAACCGCCGTTGGCCTTCGATATCGTCGTCGCTCGGCGCCCAAGGCGCAAACTCGGCTTCGCCGGGAACGAACGGACCGTTGGTCACCTCATGGAACACGGCGATGTCATCTTCGAACAGCACGGTGTGGTACATGCAGGCCGACAACCGGTAAAACAGCACGCGGCCAGACCCCGCCGGCCCCATGGCGACGCGCTCCACCACCCTCCCGTTGTCGTCGAGCAGCACGACAGTGAGCCGGCCTTCGATCATATGGAAGGATTCGCTCTTGCGCGGGTGCCGGTGCGGTCGAACGTAGGGACGGCCCGCATGTGCGATGATCATCTCGTGCAGATTGTCCTGGTTGTCGGGATGCGCGCAGATGCGCGCGCGCCGGCGCGGATTGGCCAGGGCCGCCGTCTTCAGAACGGCCAATTCCTCTGCGCCGATCCGGCCGATCGGCGGCTCGACCAAAAAAACCTCGGGTGAAATCTGCTTCACCGGAAAAACTCCTCGACGCGGTCGCAGACGTAATCCACTTCGTCGGATGTCAGGTTGTCGTGCACCGGCAACGTGAGAATGCGCTCGACCAAGCGCCGTGCCACCGGGATTTCCGGCCGCGGCAGATCGGAATGGGCCGGCTGGTCGGGCATCAAGATCGGATGCTTGATCTTGACCTCGATGCCGCGCCCCAACAGATAGTCCTTCAGCGCGTCGCGTCGCTCGGTGACGATAGTCAAATCGAAATAGACGCTGCGCCAGTTGTGCTTGGCCGGCACTTCCGGAAAGCCGACCAGCTTTCCGAGACGCTCCCAGTAACGACGGGCGTTGGCATGACGCCGCGCCGCCCATTGCCCGAACCAGTCGAGGCTGACCACCAGCAAGGCCGCCTGTATCGCATCGATCTTGTGGTTGAGATCGATATCGACGCAGACCTCCTTGTTGACAGTCCCGAGATAGCGCAGGCATTCGACGCGCTCCTTCACCTCAGGCCGATGCAGCGTTATCGCGCCGGCCTCGCCGTATCCATGCAGAACCTTCATCGGATTGAGGCTGAACGCGCCGGCGTCGCCGAACCCGCCCGCCACTTTTCCGTCCATGCGCGCGCCGAACGCCTGCGCGGCGTCCTCGACCACCAGCAGGCGATGGCGCCGGGCGATCTCCATCAACGCCGGCATGTCGCACAACCGTCCGGTGTAGTGCACGGGAAGAATTGCTTTGGTGCGTGGCGTGATCGCCTGCGCGACCAGACCGACGTCCATGTTCAAGTCCTCGCCGATGTCGACGAAAACGGGCGTCGCTCCGGTCAATCGCAAGGCGTTCAGCGTTGCGATCCACGACATCGGCGTCGTGATCACTTCGTCGCCCTTGCCCACGCCCAAGGCCTTCAGCGCCATGTAGACGGCGCTCGATCCGCTCGCCACGCCGACGGCAAGCGGCGTGCCGCAGACCTCGGCAAAGCGTTTTTCGAACGCCTCGACTTCAGGGCCAAGCAGCATCATGCCGTGGTCGAGCACGCGATGGAACGCCGCCGTCAATTGCTGGCGCAACAGCGGATCGGTGACCGACAAATTCGCGGACCGAACCCGCATTCCGGCTGTGGTGTTAGCCTTCATGGCCGTCCTTGTTCGCCGTTCCAGGTAATATGCTTCGCGCAGATGTGAAACCACAACGCATAGGCATCGATCGGCGATACCGCCGCCGCACCGAACAATTCGGTGGGCGCCAGAACTCGCATCCCCTGCCCTTCATGCACCTTGAGCCGACTGAGGCGAGCGTCCGAAATGTCCGCCTGAAAATACCAGCGCGTCGCTGCCGGCAACCCGGCCTTGGTCCAGTCCACCGCAACGGTCCCGAACGGCTTGAGCCCATCCACCTCGAGTTCCAGTTCCTCGCGCAGCTCGCGGCGAAGGCCCTGCTCCGGTTCCTCGCCATGTTCCAAGACTCCGCCGAACAGGGACAGATAACCGGGAAAGAATATTCCGGGCTTAAGGTCGCGTTCCTGCATCACGTAGCGCTTATCCCCGGCGGTCAGAATTGCACCGACGGAATCGGCAACACCAAGCCGCTGTGGCGGATTCAAAAGCAGCTCAACCCGATTCATTGCGTCGCTTTGGCCAGAATGACCGGAACGGACAGACCGTGCGCCGCCAAAATATCGTCGTGACTGCCGTAACAATGGACGAATTCATCTTTCAGTGTATGCGTCTGCAGCCGGCATTTGGCCTGGATGTCCCACGCGATCTGCTTGACCTGCGCGGTCAGCCCACCCTGCGGCACGTGCTCCTCAAGGACGATGACGTGCTTATGTCTGCGCAGCACATTGGCGATGCCTGCGACATCGAGCGGCTTCACCGTCGGGCATGCGATGAGCGAAACCGAACGCCCCTTCGCGCTGAGACCGACCGCGACCTTTTTCGCCATGTTCATCAGCACACCGTACGACAGGACGGCGACGTCCTCCCCGATACTCAACCGGCGCAACTTGCCGAACACAAACGGCTCGGCGGCATCCTTGGTCAGGATCGGCTCGCCGGCCTTGCCGAACCTTAAGTAGACCGGGCCGCCGCTCTCCCGCCGCACCACCCAGCGCGTGATTTCACGCGACTCCTCCGGATCGGACGGCGCCAGGATCGTCATGGTCGGAATGCTGCCGGCAATGGCGATGTCTTCTTGCGCATAATGCGTGGCGCCCAAAGTTGAATAGATGACGCCGCCGCCGATGCCGACGAGGGTTACCGGAAGATTCTGATAGCCGAGATCGTCGCGCACCATTTCGAACGGCCGGTAGAGCGTGAAGGTGGCGATCGTATAGGCGAACGGCCGCATCCCGCGCAGCGCCAAGCCGGCGCAAATGCCGATCATGGACTGTTCCGCCACGCCGACATTGATGAACCGCTCGGGAAACCGTTCACGGAATTTCGCCATTGGCCCGGCCGGCGAAATGTCGGCAACGACGATGCAGACTCGCTCGTCCTCGCAGCCCAACTCGTAAAGCACTTCCGCAAAAGTATTACGCATGATTCAGGTCCGGGCGCGGCGCGCTCTCAAGTCAGCTCTGCGAGAGCTTTTTTGTATTCTTCGGCATTGGGCGCGCGGTAATGCCACATCGGCACGTTCTCCATGTAGCTCACGCCCTTGCCCTTGATCGTCTTGGCGATCACGGCGAACGGCTTCGCGCCCGACCGCACCGTGACTGTATTATGCAGCGCTTCCCCATCGTGCCCATTGATCGACACGACCTCCCAGCCGAACGACTCGAATTTCTTGTCCAGCGGATAGAACGATGGATGGGTTTCAGACGTGCGGCCGAGGCTCTGGAAATCGTTGTTGTCGATGACCGCCACCAGATTGCTGGCGCCGAGGCTCGACGCCATCATCACGGCTTCCCAGGTCGAGCCTTCCTGCACCTCTCCGTCGGAGAGCACCGCGTAGACGATGTTGCGCTCATGCGTCGAAACCTTGCGCATGCGTTCCGCGAGCGCCATGCCGAGCGCCATGGAAAGCCCATGACCGAGACTGCCGGTCGCAGCCGCAACGCCGGGAATGCCGAGATCGGGATGCGCGCCGAGCAAACCGTCGGCCGTGCAATAGGTGTCGAGCGCGCTCTTCGGCAGGATTCCAAGATCCTCCAGGATCGCGTACTGCGCCATGCAGCCGTGGCCTTTGGACAAAAGGAAAATGTCGCGAAAAGTCCCCGCACCATCCTTGCGCAACAAGCCGCTGTAGATGCAGTCGAGAATCTCCATGCAGGAGAACGCCGGCGCCACATGGAGCGCGGTGACGCGCTGAGAAACGTCAAGGATGCGCCTGCGGTAGCGCTTGCAGCGAGCCGCGGCAGCGTCGCGGTCGAAAGTGTTTCTCATTCGATGATCGTCCAATCGTAATCGCCGGTGTAACCGGCTTCGGCGAACAGCTTGATCCAGCCGGGAGGATAGTCGTGGAACTCGGCAGTCAGCACCCAGCTTTCGAACACCTGCTTCTGCTCCGGCGAGAGATAGGAGTCGACCTTCACGAAGCCTTTGCCGGGCGCCAGGCGCTCCATCTCCTGCAGCGCGATTTTGCAGCGCTCGCGCGGCAGATTGTGGATGGTGTTGATTGCCAGCACGGCTTGAAAGCTCCCCGAAGGAAACGGCAGCCGGTCGGCCGAACCGAGGTGCAGACGGCCGATGACTTCGGGCTCGCATTTCATCAGCGCATATTCCGAAATGTCGATGCCGTACGCGTCGACACCCAGTTCCAGCAGGTCCTTGACCAGAAAACCTTTGGCGCAGCCGATGTCCAGCACACGATTGCCGGGCTTGAGCTCGAAATGCGCGACGATGTCACGCGCCACCGGCCGCCAGCGGCCGTCGTAGCGATAACCGCCATAGCCATATTCGCGCGGGCCGTCGAAATAGAGCTCGCCATATTGCCTGGAAATCCGGATGACCTCGTCGGATTTCCCGGCGCCGCGGGCCTGAACGTTGCGCTTGCCGCCCTTCGGCAACGATCGCAGCAGATCGACTTGCGGCATGCTCAACTCGCCTGCCTTGCGGCGGGATAATCCCGCTGCTGCGCCAGCGCCAGCCCCGCCGCGAGCGGCGTGAACCGAAAGTTCGGGAAAGCGGCAAGGCACGCCGCTGGGTCGAACGCGCGGTAGCCGCCATGCGGCATCGGCCCGCTGCGCGGCGTCGATTTGACCGACACGGCCCGGCCCGAGGTCGCGACCACCATCTCGGCGATCTCCCTGAAACTATGAACCTGCCCGGTCACCGCATTGAGACTGCCTTCGGATCGGCGGAGCAGAATTCGCAACGCCAGCTCTCCGACATCGTCGATGAAGACATGGTCGCGTCGCTCCTCCCCTTCGCCGAACAACACGATATCCTTGTTCGTATTGGCAAGCCGGCGAAACCGATTAGGCCCATAACCGTCGTGCGGATCGCCCGGCCCGTAGACCAGCGACGGCCGCAACGTCGCCTTGGGCATTTTCACTTCGGCAGTAAACGCCAGCTCGCGCGCGAGATGCATGGCACCATGCAGCGATTCCGGGGCCCGCGCGGACTTCTCCGTCAGCGGCAGCGGACCATCGGCAAAAACCGCATCGGAACTGATGTTGAGCACATGCGCGACCGGCGCTTTGGCGAGCGCGGCGACCATGGCTCGCACCATCACCAGATTGTCGGCCAGCATCGCAGCCGATCTCACCGGCGCGATTGCGGAAACCGCGACAAAGGCATCGTCGGATCGCAGCTGCGACGCAAGCCGATCGGCGGCGTCTTGCGTCAAGAGATCAACCTCGCGGCGCGTGAGTGCCAAAACCGGAATGCCGGCCTTCCGCACCGCGGCCGTGATCGCCCCGCCGATAAATCCGCCGGCGCCCATGACGACCACGCGGGCAGGCTTGGCCGGCTGCGCGTTCAGATGGGTCAACACGGGTCAGGCCTCAAAGCCGGCATGCCGAGCGTGTGATAGGTGAACCCCGCCGCCGCCGCCGCGCGCCCGTCCAGCATGCGATAGGGATCGATGATGACGCGGCCGGCCATGGCTGATGCCAGCGCGGACGGGGTCAGCTCGCGATACTCCGGCCAAGGCGTCGCAATCACCAGCACATCGGCGCCCTTCGCGCAGGTCAGCGCACTGCTGGCGGCCTCGGTAAACGGCGCAACCGAGTTCGGCACCACGGGATCGTGCACCCGGACCTGACGGTTTTTCAGATGCGACAATAACTGCAGCGCCGGCGAGTTCTTGGTCGAGTTGGTATTCTCCTTGTACGCGAGCCCCAGCACCGCGATGCGTGCGCGGCTGTTGTCGGACAAGATCTTCTGCAGCGTACGCCAGGTCCAATCCTTCCGATGGGCCGAATTGCCGAACCAGGCGCGCACCAAACCAACGTCCGTGCCTCTTCCTTCTCCGATGTCGAGAATGGTGCGCAAATCACGCTCGAGATTTCCGCCCGATAGTCCAAGCCCGGGCTTCAAATAGGCCTTCGGACCGATGCGCTTGTCGAGTTTCAGCGCCGGCACGATTTCCGCCCAATCGGCGCCGACCGCCTCGCTGATCTCGGCCAGCACATTGGCGACCGTGACCGACGCCACCAGGCAAAAGTTGATGCTGATCTTCGCCAGTTCGGCGGATTCGTAACGCATCGGCAGGATCGGACAGCCGAAGGATTCCAGCACCTGACGATAGGCCGCCGGAAGCGGTCGGGATGGATCGTCGACGCCAACGATGAATCGTTCGGGCCGCATCGCACGCTCGACTGCGCGTCCGAAGATCAATGTCTCGACTTGATAGATCACCCGTGCGTAAGGAATTTGCGTGAGCGCGCGACAAAATCCCGGCGGCACCTGACACAGCACGACCAGAACAGCATCCTCCCGCAACATTTTGGCCACGCCATCGATCAGGGCCCGGATCGGTCCCAGGTCCGATTTTGCCTCGTCATCGGTCGGCACATCGGCGGCGATGTAAACGACATCGCATTGTTTCAAATCGGCAATCTTGTCGGTGAAGCTCAATCGCTCCGCATGCGCGGCAACCAGATCATCCAGTCCGGGCTCCGCGATCGGCATTCGGCGCGCGCGCAATCCCGCGATCAAGGCGAGGTCGGCATCGTAACCAAAGACCGGAAATCCCTGCGCCGCGGTCGCCGCCGCCGAATTGATTCCGAGATGAGTCATGCCGGCGAAGCCGACAATCGGCTTGCTCACTTGGTTGCTCCGGCGCCAAGCCGGCGCAGCGTCTGCTGCAGCCAAAGGTCCTGCGAAAGATCCGTTTCAACGCCTTTCGCGATCAGACCCTTGAAATGCGCGTATTCCAGCGCCCAGGTCGGATCGTCCTGCACCAGCGTGACCTGCGTCTCCGGCGGGCGGCCGGACGGCAACACGCGCTCCCGGTGGGTGAAGATCGACGGCCCCCATTTGCACAGGCTTTCGATATGCGCCGTGCCCTTCTCCGCCAATACATCGCAGGTGAAATGATTGCGCCACATGCAGAGCGTCATCTCCAATTCCAGCCGCGGCGTATTGTCCTCCGTGCCGATGATGACGTGATCGGGCGCCCGATTCTCAAAACGGTTGACCGCTAGCAGTTTGAAGCTGTCGGGCAGATTGCCGAACCAGTAACGGCAGGTATCGAGCAAGTGCGAGCCCAGGTCCGGCAGCACGCCGGCATCGCGGTCGCGCCAGGCACTGTCGCGCACGAGGCGCGCGGTACCGTTGCCATAGAACATCCGGCACGAATAAATCCGCCCGAGCGCACCGGACGAAATCAGGTCGCGCATCCTGACGAAATGCGGCTCGAAGCGGTGATTGTAGGCCGTGTAGCAGATCGCACGCTTGGAACGAGCCAACGCCTGCAGCGCGATGACTTCATCATCGCGCTCCGTCCACAGCGGCTTCTCCACCAGCACATGCTTTCCGTGCGACAGCAGGTAGCGCAGCAGGCCGATCTTGGCCTGATCGGGAACGCAAGCCAGCACCGCGTCGTAATCCGACAGCGGCACATCCTCGATGCGTCGATACTCCGCTTCGGTATTGACCGGATCGACACTGGCGACGAAGTCCGCACCGGCATGCTTACGCCGCTTGTTTCCCTGCACGCCGAGGCCGGCAACGATGATTTTCACGGCAGTGCTTCAGGCAAAATGGACTTGGCGTTCGACCGCATCGATCTTCGCCAAAACGCTTTCCGGTTTGATCGGAACATTTCCCTCCACTTCGCATTCGCAGGCGGCCGCGATGCTGCCGAGGATCGTGGCGGTCACATCATTGCCGCTGTCGAGTTTTGCGAGTGTCGCGTAGGCAAGCAGCGCATCGCCGGCCCCGACCGCATCCACCACCCGATTGGCGAAACTATCGACCACGACGAAGGCTCCGAGGTCCTCCGAACCGATCGCTGACGGAGTGGAAACCACGACGCCGCGGCTCCCGAGTTTGAGAATCAGCGTCTTGCAGTTGGTCGCATGCAGCAGATTACCGCTGAGCGTAACGATATTGGAATCCTGGTCGGCGAGCGCAAAGCGCGCTTCGCGTTCGTTCGGCGTGATCAGGTCGAAATTCTGGAACTCCGTGATATTGCCCCAGCGGCTCGCCACCTGGCTGTCGGCGACCTTGAAGACATTGGCCGGGATGGCATCGCACAGCGTCGGAATCGTCCGTCGGTTGAATATTCCGTGGCGGAAATCGGAGAACACCACGGCTTGGGCATCCACCTTCGCCACCGCCTCGGCCAGCCGGCCGAGGATGTCGTCCGAAATCGACCGGTTATCCAAGGTGTCGACTTTCAGCAGCCGGTAGTCCTCGGCGACGAAAGCGTTCTTGTTCACAGTCGGGCGCGTCGGATCGATGACGGCCCGCGTATCGACGCCGGCCTCGGCGAGGCCCGCCAGAACGATGTCGCGATTGGCATCGTTGCCGAGCACGGTCGAGAACACCACCTTGGCGCCGGCGGCCCGCATGTGCATGGCAACCACCGCAGCCCCGCCGATGTAATCGACTTTGCGCTCGAACAGCACGCTCATGGTTGGCGTCTTCGTCTGTCCTCCGATCATCGTGCAATAGGTATAGGAGTCGACGATCGTGTCGCCTACCACATGCACGCGCTTGCCGGCGAGCCGCTTCAGCGTGCTCCGCAGATCGTCGAAGGTAACCCCCGCCTGATCCATGGCCGACAAGAGCTTTTCCAGCTTGATCTGCGGCGGCGCCATGTTGATGAGGCCGGAGGACGAATAGACGATGTCGCCCGGCGTGAAGATCACCTGTCCGCCGTAGGATTCGATGACCGAAATTTCCTCCTCGGTTTTGGGATGCACTTTTTCGTTCGGATTGTATTCGTAGCCCTTGGCGAAATAGTCCGGCTGGATGATCGCGATGTTTTCAAGCGGCTTGGCGTTTTCGTCGATGACGACGTAGTCGACCATTTCGAACGCGGCGAGATTGAGCGCGCGCAACTCCTGCGGCACGTGCGGCCGATAGCGCCCCTTGTCGATGTGGCGATCCGCGGTGAGGCTTGCGATCAGCACATCCGCCTTGCCCTTGGCGTAGATCAGGTGCCGCACGTGGCCCGGATGAACCACGTCGAACACACCGTGGCACATGATGACCTTGCGGCTGCGCGGCGGCGCGCCCAGCAGCGCCCGCAGCTCGGCTGGCGTCTTGATCTTGTGCCGGTACTGCGACGACAGCGGCGGCACTGTCGGTTCTTTGCTCAACATCAGCGGTTGGACTCCTGCCCGAGATACTTAAACCACGTCCGGGTGGCCTTCTGTATCGATTCCGGGTCCCACAGCGGCGCGTCTTTCCAGCGGTCGATCTCCGCCATCATGCGGGCAACGCCATCCTCGAACGAAACGGTCGGCTTCCATTGCAGCAGACGGGTGATCTTGCCGATGTCGGCGAAGGTGCAGTCCGGTTCCCCCGGACGCTTGGGGATATGCACCACGTTTCCGCCCAGAAGCTCGACCAGTCGATTGACCGTTTGCGGATTGCCGGCCCCGAGGTTGAAGCGTTCGCCGCTCAAATCGCTTTCAGCCGCGGCAAGGAATGCACGCGCCACATCGGACGCGTAGACAAAATCGCGGCTTTGGGTTCCATCGCCCACCACGGTGAACGGCTTACCTGCAAGCTTCTGGCGGAAGAACACGCCGAACACCGCGCCGTATACCCCGGTCGTGCGCACGCGCGTTCCATAGGCGTTGAAAATGCAGATCGAGTTCGCCGGCAGCCCGTACACCTTATGCCAGTGGAACACTGTCTGTTCGCCGAGATATTTGGACAAGGCATAAGGGTACTGCGGCGCGATCGGATGATCCTCGCGCGTCGGCGTCGCAGCCAGGCCGTAACAGGACGACGACGCTGCATAGAGGAATTTTCGCACCTTGGCCGCGCGGGCACATTCCAGCACCCGCGCTGTGCCCTGCACGTTCACATCCATATATTCGAGCGGCCGTTCGATCGACGGCACGATGTCGCCGATGCCCGCAAAATGAAACACATAGTCGGCTCCCGCAAAAATCGGGTTGCCCGCTTCAAGCTTACGGATATCCGCCCAGGTGCAGCCAAGATTCGCATTGCCCGCATGGTGAGCCAAGTTTGCCTCGCGGCCGCCGGTCAGGTTGTCGATCACGCGGACGGCGAATCCGCGCTCCAACAGCAAATCCACCATGTGGCTGCCGATGAACCCGGCGCCACCGGTTACGACGGCAACAGGTTTGCTCACGCGGCCTTCAGTTTCTTCAGCGTGCGGACGTTGTAGTACCAGTCGTCACTCATGCTGTTCGGCAGCTTTCCTTCGCGGAAGGCCCGGCAGAGATCGCGCACCGCCTCTTCAATCGTGTGCCGCGGCTTGTAGCCGAGGACGCGAAAGATCTTGTCCGAATTGATGTGATAGGAGCGGTTGTCGTCGCTCGGCGTGGTGACGATCTCGATCGGTGGCCGGCCCGGGAACTCCTCCTCCACCACCCGCTTCACCATGCGCGCCAGATCCATGATGCTCATGTTCTGATAGCCGACGTTGAAAATCTGGTTGGCGATTTTTTCCGCCGGCGCTTCGAGCAACAGCATGACCGTGTCGCAGTAGTCCTGGATATGCAGGTTCGGGCGCAGCTGGCTGCCTCCGAAAACCGTGATGCGGTTGTTGGTGATGGCATGGTTGGTCAGAATGTTGACCGACAGATCGAGCCGCTGACGCGGCGCGTAACCGCAGACGGTCGCCGGCCGAAAGATCACGCCGACGAAATTCTTGTCGGTGTGCTTGGTCAGGAGCGGCTCGCACATGCCCTTATACTTATTGTAGAGCGTGAGCGGCACCAACGGATGATCCTCGGTGACGTTGGGGGCGTCCGAGACGCCGTACACCGAGCTCGACGAGGCGTAGATGAAGCGTTTCACGCCGCCCGCCTTGGCTGCACGGATCATCGGTTCGAACGCATCGAGATTGATCGAGGTCGACAGCTTCTCGTCCAGTTCGAAGCTGGCATCGTTGGAAATGCACGCCATGTTGACGACCGCATCCTGCCCCTTCAGCGCATTCGCCAATTTGGCCGTATCGCGGATATCGCCGTCGATGAGTTTGAGTCGAGGGTTGTTCTTCGGCAGGAATTTGTCGCCGAAATACATGATGTCGTAGACCGTGACGTCGTATCCCTTCGCCAGCAGCTGCGGCGTGAGCAGACTGCCGATGTAGCCGGCCCCGCCGGTCACAAGCACTTTCGTCATGGTCAGACGGACCTCTTTCGCATGGGTTCAGACGACGCGATCGTATAGCCGGCCTGCATGGCGTCGCGATGGAACATTTGCACCGTCTCGAGCGAATAGGCGTCGAGATCCTTGCCCACCAGCTTGAGCTTTGCCAACACGTCCGGCGTGACGGTGATGATGTGGCAGCCGATCGTGTCGGCCTGGAAAATGTTCAACAGCTCGCGCGGGCTCGCCCAGAGCAGCTGCGCCTTCGGGTATGGCCTCAGGATGTCCAGGCACTCCGCCATCAGCGGCACAGGATCGACGCCGGTGTCGGCAATCCGTCCCGCGAACACCGAAATGATCGACGGCACATCGCGATTGAGGCATTCCGCGACTTTGCGCACCTGCGCGGGCGTCGTCAGGGCCGTGACGTTCAGCACCACGCCCTCCCCCGACAGCGTGCGCAGCACCGGACCGGCAAATTCGCCTTTCGTGTTGGTGACCGGAATCTTGACATTGGCGTTCTTGCCCCAGGTTGCGATCGCCCGCCCCTGGCCGATCATGGTCGGAAAATCGTCGGCGAACACTTCGAGCGACACCGGTCGGTCCGGCACCCTGGCCAAAACCTTGCGGCCGAACGCCTCGTAATCCTCGATGCCGGCCTTTCGCATCAGCGTCGGATTGGTCGTGAAGCCGGCGATTAGCGGATCGACATAGAGCCGCAGGATGGCATCGAGATCGGCGCCGTCGGCGAAAATCTTGATCTTGAGCTTGTCGATTGCGCTCATGGCTGGACTCTCGTCACGGTGGGGGCCGAAATCAGCTCTTCAATGCCGCGCAGCATCACCATTTGGTGCGCGCCATCTGCAAGGCCGGATGACTCACGAGACAATGCCAGACGACCGCCTGGAAACCCTCGGACAGCGGCGTCACGCGATCGGCGTTGATTTGCGGCACGACCACCACCACGTCGCCCTTCTGAGCGGTATAGCCGGTCGGCTTGCCGACGATGCCGAGCACCTTGGCGCCGCGATGCTTCGCCAGATCGATGGCATTGATCAGGTTCACGCTGACCTTCCGCTCGGCATCGCCGCCGCCGACCGAGAATATGAGCAATGCGTCCTTGGCCGACAGGCGGCTGACCTCGAGCCAGCCGGAAAACACCGTATCCCAGCCTTCGTCGTTGGTCCTGGCCGTGAGCTCGGAGACATTGTCGACCGGCGTATAGGCCTCGATACCGCACAGTTTGCGGAAATCATTGACCGCATGGCTGCAATTTCCGGCGCTGCCCCCGACGCCGAGAAGGAACAATCGCCCACCAGCGCGTCGCACCTCGACCAAGGCCTGAGCGAGCGCTTCGATGCGCTCCACATCGATCACCCGCGCGGTGTCGGCCACTTCAGCGAAAAACTGTTGGGCATGGCTCGCCATGACCGTATCAATCCCGTGTCCTAACAGAGCAATATTCTCGGATCGCCGAGCACTCGGACGCTGAATCATCGAGCTTGACGGCGTTGCGGCCAAGCGTCTCGCCAAGATAACAGAATCTCAAAGTGAATCCTTTTGCAGCGATGGCATCGAAGATTGGCGCATGAATGGCCCATTCCGCCGGGAATTGGAAAGAAGGCAGGCCTGTTCCGCAACCACGACGCCTGCCGGAGCCGCGCGCGCACCCGCGGTGCGGAGGAAGGTGCGATCATAGGCGCGATAGCGAATCTCATTGACGGTGAATAGGCGATCGATCGGCGGTAGTTCCTTCGCGATCCGATCCATCAGGAGACGCTTTGACCCCAGCCAGCTGGAGGAGCACGCAACATGCCGATCGAGGCCGCACATCATCATTTCATGACTTGTTAAAAAGACGACTGGTTTGCGGAAAAGTACAGCGAAGGATATTGAATTGCTGTAGTGGGCAACGACGAGCGATGATTTGCGCACTAGTTCGGCCGTCGCTCCCGCGACGATTTTCCGGCTTCCAAAATCAACCCTCGCATTTGCCCATTTGGGATTTGGTGCAATGACGACGGGCAAGCCGGTGCGCGATTCGATGCCGGATAGGCTTTCATTTATTTGCGCGCCGTATCTCTCAGGATCAACAGTGCGCAGTCCGAGGATGACAAAATCGGGGTGATAAGGCAGGTTTTGATCGAGAAACACTGCGTAGCGCGCGGGCAATTCCGCCGCAATTGGAGGAGGATGATCGGCCGTTCGGCAATCGACACTTTCGATCGCAACTGCATGCGCCCGGTGTAAATGAGGAAACGTTGGTACGAATCGGAAGGGATCGTGACCGGCTCGAATGCTCACTGCCGGCGGGCGCAGGCTGAGATAGCGCACTGACGGCGACAGGCACAAAGATATGAAGTGCAAAAATTGGCTGAGCAAGAAACGGGCATCGATCCCCTTGTTTCTGACGAGATCGCGCAAGCCGCGGGAGTATCGCCATCCCTTGAAGGTGTTCTGATAGTTGAAGCTTTGAACGATGTAATTGACGTTGTTTTTCGTGAACAAGCGAAAGAGCCAGGCCGTATCCCTCTTAAATCCGACCGTCGTAAAGACCACGTCCCCAGGCTGCATCGCGGACAAATACCGATCCAATTCCTCGAACGAGCGCGGATACACGCAGATATCCTGAAAACTGTCGTCGCGCGAAAGCTTGCCGAGGAATTCGAACCCCGGCAGGTGATTGAATTGAACAATCCTGACGGCGAAGCCGGCAGCCACCAGCTGATCGAGACCAAAGCGATCCCAATCATAGCGCGTGAAGTTGCTGCGATAGAAGAACAGCAGTTTTTTTTGCACGATAGCTATCGCTATGCCGCTGCCAGGAACGGGCTCGACGGCAAGTTGACGATGCGCTGCACCAGATCCTCTGTCACGGTCAGTGACGCATGAGGATTGTCGCGATACATCGGAAGCTGGTGCATCGGCGTCCAAGCAGGACGCGTCCCTAGACCGGAGTCATTCGTGGCGGCAAGCACATCTTCGAGTTGAGCCTCGCAGCCCTTGTTCAGCACTAATGCGTTGAGCCAGTAGTTGCTCCTCGCGAAACGAACCTCCTTGAACACGCGGCCATGGGCGAAATCGGCAAACGCCGCGTCATATGCCTCCCAAAGGCGCCGCTTTGCGCTCAGCATGGTGGGAAGCCGCTCCATTTGGGCCAGGCCCAGCGCCGCATTGATGTTGGGCATGCGGTAGTTCCAACCGACCGCGTCGTGTAGGAAAGCCCAGCGATGCGGCAACTTTGCCGTCGTGGTGAGATGGCGCAGACGCGCCGCGAGAGCGGCATCATCCGTCAACACGGCGCCCCCGCCGCCGGTCGTCACCACCTTGTTGCCGTTAAAGCTGAGGACTCCGAGCCGGGCCAACGATCCGCATGGTCGATCCTTGTAACGGCTGCCGAGCGCTTCCGTCGCGTCCTCGATCACCGCAAGACCGAATGTCTCGGCGATCGCATTGATGGCGTCCATATCGGCCGGATGGCCGAATATATGGACCGGCAAGATCGCAACAATGCGCCGCCCCGTCTTTTTGTTCCTCGTCTCGCCGTATTTGCGCTCCGCGACCACACCAAGGTGTCGCGCAAGAGCGCCCGGATCAATGCCGAGCGTATCGGCATCGGCGTCGACAAAATGGGGGACGCCTCCGGCATGGACAATCGCATTGGCACTGGCAACGAAAGTCAAAGCCGGCACGATGACTTCGTCACCTTGCCGTACACCAGACATTTGCAACGCGATCTGCAGCGCGACCGTGCCACTCGTCACCGAGATGGCATGCCCAACCCCACAGGCATGCGCCAACGCCTCCTCGAATTTTTTCACATAGGAACCGGCATATGACACCCAGTTGGTGTCGATACAATCGATAAGATACGCCTTCTCATTGCCGGAAAAGCGCGGCTCATGGAGAGCGACCCTCGTTTCACCCGGCGGCAGTGCTAGACGGATGCGCTCCACCACTTCGCGTGGATCAAGGGCAGAGGTTAAGTGCGATTGCGGTGCGATCATGGAATGAGGAACACGGCGTCGGATTACGCTATCTGCGGCACGCATTCAAACACATGCTGCTTGTACCATTGGTATGTGCGTGCCACACCATCCTCCAATGCAATCTGGCCTGAAAAGCCGGTTACCGATTTCATGCGATCCATTGCCGGACAGCGGCGCGCCGGCGATCCCGGCGTCGTCTCAGCAAGCGAGAGCGACAACGGCTTGCCGACGCACGCCACGATCATTTTGGCTAGTTTCTCGATCGTTATCTCAGGTTTTTCAACGCCAAGATTGAGCACTTGCCCTTCGCCCGCATCCGCCGTGCTTGCGGATCGAATCATCCTCACGGCATCGTCGATGTAACAAAATGTCCGCGTGTGAAGTGGTGAGAACACTTCGATTGACGAACCTGCCGCAGCTTGATGTGCCTTTTGAAACAATTGCGGGATGACGTGCGCCATCCCCATTCTGGGGCCGTAGATGTTGTGTGGACGAAGGATCGTAAATGGGAGCCCGGATTGGCAAACCAGCGCTTCACCGTAGATCTTGGACAGCATATACGATGTCCGCGGGTGGGACAGCGGCATCAAGGCGAGCTGAGTCGTTTCCGGCGTCGGTATCGGCATGTCAAGAAATTCAATGGAGCCGGCGTAGACCTCACTGGTTGATGCAAAAACCAAACGCTGCAGCTGCTTTTGCCGCCGCGCTAGCTCTATCACCGGCGTCAACAGCAGCAGATTGTTCCTCAAGGTTAGATAAGGCTGGCGGAGTACATTTTCGACGCCAACGATCGCAGCGAAATGAAATATGTGAGTGTAATCGCGATCGAAATTCGCGAGCGCCCCGTCGCGCAGCAGATCAATTTCATGCAGACGAACGTTGGTACGGGAAAGCAGCGCTGAAAATGCCGGATCGCGCGCCCCTCGCGCAAAATTATCCAACAGGTCAACCTGATCTTCAGCTTCAGCGAAAGCCGTGCCGAGAGCGCATCCGATGAATCCCGCGCCGCCAGTGATCAAGACCTTTCGTTTCAATTGCCTCTCCCGATCGAGGCAAACCTGCAACCTGCCGATGTAATGACGTTGCGCTGTTTGTCGGTAAGAACGTTATTGGCGTCGAGCACCGTCGGTCGGTGATGGCTCAGCCATTGTTCCATATTAATTTTGCGGAATGACTGGTGCGGCACGGCAAAAATCACGCCGTCAACCTCGGGCACCTCTGCTAGATCAGAGTCAACGGCGATCCCCAGTTCTGGCCACTGCCGAACCATCGGATCACAAGCGCTAATTTTCGCGCCGCGCCGTTGTGCCTCAATAGCAAAGGTTGCAGCCGGTGAATGTCGGGTATCGGCAACATCTTCACGATAACTGACACCCATGATCAGCAGCAATTTGTCCTTCAATGTCCCGCCGAGCATCGTCTCGATACGATCCAGCGAGACCAGCGGCATCCGCTGGTTGATTTCCACCGCGCTTTCGCTGAATTGAAAGGACAGGTCTTCGATTCCAAAAATACTTTGCGCCGCGATGCTTGCAAGCAATGGATCCTTGGTCAGACAGTAGCCGCCAACGCCAAAACCGGGCTGACGAATATTCGAATGCGTTGGCCGCATGCGGATTGCGTCGATGACCTGAAAGAGGTCAACCCCCGCTCGCTCGGCAAACCGCCCCCATTCTTCCATGAACGCAATGTTCACCGCTCGGTAGCTGTTCTCAAGAATCTTCGCGATTTCGGAAGCCGTGGTGGAGTGCAATTCGGTCAGTGGAAAATCACGCACGTTAATGATGGAGGAAAGAAACTCACGACAACGCCGCGCAGCCTCGGGGGTATGCCCCGAAAATACTCGCCAGTGGTTGATGATTGATGAGAGATAGTTCGCCCCCGGCATCACCCGCTCGTAGGAGTGCGCCAGTAAAAAACTGTCTTCAGGAATCCCCCGTTTAGCAAACGCGGCATTGAGTTGAGGCGCTACCACGCGAGCGCAAGTGCCCGGCGGCAAGGTCGATTCTATCACTACCAGCGCGCTCGGTTTCATGCGAGACGCGAATGTGTCGATGGCGGCGCGAAAGTGTTCAAAGTCAACGGATTTACGAACCAGATCGACGTCAAAATTTACGTCTACGATGATGATGTCCGATTCGTCATAGCATTGAGGATCCGCCGTAGCTCTCAAATTTCCAATGCGATGGGCCTGATGAGCCGCCTCCGTCAACTGACTATCGGCAGTCGCAAACGGAAATCGGCCGGAGTTAATGCAAGAGATACGCTCCAGACCTTGCTCTGTCGGCAGATCGACTCCGATCACATCATAGATAGGCTCGCCCTTATCCCGCGCCGCCGCAACCGCGACAGCCATCGCCGCTCCCACGAAGCCCAACCCTTGGATGCATACCAGTTTGCGGGTCATCCGCATGTCCGTGGACTAAAGACGACTGCTCGCAGCGCGCACCGGACGTACACGCGGTCGATGAAAGCGCAATTCCAGGACAGCGTTCGCCCAGCGCCACTCAAAGTGTTAGTGTCCTCGATGCCGTCATTTCATGAACTGAAACCAAGTTAGTGACCTTCGCAACTTGATCTGATATCTCGATTAGACATGAAGAACGTTTCCATCGCATCTAAAACGGTCGGCAGCGATCAGCCCTGCTTCGTGATCGCCGAAGCCGGAATAAACCACAACGGCGATATGCAATTGGCCAGACGCCTTGTCGATGCGGCCAAAGCCGCTGGTGCTGACGCGGTGAAGTTCCAAACTTTCGAAGCGGACAAGTTGGTGACTGCACTTTCGCCCAAGGCGGATTACCAAAAGGCCAACACCGACCAGGGCGAGACCCAGCACGACATGCTGGCGCGCGTCCAGCTGACCGAAGCCGACCACGTCGAACTGATCGAGTACTGCCGCAAAGCGAGCATCATCTTTCTATCCTCGCCTTTCCACGAGGAAGCGGCGGAGCTGCTCGCTCGGCTCAAGGTTCCGGCACTCAAAATCCCCTCGGGCGAAATCACCAACTTGCCGTATCTCGCAGCGCTCGCGCGCTTCGGCATCCCGCTGATCGTGTCCACCGGCATGTCGACCCTGGCTGAAGTGGGCAAAGCTATTGAAACCATCAAGCAATCCGGCGATCCACCGGTCGTCCTGCTGCACTGTCTGTCGAACTATCCGGCCGATCCCGCTGAAACCAACTTGCGCGCCATGGTCAGCCTTGCATCCGCGTTCGACGTGCCAGTCGGGTATTCCGACCACACCGACGGCACAGACGTGGCAGTGGCGGCAGTAGCGCTCGGAGCCTGCATCATAGAAAAGCATCTGACGCTCGACCGTACCTTGCCCGGCCCCGACCACCTGGCCTCGTTGGAGCCGCAAGAATTTGGCCGCATGGTAAAATCCATCCGCATTGTCGAGCGGGCCCTCGGCGATGGCATCAAACGTCCGCAGCCGAGCGAAATGAATACCCGCGCCATTGCGCGCAAGAGTGTTGTGGCCGCGCGCGACCTCGCCGCCGGCAACGTGCTGCGTCGGGAAGATCTGGCCGTGCGCCGGCCTGGTACCGGTCTCGCCCCCGATCTGATTCCGACACTGGTGGGGCGCACGCTCCGCGTCGCAATTCCCGCCGGAACGATCCTCGGTCTGGAGATGCTGGCATGAAAATTTGCGTGATCACCGGCACCCGCGCCGAATACGGAATGTTGCAGCCGGTGATGCAGGCGATCCGCGCCGAGCCCAATTTGCAACTTTGCCTGTTCGTCACCGGCATGCATCTATCACCCGAGTTCGGCCTCACTTGGCGGGAAATCGCCGCCGATGGATTTGAGATCGACGAAAAGATTGACATGCTGCTGTCAGCGGATACCGGCTCGGCGGTTGCCAAAGCCATGGGTCTCGCCACTATTCAATTTGCAAGCGCTTATGAGCGTCAAAGGCCGGACATGGCGATGCTGCTCGGCGATCGCTTCGAGCTGCTCGCCGCAGCCCAGGCCGCCCTCGTTGCGAAGATTCCCATTGCGCACATTTCCGGCGGCGATACGACCGAAGGTGCATTTGATGAGGCCATCCGTCATTCGATTACGAAGATGTCGCACCTGCATTTCGTGACTAACACTGTTTCCGCCGCCCGTGTCCGCCAACTTGGCGAAGATCCGGCGCGCGTTATTTTGTCCGGCAATCCCGGTCTTGACCGCATTCGCACGCTCAAGCTGCTGGACCGCGATGCCTTCGCCGCAGCCATCGGCTTCAAACTGCGGCCGCGCAATCTGTTGATCACCTTTCATCCGGTGACGTTGGATTCGACGGCATCGTCGTTGCAATTCTCTGAGCTGTTGAACGCCCTCACCCGCTTCGGACCCGAGGTCGGACTGATCTTCACTATGCCGAATGCCGATCCCGAAGGCCGTGAACTGATCAACATGGTCAAAGCGTACGTGGCTCGTGCGCCCAATAGCGTGGTCAGCACTTCGCTGGGTCACCAGCGTTATCTCAGTGCACTCCGGCATGTTGATGTCGTCGTCGGCAATTCCTCCAGTGGCCTGATCGAGGCTCCCTCCTTCGGCAAGCCCACGGTCAATATTGGCGACCGCCAGAAAGGCCGCCTCCAAGCGGCGTCCGTTATCAACGTTCCTGCCGAGGCCGACGCCATTCATCGGGCGATCCAACAGGCGTTCGCCATGGACTGTCGCACCGTGGTCAATCCATACGGCGATGGCTTTGCCACCGATCGAATTATCGCGGCGCTCAAGAGCGTGGGCGATCCAAAGGCGTTGCTCAAAAAACATTTCTTCGATCTGCCCGTGCCGGGGACCGCATCATGAGCAGCTTGCCAATCGTCGTCGTCGGCTCGGGTGGACACGCCAAGGTCGTGATCGATGCATTGTTGAGCGCAGGTCGTCGTGTGCTGTTTGCTACCGACGCCGACGTCGGAAGTCACGGCCGGACAATATTGGGTATCAGTGTCGTTGGCGGCGACGACGCCTTGTGGCGACACGAGCCCTCCACCGTCGAAGTCGCCCTTGGCATGGCCGTGCCGGAAGGCGACGTCGCCCAGGCCTCGAGTCGTCGGCTTCGGATCATCCGCGACATTGCGGGTAGAGGTTACCGCATGGCCACGGTGATCCATCCTTCGGCGATCGTCAGCAAGTCGACGGCTTTGGGTGAAGGTTGTCAAATCATGGCCGGAGCAATCATCCAGCCTGATTGCCGCCTGGGCAGCTACACCATTCTCAACACCCGCGCGTCGGTCGACCACGATTGTCGCATCGGCGACAATGTTCACCTGGCGCCCGGCGTCGTGTTGGGCGGCGGAATAACGATCGGCAATGACGCTCACCTCGGTCTCGGTGCCGTCGTTGCCCCTGGCGTGTCGATCGGTGCCGGCTCGGTCATTGCAGCCGGCGCCGTGGTGCTGCGCAATGTCGAGCAAGGCCAGCGCGTGGCCGGCGTTCCGGCAAAACGGTTCTAGAATGATCGAAGGCCTTTCGGTCCTCGGACTCATTCCTGCGCGCGGCGGCTCAAAGCGACTGGCCGGCAAGAACATCCGACCGCTGGCAGGACGCCCGCTCGTGCAGTGGACAGTCGAGACCGCGCGCGCTTCACGATTTTTGGATCGGCTGATCATATCCTCCGACGATCCCGCGATCATTGCGGCGGCCGTATCGGCCGGCTGCGAGGCTCCCTTTGTCCGTCCCGCCGCGTTGGCGCAAGACGACACATCGTCGGCCGCGGTGGCATTGCATGCTTTGGATATCATAGGTCGAAACTACGATCTTCTGGTCCTGCTGCAGCCCACGTCGCCGCTGCGTCTTGCTGAGGATATTGACGGGGCCTTGCAAGCTTGCGTGACGCGCGGTGCACCGTCCTGCATCTCCGTGGTCGAGGCCTCCAGCTCACCTCACCCGCTTTACCGTCTAACGGCAGACGGAAGATTGCAACGCGTTCCGGTAGCGGTCGAGGGCAAGTCGGGGCGCACTTATGCTCCCAACGGCGCGGTCTACGTTGTTCGCGTGTCCGAGTTCCGCCGATCGCCATCTTTCGTGACGGATGGAACGATCGGCTATCCGATGCCCGCGGACCGCTCGATCGACATCGACGAGCCGGTCGATTTTCAGCAAGTCGAACGCCTGATCTCCGAACGATCCGCCCACGGCCAAATCAATCGCAAGTAAACCGAAGCCGGACTCGCTCAAGCTCATCCAGACGCCCGATATCCACCCACGCCTCGTGAATGGGAAAAGCCGCCACCCGTTCCCCGGCCGCGATCAGCCGGTCGAGCAATGTCGGCATGTCCAGCCGCGTCGAGCCCGTAATGTGATCGAGGACTTCGTGGTTCAGGACGTAGATGCCGGCGTTGACGAGAAAGCGATGCACCGGTTTTTCGCGAATGGCTGACACCACATCCCGTTCGGGTCCGGCTGTTTCGACCACGCCGAACGGCACTTCCACGTCGTACTCGCGCACCGCCATCGTCGCCACTGCCCGTCGGTCGAGATGAAAATCCAGCAGCCGGCCCGGATTGACGTCGGTCAGGAGATCGCCGTTCATCACCACGATCGGTTCGGTCGGCCGCTCCGGAAGGAGCGACAGTGCCCCTGCCGTTCCCAGCGGCTCGCGCTCGTCGAGATAGCGGATCGTCACGCCGTGCTGCGTTCCGTCACCGAAGTGATCCTTGATGATCTCGCCCCGGTAGTGGACGGAGATGAAAAATGTCGTGAAATCTTCCGCGATGAACTTGGCGAGGATGCGCTCGAGGATCGGACGGCCACCCAAGTCGAGCATCGGTTTTGGCACCGCCTCGGTTAGAGGCCGAAGGCGAGTGCCAAGACCGCCGGCCATCAGAACGACGGGATTCCGTCGCGGGCGGCGGGTCGCCAGGAACGCCTCGAACGAAATCAGATCGACAACACGACCCTCGGCATCAACGATCGGCAGCTGCCGGATACTGTGCGCCTGCATCAGCTCAAAGGCACGACCACGGCTCCAACCGACCGCGCCGACCTGAGGCTTGCGATTCATGATCACTTCGACCGACTCGTCGAGCGACACTCCCCGCAATATGGCGCGGCGGATATCGCCATCGGTCACGACTCCCAGCAACCGGCGTTCTTCGTCGACAACCATGGCGATTTGCCGCGCACCTCGATCGATGACGGCAATGACGCCACGGATCGACAACGCGGGAGCGATCAGGCAAGCCGTCCAGTCGTTTGGCATTGATTAAGCGCCGTATTCACGCATCATGGTCGGGATGGTCAGCGCGCCGATCACGCCAGTGCCCCGACCATCTGATGCCGCAGCAGCTCGCGATAAAGATCCGAATGTTTCCGAAGGAAATCGTGCGTCCCCTGCTCGCGGATGACGCCGTTATCGAGAACCACAATATTTTCGGCACGGAAGATTGTCGAAAGACGGTGTGCGATGGCCAGCACGGTACGGCCTTCGAGCAATTCGTCGAGGGCGCGTTGAATGGCCGCTTCGGTGATGCTATCAAGCGCACTTGTGGCCTCGTCGAGGATCAGAAGCTCCGGGTCAGACAGCAGCGCCCGGGCGAGAGCAATTCGCTGAATCTGTCCGCCTGACAAGCGGGTACCGCGGTCGCCAAGCACTGTTTGCAACCCATCTGGCATTCCGGCGAGAATGTCTGTTGCCGCAGCGCTTCTCAACGCACTGACGATCTCCTCGTCGCTCGCCTTGGGCTGGACGAAACGCATGTTGTTGGCCAGGGTGTCGTTGAAAATAAATGCCTCCTGGCTAACGTAGCCGATGAGCTGGTGCCAGGACCCGACGTCGACCGTACGCAAATCGACGCCATTGACCAGAATGCGCCCTGCGCACGGGTCGTAAAGGCGGGCAAGCAGTCCTGCGATCGTGCTCTTGCCGGCTCCGCTCGGACCGACCAGAGCGGTCATCGATCCTTTCGCGATAGTAAGCGAGAAGTCTTTCAAGGCCGGTCGACCGCCGGTCGGATAGACAAAGCTGACCTTCTCAAAGCTCACCCGTTCCACGGGGGGAACAATTTTGAATGTGCCCGAGGGTTGGCGGTTGTCCGCCATGGCGCGCAGGAAGCGGGTATATTCCTCGACCGCGCTTATTTCCGACACCACATGTTGGCGAGACATATTCAAAGTCGAGACGGGAGACAGCAAACGAAAGACGAGGACGTTGAACAGGAGGATTGAAACAACCCAGCCATTGTCGTCTTGGCCCCCGCCAACAAAAATGCTGCCCCCCGCCAGCAGCGCGCAGATAAAGGCTCCCGCGACCGTGGCAAGTATCGGTGCAGGCATGCATCGAACACGAGCAATTCTCGACTTGGCGCTCGTCAATTGCCGCGTATTTGCACTGAAATTCTGCGACATCGCAGTCTCGGCAGAAGATAGCCGGATCAAACGGAGGCCATTGATTGTTTCATGCAGCAAAGTGCTGTTATGCGACATGGCAGCGGTCACCTCTGCACCAATCGCGTTCAGCCGACTGGTGAAGGCTCTGCGCAACACCAGACTGGCCAAACCGAAAAAGGCAATGGTGACGAGCGTCAACGACCACGATACGGCCAGCATCAGCACGGCATAGACAATGATCAAGATCAGACTGAAGAAGCCCTGCGCGACCTGCAGCACGAGTGAGGCGATTCGTATCGGCAGTTGGGCAACCGCGCTGGAAACCACACCAACTTGGTTGTGAGACAGATAGCCGATCTCGACATTGATCAAGGCCTTATAGGCCTGATCCATCATTCTCTGCTGAACGCGAAACGGTAGGATTTCGCCAATGACCTGCACGGCATAGACCATGGCACCGCGCAGAATGATAACGATCAGCAACACGCCGGCGACGATTGCGAGCCGACTTGAATCGGGAATTCCATCAAGCCAGTGCAGCAAGACGCCAAACACGGGCTTGTCGGCGAAGAAGTTGCTGGCTCCACCCGCCTGAAGAAACGGAATGAGTAGGGAAATACCCACACCTTCGGTCACCGCCGCTATCACAGACATCAAAAGATAGACCAGGAGCAGCAACTTATCCGGGCCCAATAGTGCCCAAACTTGTCGAAGAAGAGGTGTGATCACAGCCGATTTTTCACTCACGTCGATGCTGACCCGTCAACGATCTCTAGTGTCGGACTCGCGAATACCGCGGCGACAACGGCATTCGTCGGCCCTGCTCGATCTGATGGAAGATAAAATCTGGAAAAACACTAAACTTCCTGCCGGAACCATCGTTGTGGGCAGTCGACCGAACTTACGCGTTCGCGAATTCCTAACGACCGCGCCGTAGCGCATCCATCGCCGGAGAATCGGTCGGAAGCGATTCCATTTCGTTAAATACCACTTTGCGAAGCGACCGCTTCGGACTTGGAATCGCACCCGCGGCCGATACGGAAAGCCACGCCATCAATTCGCGCATGGTAACTCTAACGCCTCGATTCTTGAGGCTGGTTACGAAGCGCGCCATGGGAATAATCATCGCGAAAGGAGCGAAGATTTCGGGATAGCACAGGGCCGCTAATCCAAGCTGGTTGGAGCGCAATAACGACCAAAATGATGGCAAACGATCGGAGTCATTTTCCACCGCCCTTTGAACACGGTGCAAGGAATCAGACAGACCCGTGCGCTCGACCTCTTTCTTCGGCGAATTGAAATAGCCGGATTCCTCGGAGACAGGACGGGCAAAATAGCGCGTGTCCTTTGCCAACGTGGCCGCGTATCGAGCCTTTCCATACTTTCGGATGTAGGCCATCGCGGCCGCCAGCTGAATCTGCTTTCGCCACGTTTGGTGGATCCAGTAGGGGCTATTGGTGAAATTGAGCGTCGTGCGCTCGTCCGCAGCATCGCGATCGGAAATCTTCAATAAGTAGTCCTCTTCCCCGTCCAGACTCGGGTCGACCAGACCCGTTCGACGGGCGAATTCATAAAGCGGCGTTCCAGGCAAGGCCTGCGCAAAATTGATGCTCAAATCCCAGGGCCGCTGGTGCCGAGCGATTGAACAAGCGTAAGCAGCGAACTCGGCTGTCTCACGAATTGTCTTGGAATTCTCGCCGGGCATTCCAACAACCAATTGGACGACGGTATGCAGGCCGGCTTCAACCGTCCAGCGCATCGCATTGTAATTGTCCTCAAGCTTGACCTTCTTTTCCATAACTTGAAGCATGTCGCGAGAGCCGGTCTCCATGCCATAAAGAATTGCGACACAGCCCGCATCTTTCATTGATGCGATCTGCTCGGGAGTGATGCAATTGACCCTCATTCCGGCGACGTTCCACAGCACATCGAACGGCTTTATCATCGCGCAGAATTCTGCGAGCCAGCGCCTGTCGGTGCCGAAGTTCTCATCGACAATGTGCACAAAACCCACATCATAATTGTCGACCAGATGCTTCAGACGTCGTCTGATCATTTCGGTGGGTATGTAGCGAATGCCCTTGTCCCAACGATGGCAAAAAGTGCAACGGGCGACACAACCCTTCGCGCCCGGAAGGCTGGCAACCTTTTTTTGCGCGCGATGCGGTTCGTAGGCGCGCGGGTCGCGCTCGAACCAATAGTCAACCTTTCCGTTATTCATCACGGGGCTGATGTACGTCTCGATATCGCAAACTTGTTCAAGATCCGTCCAGTTAAGGTCATAGATTTCATCGCGGCCGAGTTGCGTCTCATAGCCCGTGTTTTTCAACTTGCCATTTGCATCGAGGAGCGCGAGGCCCGGAATGTCCGTGAAATCTACCGGATTGCGGGTTTCGTGCGCACGGTTAACGACATTGAGCATGACCTTCTCGCCCTCGCCGAGGGCACAAAGATCGACGCCCGCACGCCGTAGCAACACTTCCGCACTAGCCGCGAGACTGCCACCTACGATGATCAACGTCTCGGGCAGCGCTTTTTTGACGCCGAGAGCCAGGCGCTTAGTGTACTCATAGGCTGTCGACACCACGGCGCTGATACCAAGCACATCGGGGCGCGCGGCGATGATGTGCTGGAGAGCGTCTTCGAAGGAAGGACGAAGAGCGTCGATGTGGTAGAAATCGATCGGAATGTCATGTTTCCTCAAGTAATTGATAATACTGAGGCTTCCGATTGGAGGAAAATTCGTCGGCATTGGACGAATTGGCGTCGTGATCAACATGACCTTCATTGAAGAGCACCGAAGTTAAACGACACAATTGTCCTATAAAATTCTAATTTAATAATTATACAGCGCTTCGGCCAGAACCGCCAGCGGCTGGCTCATCGCTCTGGCGTCACAGATCATCTTGCTGCCGTGCCCGACATCCGCTCGGCCAGCGCGACCCAGAACTCAGGCTTCGGGTGTGCAAAGCATTCTGACAATTGATCTGAAGCGGTATCAACAACCGTCTTCCGCGCGCTGCCATCGCTCAAAAGAGATTCAATCTGCCGGCGTAAATCTGCGGTATTGCGGACCCTGATGGTTCCCGCGCCCGGCAATACGTCCAAGTCAAGTCGAATATCCGATTCGACAAAGATCGCCGGAACGCGCATCGCAGCTGCTTCGAACACCGTGCTGGAGGAATTGTAGAGAAGGATGTCGGCCTGCTCAAGCAATTGCACCGCTCTACCATCAACGAAATCAACGTGACTGCAATCGACGAACTGGGACAGCCGGTTGCGAAGCGTTTTGCGAAAAACTGCATCGACCAGCGGATGGAAATTGATCACAAGCCGCAGCCCCGCCATGCCTTCTGTTGCAGCCGCAGCCTTGTGCGCGAGTTCAAAAGCATCAGTCGCGTTGTCGGGACACGTGACAAGCACCAGGTTAACTCCGGTCCTCAGACGGTCGCAACGTTCGGCGCGCGGTGTCAGCAGATTGCCAAAGCGCACCGCGCCACCGACGAGCACCCGATCGGGGGGCGACCCGAGGTCAATTGTGCGTTCTCGAAACTCCGGACCGATGGTCATTAGGACGTCGGGCGCCGCACCGTCTTGCCATTGGCGCGAGCTCACTTGGTAGCTGAAGAACCGCTCGGCGAACGGCGCATTTTGCACGCCGATCAGGCGTGTGTGCGGCAGTGCCCGGCGAAAGCCCAGGAGCATAGCCTTTTCCCACGGTTGATTTTCGAAGCTGTAGAACAGCGCGGCCGGCGCGAGTCCAGCGCGACTCAACGATAGGGCAAGGCTCGCATAGAGCGCTGCCGCCACGAGGCGCGCCGATGCGAGCTCCCGCCTCAAGGCCAAATGCACCAACTGCGTCAAGTCGATTCCATCCAAGACCAACTGACGCCGCAAGGCGAATGGCAGCATCAGAAAATGACCGTAGGCGCGAAACAATTCGCGAATCCCGAAAAGCCGGCCGGCGAGAACCGCCGGCTCCGAGGACGCGTCCCGATCCACGGACTCGGCAATCTCGCCGATGGGATGGAGCCATGCGATCGGATTCTTCACCCAGCCGATTTTGTATCCGGCGGAGCGGAGCCATCCCGGCAAGTCACCGAGGAATCGGTCCTTAACATCGTTACCTGCTGCACCGGCTTGGCCATCCGTCCAGCTCATCATCCATAACTTGCGGCCAGCGAGCGCTTCCAAGCCTCCGGGGTGCCGACGTAACGCGCGGCGTTGCCGGAACCAGCCGAGTAAAAACCCGGCATGGGCCCGGAGCGATTTAAGCCATGGATTGAAGAGGCCGCGAGGTCCGTTCCATGCGGCGGCGATGCCGTTGTCGCGGCAAATCCGAGTGAGTGCCCGCCCAAAGGCCGGATCGTCGACAATGACAAGAAAGCGCTTGCCGCTTTGCGCGGCCTTGACCAGTGCGACGCTTCTGCAGATATCGAGATAAAAAGTCGAGACATATGGATTAAGTTCCGCAATATCCGATGAGCACCATGAGACCGGAAAGCGCCCCGACGCGAGTTGCGCATCGATGTCGATCAACGCCCGGCTGAGCGTTCCGGCTTCGCGGTTTATTGCCTCGCCGGCCGAGGAAACGGGGGGCGACTGTCCTCGCGGCGCCGACAGCTCGAGATATCGCGCATAGTCGTTCCCGAAATACCACGTTGTGAAGGGCCCGCTGCGAGACAGAGCCGTGTGACTTTCAACGCTCAAGTGGCTTTCGGCAACGACAATGACGTCGTGATGGCCCTTCACTATCGAGTCCAGCTTATCGCCCATCCGAATGGTTCGATGGCAACGCCACGCTTGAGAGCGGTTCAGGGCTGTGAACAGAGAGAATGATTGAACGATGGCGCCTAGAAGGGCCTTATGCCGCCCAACTTCGATTGTTAGTCCGGTAATCGTGTTACGCCGCATGCAATGTGCGAACGAGACTCTGGCTTCGGCTACGTACTTTATTGCCTTACCGTCACGTTCCGCTTAGCAAGTTCGTCGATCACCCGTTCTGCCAGAACTTCAGCCGAGGCTGTCGTGGTGTCGAGACGTATCTCGGGAGCCTCAGGCGGCTCGTAAGGCGAATCGACGCCGGTCACATGGACCACTCGGCCGGCCCGCGCCTTGGCATAGAGGCCCTTGGGATCTCGCTCCATGCATACCGACAAAGGGGTTTCTACGAAAACCTCAATGAACTCGCCCGGCTCAACCTGCTGGCGGATCATTTGACGCTCCGCCCGAAATGGAGAAATGAAGGCACACAGCACGATCAGCCCTGCGTCTACCATCAGTCGGGCGACTTCGCCGGCGCGGCGAATGTTCTCAACGCGGTCTGCCTCGGTAAAACCGAGATCGCGATTGAGACCGAGACGCAAATTGTCGCCGTCGAGTGCATAAGTGTGAAGGCCAAGATGCGCAAGCCGTTGTTCGACGATGTTCATGATCGTTGATTTTCCGGCACCGGGCAGCCCGGTGAACCAGACGATACACGGCCTTTGACCCTTGATGTGCGAGCGTGATGTCTTGCCCACGAAATAATCTTGTCGGACCACGTTGCTGGCACGCCGCAACGGAAAGTCGATCATGCCGGCGCCGACCGTTGCTCCGCTCACGCGGTCAATCAAGATAAACGCGCCAGTTTTTGGATTTTGAGCATAGGGGTCGAATGCAACCTGCGTCATTGTCGCAATATTGCAGACGCCAATATCGTTCATCTCCAGCACGCGTGCAGCGGTCTTGGCGCCGGTCTCGATGTCGACGCCATGCTTGATCATCGTAACCGATGCATTGACCAGCTGTGTCCCGAGTTGCATCTTGTAGCCGCGGCCCGGCAGAAGTGGTTCTTCATTCAGCCAGACCACGTGTGCGGCAAACTGGTCAGCGACCTCTGGCACCGAAGTCCGACGAGAGATCAAATCACCGCGGCTGACATCTACGTGATCGGCGAGAACCAGCGTCACAGCTTTGCCGGCTTCCGCGAAGTCGAGATCTCCGTCGAACGTTGCAATACGCGAGATGCGGCTGATTTTTCCCGACCTTGCTACGATAATCTCGTCGCCCTTCGCGATGCGGCCAGAAAGCACTTGGCCGGCATAACCGCGAAATTCGCCTTCAGCGCGAATTGCCGACTGCACCACGAAACGCAGTGCGGATGTCGCTGAGTTTCGCCGGGCATCGGTTGTTTCCAGGTATTTCAGGACACTGGGTCCGCGGTACCACGGCATGCGCGCGCTTCGTGCAGCAACGTTGTCGCCAAATCGAGCCGCTGTTGGAACAGCGACGATTTCCGAAAATCCCAGATCTGCCGCAAAACGCCTGTAGGCGGCTTCGATCACCCCGAACGCCTTTTCCGAAAAATCAATCAGGTCCATCTTGTTCACGACCAGGAGGACGGAACGGATGCCGAGCAGTGCGGCGATTCGAGTGTGCCGCATTGTTTGCTTCGTGAGACCAGTTCTGGCGTCTATCAGCATCACTGCAAGCTCGGCATTCGATGCCCCTGTCACCATATTGCGCGTGTACTGCTCGTGGCCCGGAGTATCGGCAATAATCAGAGCGCGTTGATTGGTACCAAGATAGCGATAGGCAACGTCGATGGTGATGCCTTGCTCACGTTCAGCCTCAAGCCCGTCGAGCAGGAGGGCGTAATCCGGATCGTCGCCAGTGGTGCCAAAGCGGCGCGAAAGAACCGTCAGATTCGCGAATTGATCATCCGGCACGCAGCCGGTTTCCACCAGAAGGCGCCCGATCAAGGTGGACTTTCCATCATCGACCGAGCCACATGTCACGAGCCGCAGCAAATCCCGGTCTCGATTTGGAATCTCGGAGGTTGTGGTAGAGGCGGCAGAGATACTCGTTTGCAACATCAAAAGTAGCCCTCGCGTTTCTTGCGTTCCATCGAGGACATTTCGTCTTGGTCGATGAGCCGGCCCGCGCGTTCCGAGCTTCGTGTCGCGCGCACCTCGTCGGCGATTTCCTGCAACGTTGCGGCATTGGATTGCATCGCCGCCGTTAATGGATAGCATCCAAGCGAGCGAAACCTGACTTTCATCATTTGGGGTGTTTCGTTCTCGGCGAGCTTCAATCGGTCATCATCCAGTACAATGATCATGCCGTTACGTCGCACGACCGGCCGTTCTTTCGCGAAATACAACGGAACGATCGAAATATTTTCGGCCAGGATGTAGTCCCAGACGTCAACTTCGGTCCAATTCGAAAGCGGAAAGATCCGCATCGTTTCACCAACCCCGAGCTGAGTATTGTAGAGTTGCCATAGCTCCGGACGTTGACGACGGGGGTCCCAGGAGTGTCCTGGCCCGCGTACCGAAAACACCCGTTCTTTTGCCCGGCTCGCTTCCTCGTCACGCCGTGCTCCGCCAATGACGCCATCAAATAAATGTCGATCCAAAGCCTGCTTCAGCGCATCCGTCTTCATAACACGCGTGTAGGTTGAGGCGCCGGAACCTATCGGATCCATGCCTTGCGCTATGCCTGCTTCATTGATGTGCACGATGAGGTCCAGCCCCAGACGCCGAGCCGTTTCATCGCGGAATGCAATCATCTCTCGAAATTTCCAGCGCGTATCCACGTGCAACAGCGGAAACGGAATCTTGGCTGGGTGGAAAGCCTTGAGTGCAAGATGCAGCATTACGCTCGAATCTTTGCCGATTGAATAGAGCAAGACAGGACGCGTGAATGATGCCGCCGCCTCGCGCAGGATTACGATTGACTCTGACTCGAGCTGCGACAGGTGACGGGACAACATGCTCATAAATTGTGTTGGATCGGCATACGCCGAACGGCGCTTAACTAGACGCCCGGGCTCCAACTTTGGTCGCGCTCGTAGCCGAGCTTCACCAGAAGGTCGCCGCAAAGTTCCTTGAAGATATCCACGTCTCTTTGCGAGAAGTGCGCGCGCCAATCTCCGATGCGACCGGCACGATAGGTTACACCCCTGTTCAGACGGTCGGCCAAATTGGTGCCGCTTTTCGTCACAGCCGCAGCCCTATCCAACAACGCTGCACGATCCGCAACGGGCGCCTCGATCCCGTAAAACTCAAGCGCGCGGACCAGTTGTGCATCCGTGTCCGCACGCAGATCCTCATAACGGACAAGCATGAACCGTCCATTGCCTTGTTCGACGTGCGGCATCCAATTCTTGATCCAGTCGGCGTATTCGGTCGCACTGATTCTGACCGAATGCGTGACTCCGTCCTCGCGCGATAGAGTTCGGTAGAGATTGTGATGGATATGCGTGGGATCGTTGATGATGTGATAGTAACGGCTGATGGCTTGGTCACGTAGATCGCGCCACATCACGATGGTCGGCAATTCAGTGTTCTCGATGGCGCTGATTGTCTCTGTCGTCGCTCGGACGTGAGTCTTGAAGACGTAGTACCCAAATTTAGGACACGACCGCAGCACGGCCTCGTCCAGCGTATGCTCGCCGAGGAGGCCCTTCGGATCCTTGAACGGCATTGACGTATATCCCGGCAACGCCAGCAACATGGCGTTGAGCCATTCCGTTCCGGATTTTGGCATTCCCGCGATGAACATCAGCCGATGCGGATAATTGTAGCGCGCCTGTGCGAGCAACCCGTAGGTTTTCGTCCTGGCGCGGAGGATATTGTCCGCAACGAGCCGGACTCCCGGCATCTTGGTGTCCATCATTCGATCACCACACTCTCGATTGTCACGGCGTCGCCAAAAAAGTGGAGGCGGGAAGATGAGCTTCGATCGTCGGCTCGTCGATCGTTTCGAACTTCATTGGCTTTTGCAGAGCAAAGACCGTGAACACGATCCGGCGACACGGAGTGTGCGCTGTCTCCGAGGGCTTTCCCCAATAGCCGTAAGCAAGCAAATGAGCGGGCATCGGCGTGCAGGCCAGCATCATCTGAATCGCATCTGCGGTATTCAGGATCGTGTACTGGGCCCGTTCAGCGTTGGCCGGCGGGTCCCCTGCCCGGCCCCAAATGACCTGATAGCTTTTTTCAACATCACAAATCGTGGGACCGGGGGAAAGCCTCAACGAGACGACGAGATGCCCGCCAGGCGCCACACGATCCCAGCAAGCTGCAAGGATTCCCGTGGCGTCGGCGTTCCAATCGACAACGCTCAGGGCTGTCACGAGATCGAATTGCTGGCCTGCGAGCTGTGGGCATTCGCAGATATCGGCGGCTATGAATTCTGTCGCCAGCGGCAACGAGCTGACATTGACTTTGGCCCGCTCGATTGCGCGCCGATTGATGTCGACGCCAGTGTATCCCTCAACGCGAAACCGCTCGCTCAACGCGAAAGCCAGACCGCCCAGCGCGCAGCCCACGTCCAGCACACGTCCGAAACTTCCACGCTCTGCACCGACCCGCTCAAACACCCAGCGCTCCGAAGGATAAAACTCCGCCCAGCAGCGTCGATGATTTTGAAAATAAAGCGCCATGTTATCAGAATCGTATGTGACGTTTTTGGATCTCGGCGGGATCATCAAGTCGACCTTAATTAGTGGATGCGTCATCAAGCGAATGCAGATGGATGCACCGCGAGAAGGCGCGGATTTGCACCAATCACGTCCACCGATCCATCGTTTTTCGCTTGCGATGTTCGTATCGCACCGCCCGCAGCTTCGACGATGGCATGACCGGCGGCGATATCCCAGGGCATGATCGATTCTTCCCAATAGGCATCCACACGGCCGCTCGCGACATAGGCCAGCGAGAGAGCCGCGCTGCCAAACATGCGAACTTTTTGCCAACCGGCGAGTGATTGGCCAAAGCGGCTCAATGCCTCGGGTGAGAAATCGCGACGGGATGGAAGGCCGGTGGCCAGAATTGCGTGTCCGCGTTGATCGATTTGAGAGACGTTGATGACCCTCGCGTTGAGCCATGCGCCGGCGCCGACGATTCCCGTGAACATCTCGTCACGAATGAAATCATAGATTGCGCCGACAACCGGTACATCGTGCTGAAGCAAAGCGATCGAAACACAACACTGCGGAATCGAGCGCGAGTAGTTGACGGTTCCGTCGAGCGGATCGACAACCCACAGAAGCCCGTTCACATGCTCCGATCCGTGGCGACCGGTCTCTTCGGCAAAAGCCGGAATTCCGGTCGCCTCGCGTAGTTCTCCGAGAATGAGATTCTCGGACATCTGATCCGCGACAAGCTTGATGTCGCGAACAGTCATGACCTCGGCAGCCATCCACGCTTCCGCCCGTTCGGCGAGCCGCCGTCCAGCATTTCGAGCCGATCGCTCGGCGACTGCGAGATATTCGTGCCAGGACATTTTTTTGAAAAACGACGACTGCGCAACTCTCCGATGAGAGGCGGAGTCTGACGTCTAGTACTTTCCCCAAAAGGGATCGGTGACGATTGCGCGCTCCACCACGGCCAGGTCGGCCACGCTGTCGACCGAATGGGCGGGCACACTTGGATAGGGCGCGACCCGTTGCTTCAATCCGCTGCCGCAGAGGCGGTTGCTGTCGCAGGCTTCGAGAATTTCCAGATTGGTTTGCGGCAGATCCCTGAAAGCCTGCAAAAACTCCCAATGGAACGCGAGGATTCCGGCAATGCGCCGCGCGCCAACTTCTGGCGTCAGGTTTTTGCAATAAGGAATTGGCGCGCGCGATGTGTAGAGAACATCTCCGGAGAGATCACTGACGATTTTAACAATGTCGGGATTTCGGAATAGCGTCTCATCGGTAATATGGATTCCGAGTACCGTTCCCCGCACCTCAGAATCATCGAAGAACGGCTTGCACACAGCGTCCATCATGTCGGGGCGCAGCATGGGCTCGTCGCCCTGAACGCACACCACGATGTCTTTTGGCGCCAATTCCAATCCGCACTTTTGCGCCGCTTCGGCGACCCGGTCGAGCGCCCGGACATGAGTGTCCGCCGTCATAATGACCGGGAAGCCCTTTGAACGAGAAAATTCGGCAATTTCGTCGTCACATGTGCAGAGAGACAGCTTTGTCCATTTTCCGTACATGCGGGCGCGATGCCAGACATGCTCGATCATTGGACGGCCGTGAATGAGCGCCATCGGCTTGCCGGGAAATCGGCTGGCCTTCATGCGCGCCGGAATCAAACCGATAATCTTAGTCACGATAGTCGCTGTCCTAGTTACCGTGATCCATTAATGCCAGCATTGCGCCGCTCGACTGCGCACACACCAGCGTCTGTCAGAGTAACCAGCAGTTTCTGCAACCAAGGCATCACTGGCCACAACAAGCTGAGAAAGGGGCAAAACATAAAATATTACTTCATTCCCACATGAACTATTGTAAAGGCTGGGTTGCCTTGTTACCAAAGACGTAATCATCTCTCGCAGTTCATCACGTCATGAAGTCCGAATATCAAAAATACCTTGAGAGACGGTCCGCAATCGAAAATACCTTTGACAAGTCCGCCACACAGGCGCTGCTTGAATATGTCAAGTCCCTTCCACTGAATTTACGCGCTCACATTCTAAATACAGTGGCCCAATCCTTCTATATTGACAAAGTCGTTGCGAGAATTGGGGATTGTGAATACGAAGGCTTTTTGGCAGACAAAGACGTTTTCTGGTACGCGGTTTCAGCACAGCAGTGGTCTCAGGAACTTATTGATATCTTCATCAGGTTCTTCTCGAGCGCGCGGGAAGGGTCGTATATTGATTTTGGTGCCAACATTGGACTTACAACGATTCCGATTTGCAAAAGTGGCGCAAGACGTTGCTTCGCAGTCGAGGCCGCACCGGAAAATTTCCAATTACTGCAGCGAAACCTACTTCGAAACAGAATAGACAATTGCTCCTCCTTCAACGTCGCAATCTTCAACGGCAATACGAGCATCAATTTAGAGCTTTCAGAAAGAAATTTTGGCGATCATCGCATTCGCATGCTTGAGGACTCGTCTCCCAATCACATTAAATTATATGACGAGAACAGCCGAAAAACCGTAACTGTTCGCACCGCCCGATGTGATGATTTGCTCAAAAACTCTGAATTCACTCATCCACTCGGGATCAAGAGCGATATGCAAGGTGCCGAAGTATTCCTGTTTAGTGATGGCGGCGCCACTCTGTCGCAATGTGACATGCTTATCTCCGAATATTGGCCATACGGCATTACCCGTCTCGGCTACACGCCGGAATATTTGCATGGCCAATTCAAAACAAACTTTTCATACGGTCATGTTGTATCATACGGCCGCAATTCAAATGAGAATACATGGCATCCTGGAACACGATTGCTTCCGATCGATGCGTTCATCGAGTTGTTGCAGAACCAGTTTGCATCTATCAATGACAAGACGGCTAGCGCCGCTGAAAGGACCCGACACGCAAACATTATTCTCGCAAAATTGCCGATTCCGGTTTAGCCAACGACATGCGGACCAGCTGATTTTATCGGCCAATTGCCGGGATTTGATCGCTCAATCCCCATCGGTCGCGCCACTCTTTGTCAGCGCAATAGATTCTGTAGACCAGTTGCATACTCTGCAGCGCATCCTGCGACGAGCCATTGACCACCGGACGATCGTGAATGATTGTCTCCGCGAACTCCGAGATTTCATTGGCCCACGAAGGATCGTTATTGTAGCGCATGGTTTGCTCTCGAGGATCCCCGAGATCGTTGTCCGACGCCCACACCGTGACCATGGTCTCCGCGCCGTAACTTTTGGATCCCGACAAAATTCCGCTGAGAATGATCGCTCCCTTGCTCAAGGTAATCTCAAGTGAAAATCGATGGCGCCATTGGGTTGCGGTGGAATGAAGCAGGACCACGGCTCCCCGCTCGCTTCGCATCAGCGCGTAGGCATTGTCCTCGACGTCGTGACGCCAGAAATCGTTGGTTACAATGCTGTGCACTTCAGCAATCTCACCGGCGAATAGCCGAATGAGATCGACCATGTGAATGCCTTGGTCGAGCAAGATGCCGCCACCAGCGACCGCACGATCGACCCGCCAGTCGGAATGCTCCCCGAAACTGATGAAACGCGACTTACCGTAAACCCCGCGGATATTGATGATCTCGCCGAGCCCGCCAGATTTGACGATCTGGAGAGCGTCAACCACGGACTCATGATAACGATGATTAAATCCGTATTTTAACTTGAGACCGGGATGTTTGCGCTCGCAAGCGATGACTCGAGCGATATCGGCGAGATCACGGCCAGGCGGTTTTTCGCAAAACACGTGTAGCCCGCGCTCGAGACCGGCAATTGTCATGTCTGCGGCCACATCGTTCGGCAGACAGACAAAAAGCGCGTCAAGATCTTCAGCCAATAGCTGACGGTGGTTGTTGTAGGCGACGACGCCCCGATCTATCTGGCTGCCGTTCTCGATCGTCCTGTCGCAGACGGCTACGATTTTAAACCTCGGATCGAGATCAATAAAATGCCGGCGCCGCTTGCCGACCACACCGTAACCCGAGATTCCAACCTTCAGCACCGCCGACCTGCCGGTTGGCTGATTTGCCTCATCCCGACCAACCACGGTTTTGATCACCTCATTCATTGCGCCGACCGCACCGCCGCAGTTTCGGGAACCGGCGTTCGATACAGACGCGAAATATTTTCGTCAGGCCGGCCAAGCCGATCGGATGAGGAGCTGGTTTGAACGTCCACCCACTGTCCCTCCTCGTGCGATCGGTAAAATGCGTGCAGGAGCTTAAGCGAATTAAGACAGTCGAGACGGTCGATGGGGAACGTTCCCCGTCCGCTCAGGTCGGCGACGATGTTGCGATACACATCAGTATGTCCGAATCCGTAGGCGTCGGGAAACTTTTCGCTGGACTCGATACAGGCGGCCGGGTCTGGCGTGAAGATCTGCAATTCGTTGACTGCAAGCCCGCCCAATTGGGCGAGACCCTTCGACGCGACGATTGACAATGACGCCTCGAAATCATTAGGGCGGGCCGCGGTGGTCACCTCCACGACGCCGACCGCACCATTTCGATAGATCAGCGATGCCACCGCCGTATCTTCGACCTCGATCTCCGCGCCAAGCGTTTGCATCGCCGCGGTCAGACGCCCGACCTCGCCGCCCAGATAACGCAGCAGATCGATGTGATGGATGCCTTGGTTCGCCAGGCATCCACCGTCGTGCGAATAGGTACCGCGCCAAGGCGCCAAGTTATAATAACTCTGCGGGCGGCACCATCGCACGCGCACGGCGACTACGCGAATATCGCCCAGCTCGCCGCCGTCGATCGCTTTTTTGACCCGCCGTACCGCCTTGTTGTGGCGATTCTGAAAAACCGGAAAAATACGCAGGCTGTTCCGCTCAGCCCAATCAAACGCATCATGGAGCTGCTGTGGATGCATGAACGTCGGCTTTTCAACGATGAGATGCTTTCGGTAGCGCCGCATCACGTCCATGCAATGTTCAAAATGCATTCCCGACGGGGTAATGATCGCAACCACATCGATTTCAGGCAATTCCTGCAGCATGTGATGATAGTTGGTGAACCAGGCAATATTGTATTGCTGACCATAGGCTTTTGCTTTTTCCTCCACCAAGTCGCACGCCGCGACAATGCGCACGCCGTCGACCGCCGCGATCGAACGCAAATGATGGCCGGCGATGCGACCGCATCCGAGCAGAGCAACTTTTGTGGTCGGGTCAGCCATTTTGCGTCCGACCAAATGTAACGTTCTCGACTTCCGCGTAACTCATGACGGATCTGTCAATTGGTCGGAACGTTCATCAGCCCGTCGATTACACAATGGCAGAGACTGCAATGAATCAATTCCACAAATCCATATTGCGCGGCGGGCACGTAGAAATTCAGGTCGCCCAATTGACGCAACGGATTGCGTTCCCCGAATCCGCTGAACGTTATCACCCTTGCGTTCCGACGCCGCGACGCAGCGACGGCATTCAGTATATTGGCTGACCGCCCGGAACTGCTGATCGCGATCAGAATGTCGTTTGCTTCGCAGAAGCGTTCAACCTGGAAGGCGAATGCATTCTCATAGCCCAGATCGTTGCTTAAGCAAGTCAGGAACATTGGGTCGTTGAACGCCATCGCGTTGATGCAGCGGTTCCTGACAAAATCAATGGCGATGTGGCTCGCGATCGAAGCGCTACCGCCGTTGCCGATCAGCATAAGCTTACCCCCGGCGGCACTCGCCTCACGTACGAACTGCATGAAGGATGTAATGGCATCGTCCAATTCAATGGCGACGCCGCTCTGGTCGTGAACCTCCGTGCACTTGGCAATGCGATCCAAGGTAATGAAGTAGCGCGAGGCGTAATCACGCATATGTTCTGTCATAACCGACCCACATGTTGAGACTTCGATTGCAGTACGGGACTGGCCAGTCCGTCTCGCCCTCTCGAAGCACGAAGCTCCCCGCAGGCAGCACGCAAGTAATCCACGAAGGGCTGCATGATTGCCGGACCACCCAGCGTTACGCGGACAAAGTTGCGCAAGCCGGAAAAGGCAAAACCGCCCTTGATCAAATACCCTCGGCGCTTTGTTTCAGAAACGATTTGATCCGGCCGCAAATCGGGCGGCGCTTCGAGCAATTGAAAGTTCCCAAAGCACTGGGGACTGCGAAAGCCCATTTCGTTTGCCGCCGCGACCAGGAGACCGCGGCCCTCTTCAACCGCGATCCGGTAATTTTCCATGACGCTGGGCCGCTGCAGGAGAAATGTCGCAACTTTCGCTCCTACCGAAGAAACTTCGCCCGGACTCCTGACCGCATGTAGCGCCTGAACAATCGACTTGTCGCTGACGGCAAATCCAACCCGCAGCCCGGCGATGCCGCTATTCTTCGAAAATGACCTCGCCACCAGCAGACATGGGTGCGCGATCACCTCATCCAGGACCGTAACAGGCGAAAACGGATGATACGCCTCATCGATAAGACAAATCGCGCCGACACGCTCGCATGCTGAAACGATCGGCAAAATTTCTTCGCGCGACAACATGCTGCCGGTCGGTTGGTCGGAATTTGCAAGAGCAACGATACGCGGCTTCAGTGATTCGATTGATGTCACAAAACTTTCGAGTGGCAATTTGAGGTTGGCTTGGTATGGAACGGCAATATGTTTTGCCTGAAAAATCCTGGCCCATACCCCATACATGCCATAGCTGGGCTCCGGTGAGATGACACGATCGCCCGGCCGCAAAAACGCCTGAAATGCGCGACGGATGATCGCATCCGATCCAGCGCCTACGCACAGGCGTTCATGCGGCAGCCCGGTGGTCCTGATCAGGCTGTCGTACAAAGGCCCAAGATCGGGGTAGTGGGTGAAATCCCAGGCATCGAGTGTCGCCAGCATGTCCCGGAACACTTCATCCGACCACGGGGCCGGACTCTCGTTGCGATCCAGGCAGACAAAACCGCGCCGCTCCCCGAGGCAATCGCTGTCACGGGAGATGGCATCCAAGTGCTCGTTTGGTCGGGGCGGATTATTCATGTCGGGCCCTGACCGTCGCGACGCAATTCAAACTGCCGCGCAAATTGCATCGCATTCACATATTCCTGTTCCGGCACGGGTGACAGCAACGGCCTGCCGGTCAAAAAGCGAATGGCATCCCGCGTGGCTTCGATCTCCATGCGCGCACGGCAGTCAGCGGTCATGGAGCCCATGTGACAGGTGAGCAGCGCATTGGGCAGTTCGGCAAGCACACCGGCGTACGGCTCCTCTGAGTACACGTCGAGTGCGGCGGCCCGCAATCGATTGTGGCTCAGCGCGTCCGCTAAATCCTGCTCATTGACGATGCCGCCACGCGACGTGTTAACCAGCACCGCCGTGTGCTTCATCATGCCAAGTTCGCGCGCGGTGATCAGATTGAACGTGTCAGCCTTCAACGGCAGATGCAGCGTCACAATGTCGGATTGCCGGTAAATCGTTTCTTTGTCCGTCCACTCGACAGCATCAAGCGCCGGATCGATAACCGGATCGTTCGCAAGAATTCTAACTCCGGGAAATCCACCCTGAATGTGGCGGATCACTCTCCGCCCAACCCGGCCGACCCCGACGACGCCGACCGTCGATGCGGCAAGCCGCGCTCCCGAGATTCGCGACCACTCCCCTGCCCGCATTCCCCGATCGGCCTGTCCGACACCGCGCAAAAGATCGATGATCAATCCCACGGTCAACTCCGCGACCGCAGGCGATGGACCATCCGGCGTGTACGCGACGGCGATGCCGAGCCGACGCGCCGCAGCCAGGTCAACACTGTCAAGCCCGATGCCGACGCGACAGATCGCTTTAAGATCCCGGCAATTCCGCATTGTTTCTGCGTTTATGGGTTCGGTTCCGGCAATCACCACTGGAAATCCTGCAATGACGTCGGAAACCTCTCCGGCCTTCAGCTTTCGCCCGATGGGATTGACCACGAGCTCGATTCCCGCCTCGGCAAACATTTTTAGCGGCGCCGGATCGATCACGCCGAACGGCGTTGTCGTGACGATGACTCGTTTGGGCAGTTGGTTCATCCGCGTATCGCGGCCTGCACCAGTTCGTTCAGATTCAGCAGTGAAGACAGACGGTGCGAAATGCTGACAACGCGCATCACAGTTCGAATTCGCTCTCGTTTGTCGCGCATCCGCCCACGCTACCGCACTTCGGGTGACGTGACCGTCGACCCGTCGGGCCGCGTTGCGCGACCCACTCGGCAGCTGCTCGCCGCGCTCAGGCGGCGGCCACGGACAAATCGTCCAAAACCACCCGGACCTTTCGGCCGAGCAGATCGAGCAGAACAGCCACGCGATCGGCGTCGCGCATGCCCTCGTAGAGACCGAGGCAGCTCGCAAACACGCCGTCGATCACGCGAACCTTGTCGCCCGGATTGAAGCGAAGCCGCTGATCGAGCCGCACGAAGCCGGCGACATCTTCGCGGCCCCTCAGCTCGTCCACCACCGCATCGGGGATCGGCGTCGGCTCGTCGCCATTGCACACCAGCCGCGCCACCCCGATGGTCGAATGGATCGAACGCCAGCGCTGCGCGGCCAGATCGACGGCGACAAACAGATAACGAGGGAAAAGCGGTGCCGCGACCGTCTCGATCCGCCGCGCATGGCGCCGGCGTTTGAGATAGCGTGGCAGATAGATCGAAAATCCCTGACGAAGCAGATGGGATCCTGCCTTGATTTCGGCATGCGGATTGGTCTGCACCACGTACCAACGCGCATCGGTCGCGTTCATGGCGCGACCTCTTCGTGTGCGTTGCTACGCACGCCAAGCAGCGACGGCGCAAGCACGCGTTCACGCCCGAGGTGCGCAACCGCAGCCTCGAACATTTCATTCGTGGCTCTCAGATCCGTGATGACGGCGCCGTCGAATGCGGACGAAATCGTATCCAACGAAGACGAAACCGGCACGCCGACGAACATCTCCGCCGAGGGGTCCGTCTGCGGCTCCACGACCGCGACAATTTCGATGCCGATCTCGATTGCGCAGAGGCGGGCGATTTCCGCCAGATCGGATTTTCCGATCAGGACGATGCGGTTCCAGCCCCGCCGCTTCGCAGCCGCCAGCACTTCGGCGCAGTCCGATCGCGCCTGCCGAAAAAATGAAAACGAATAGCTCAGGTAGTCGATCGTGAGCCGTGATTTCTCGGCAAAGCCCTTGGGCGTCAGATAATAGGCGTAGCGCCGCACCGGCGCCTCGCTGACCTTGACCAAGCCCTTCTTGACGCAGCGTTTGAGGTAGGCGTTGACGAGCCCCAGCGCTATTCCGAGCTCCGAAGCGAGATGGCGCTGCGTCTGCGCGCCGTTCCGCTCGACCGATTCCAGGAGACCCAGCAGGATGCGGGAATGCTCGGCGTCGTCTTCCCGCGGCACATTGGCCATTAGCCGATCTCCGACCCGTCCCAAGGCTGGTTTTCAACCTCATTGATAGGACGTTCATGGCCTGAACGTCAAGGCTATTCGTTCACATGATGAACGCTATATTACTTTGATATTATTGAAGAAAACGCTGCGAGCCATTGCCTGATCGGGCCGAATCCGCACCCAAACGGGACTCCGGATCATTACCATGACTATGGCACGGATTCGCATCGGTTCCAGAGCCGACCCAGGGCCATACATGGCAAATCATCGCCGCGAATGAATCGATCAGACTCATGCGCCTTTCGGCGCAGACAGATCCCGTCACTTTCTGATGGCGGCGGGTATCCTCCTGCCGTTACAAAATGCTAGCAGACGCGACATTGAAAACGCAGAGAAACCCGTAATGAGCCAAAAAAATCCGGCGGCAACCTATCATGAGCGCATTTTGCCCAACCAGGCGGTCCTGACCGAATATTATGTGAAACCGGATTACGAGCGCACGCTGTTTGAAGGCGTATGTCGCTGGAGCCGTCTCGAACCCAACAACGGCCTGATTTTTTCCGAGGCATCGGAACTCAGCCAGATCGAAGGCGGCTGCGATCCCCTCATGCTGGGCTTTTTGTCTTTCCTTGTGAAGTTTTCCAATGCCAAGCGCATCCTCGAAATCGGCTCGTTCATCGGCGTATCAGCGATATCGTTCGCCAAGGCTCTTCCACCCGATGGGCAGGTCATCACGATCGAAAAATATTCCAAGTTCGCCGCCATTGCCCGAGACAATGTCGAACGCAACAACCTGTCGAACAAGGTCAAAGTACTCGAAGGCGACGCCAACAAAGTCGTGGGAACGCTTCCTCCCAACGAAAAATTCGACATCATCTTTATCGATGGCCACAAGGAGAACTATCTCGATCTTTTTCTCATGAGCGAGCCGCTTCTTGCGGCGAAAGGTCTGGTTCTCGTCGATGATTGTTTCTTCCAGGGCGATGCTTTGAACGAACCGCCGACGACGCCCAAGGGTGCCGGGGTCCGAGCTTTTTTGGAACATGCCTCCCGACGGACCGACTATCAGCCGTTCCTGCTGCCGCTGTGCAACGGCCTCATGATGATGACGAAGCGTTAGAGCAATAATCGGCGCGGCCAAAGCCGATTGGATATAGTCTGCGATATCCATGACCCGCGATGCCGACAATATCGATTCCGCGACGGTCCGCGACTTCGGGCGGGAGTGGCAACGCTTCGATCAAAGCAGTGTGGCTGATGCAGAGCTGGCGCGTTCTTTCGCCGAATATTTCGCGATCTTCCCCTGGGATGGTCTGCCGCGCGACGCGGTTGGCGTCGACTTCGGCTGCGGCAGCGGTCGATGGGCGGCCTTGGTGGCGCCGCGTGTCGGTCACCTTCATTGCGTCGACGCCAGCGCCGACGCTTTGACGGTGGCGAGAAAGGCTCTTTCCGCCTTAGGCAATGTCTCCTTCCACCAAGCGCCCCTCGACGCCGCGCCCTTGCCGAACACCAGCATGGATTTCGCCTATAGCCTCGGCGTGCTCCATCACCTGCCCGATCCGCAGGCCGGGCTCGCTGCCTGCGTGCAGAAGCTGAAACCGCGCGCGCCGATGCTGATCTATATCTACTACGCCTTCGACAATCGCCCCGCATGGTTTCGCCTGCTGTGGCGCATGAGCGACCTGTTGCGCCGCGTGCTCTCAAAAATGCCCTTTCGCCTGAAATCGCTGATCACGGACCTGATCGCGGCATTGGTCTATTGGCCGCTGGCGCGGACGGCACGCCTTGGCGAGCGCCTCGGCTGCAATGTCGACCACTGGCCGCTCAGCGCCTATCGCTGGCGCAGCTTCTACAGCATGCGTAACGATGCGCTCGACCGCTTTGGCACGCGATTGGAGCACCGTATGACCAAACGTCAGATCGAGGCTGTGATGACGGACGCAGGCTTAGGGGACATCCGTTTTTCGAATTCCCCACCGTATTGGTGCGCGGTCGGATTTAAGAAATAAATAGACCAGCCGATTGCGAACGCTCCCTCCCACCCGTGTGCCCCCTCTGTGTTAGAAGGGTGTGCGACATTCGAGCGTAGGGATGAAAAACAAGGCCTCCGTCGTGTTACTCGCCAGCGTGTTGGCAAGTCTCTTCTATCTCGCTGCTTGTACGCAACAAATTGAATTAGCCAAACTCGCCGATCCATCTGACGATCCACTGCCGCCGTACAAGGAGATGATAAAAGCAGCTCTTGGGCGACGGCAGCAAATTATGGATCCGGAAAAATATCAACCATTCGCAATCTCCGGTGCGCGGCGGATTAACAGCCTTCATGGTTGGGCTTGGCTTGTATGCTTGAAGGGAAACCACACGGGAAGACCGATTTACTTTGGCATTTTTATCCAGCATCAGGAAATTATAGATGTGCGGGCAAACATCGGCATCGATCTTTGCCCATACCAGCAATACGAACCGCTTTCGGTATCGAGTCCGGCCATGCATCAATTGTATTGAAGTGCGTTCCTCCGACGACAGGACAAAGGACAATGTCAGATTCCGCGCCATACTGGTGCGCAGTCCGCTATAAATAGCATCGCCGCAAGCAAAATAGCATGCAAAGCCCGCACATGGCCGAGGAAAGCCGAAACAAAGCGCCGCCCGAGATAGCCGACAGATGGCAAAGCGGCGTCGTGCTCAAGCGCGACGTGTTCAGCACCGTCGAGCGCGGCCGCTTCATCACGCCCAACGGCGAGGTCGAGGCCGTGCTGCGCCGCATTGACGGCGTATCAGGTTGGATGTTTCCCCTCGCATGGCTGTTGTTTACGCGCGAGCGCAACGCGCTTGCGCGCGCCGGCGAACTTGGCATCGCGCCCAGGCTGCTGTTCGCAGGCCGACGGTCGCTCGTGCGCAGCTGGATCGACGGCGTCGCACTGCACATTGCCAAACCGCAGGGCGATCGTAACTATTTTCGCAGCGCCAAAATCGCCTTGCACAAATTGCACCGCGCCGGCATCTGCCACAACGACCTCGCCAAGGAGCAGAACTGGCTGCGCGGCGCCGACGGCCGCGCCTATCTCACCGATTTTCAGCTCGCGATGTGGTTTCGGCATCGTGGTCTGCTCTTTCGCGTCGCGGCCTACGAAGACTTGCGCCATCTGCTCAAGCACAAGCGCCGGTACGTTCCCGAGGCGCTGACAGCGTCCGAGCGCCGCGTGCTCGCGCGCAAAAGCTGGCCGACCCGCATCTGGATGGCAACCGGTAAGAAAATCTATTATCTCGTCACCCGCGGCCTGCTGCATTTCACTGATCGCGAAGGCGGCGGCCCGCGCCTCGTCTACGATGCACCCTCGATAGCAACCAGCATCAAGAAGCATCCGCAGGTGCGCGACGCCGCCGTGGTCGCCTACCCCGACCGCCGCGCCGGTACCGGCCTTTATGCCTTCGTCGAGGCGCCCGGACTGTCGGAGGACGCGGCGCGCGATTTCATCGTCAGCGCGGTCGGCTCCGCCAAGGCGCCTGAGCGGCTGCAGATCGTCGACGCGCTACCGCGCAACGCCGCCGGGAACGTGCGCAACGAAATCCTGCAACTCGTCGCCATGAACCAGCTCGACCTCATCGACACGCTGATCGCGGACGAAGCCGAACGCGCAACCGTCGCCCGCATTGTTGCCGATCGCCGCAATTTACGTGACCGCTTCGCCTTCTGACCGGCTATACTGCACCTCGCAAGGAGAACCTGAATGCGTGCCATCAAGCTCGACGAGGCCCTGACCATCATCAACGAAACGTTCGCCGAAGCGGCGCGCCGCAGCGCCTATCCGCTCACCGCCGTGCTGCTCGACGCCGGCGGCCGCGTCAAAGCCGTGCTCAAGCAGGACGGCGCCTCGCTGCTTCGTTTCGAAGTGTCTTACGGCAAGGCCTATGCCTCGCTTGCGCTCGGCCGCCAGTCGCGGCTGGTGCTGCAGAAAGCCAAAGACAAGCCGCTGTTCATGGAATCCTTCAACGCGCTCGCCGACGGCCCGATGTTCCTCGAAGGCGGCGGTCAACTGATCCGCGACGCCTCCGGCGAAGTCGTTGGCGCCATCGGTGTTACTGGCGACACCAACGAGGTCGACGACCTTTGCGCCATCGCCGGCATCCGCGCCGCCGGTTTCAAGACCGACGATGATTTCGACGAAGCCGAGATGCGCCGCCTCAACATCAAGCGCCCCCCGCCGATCGAGGACCCGCAACAAAGCGCGCCCGCGCCCGCGACCAGCCGAATCCGCCGCGCCTGAAATTGCTCACATCTTTGTCAGCTTGAGAATGTCCACCGCTTGCGCGTAGGCGACTTTGTCGCCGGCCGGCGCCGAGCCGTGCACGGTGACGAGGAACTTGTTGGCGATCACCATGTTCACGTCGCCCTCGGTGGTTTGAATCGCGCGTTGGCTGCCGACGCGCACGAGCTTGCCCATGGCGCCCGCGACCTGCGGATTGTTCAGCAGCATCGCGAACTGCATCACCATGGCGGAGTCGCCGGTGATCTGCACTTCGACGGTGTCGCCTTTGGCGTTGGAATAGTTGCGGCTGGCGATCGAGGCGCCGAACATCACCGCGCCGACCGACGTGGTCTGCGCCTGTTCCGCCTTCCATCCTGCCAGCGGCTCCGGAAGCAGCGCGGCGAAACCTTCGGCGTTCTTCTGTCCGACAAGCTGCGACGCCAGATCGAGCGACTGTTTCGCGCCGGTCAGATCGCCGGTTTGATAGGACTTGCGCGCCGCGTCGATCGCATCGGAAATATCGTCGGCGCGTGCCGCGCCGACTAAGCCTGCAACCAGCGCCAACACGGCAACTGTGCGCACGACAAACATCCATAACCTCCCTTTAACATGATCGTTCAAATTGTATTGAAGTCGATCTACGCGATTGTACGGCAGACAAATGAAAAAATTCTTTGTTGCGCCGCGAACCTCTGGTCCTATGGCAGCTTCATGCCGAGCCGCGCCACATATGACACGCCCGGCTGTGGATAGGCATTATAGGTGCCGAATGTCGACGTGCTCGCGACCGCATAGTCGAAATATTTTTCGTTAAACAAATTTTGCACGGCCACCGACCAGAACATCCGATCGACTTCCCCGCCGAGTCGCATGTCGACGGTCGCGAACGCTGGAATGAGCGGCTGGAAATTCGCCTGATCGTTGTCCATGCGCCGCGTTCCGACATAGCGCACCACCGCATCCATCACGACGTATTTGCGCCATACGTTCCATGAAACGCCGGCATTCGCGGTCCAGCGCGAAACCAGCGGCACGTCGTGGCCTTTGAACGGCCCGTCGCTGAACAGCGCGCGCGTATAGGCGAGCCCTGCCTTCAGCGCCAGGTTTTCGCTGACCCGCAGCGTCGCGCTGCTCTCACTGCCGTAGCGATGCGTCGGATCGAGGTTGATGTTGGCGAAGACCGTCGGAAGAAAATGGATCTCGTCCTTCAGCCACATGTCGTAGACGCTGGTTTGAAAATCGAGCGGACCGAAGTGCCAGCGGCCGCCGATCTCGGAATCCCGCGACGTTTGCGATTTCAGGTTGAAATCGACCGGAAACGCCGCAACGCCGATGCGCTCGTCCACGTTGGGCGTGCGAAAGCTGCGCGCGAGCCGGCCGAACATGGCAAAATGGCCGTTGAACCTGTGCTCGACGCCGAAATGCAACGCATGCTGCACGTCGGTGGTGTCGAGCGGTGTTCCCTGCGCGTCGAAGATGAAGGCGCCCGGCGCATTGGGATCGAAACTGTCGCGCGCCGAAACCGACGTCTGCTGCAGCCGCGCGCCAAACGAAATATCGGTCGAAGCCACTGGATAGACGGTCTGTTGGATGTAGCCCCCGATCGACCGCTGCTTGAGGCTGTAAGCATGAATCGGCGGATCGCTCAGCATTGCGCCGCGGTTGACGCGCAGCGACGCATCGTAATAGTCGATTCCGCCGATCACCTTCGCCGGCATGCCGATGAAGGCGTTGGTGGCAACGAAGCGCGGCGTGACGGAAATCGTGGTCAGTTCGCGATCGTCCGACGTATCGAAACCCGACAACGACGAAAACACCTGCTGTTTCTTGTTGCGCACGCCGCCATCGACGATGAGTTCGAACCAATCGTTGATCTGCCGCGTTACGCCGAACGTGGCATTGATGCCCTGCTTGTTGGCGAAGGCGGTCGGCGTCGTGGCGCCTTGGCGGTCCGTATCCAATTCGCTGCTCGTCAGCGTGACATGCCGCGCCCCCGGCAGTCCGAGTTTCTGGTCGTCGACCGAGACGTTTGCGTAGTAGGTGCCGCGGTCGCCGGTATAGCGGAAGTCGCCGACGATGTTGCGCTGCTTCAGTGCGTTGTTGACGCGATAGCCGTCGGAATCGATCGCATTGCCGAAAATCGCCACGGCGAAAGGCCCACGGGCGCCGTTGGCCGACACATTGCCCTCGCGCCATTTGAACGCGCCAAAAACGCCCTCCGCCTTCACCGAAGGCGGAATATTCACGCCCGACTTGGTTACGATGTTGATCGTGCCGCCGACCGCGCCGTCGCCGTAGAGCACCGCGCCGCTGTTGCCGCGGGTGATCTCGATCCGCTCGATGCTGTCGCGCGGAATGGCGGAGAAATCCACGCCGCCCAGATCGATGTCGGTCAGCCGGCGGCCATTTATCAGCACGAGCGTATTGGATGCCGCCGCCGCGCCGAACCCGCGCATATCGATGACCGTGCCCGTGCCGTTCACCGCCCCAAACGTGCTCCAGGTTTGCACGCCGGCCACGCGCGACATGATCGCCTGCAGGGATTCGCCTGGCGACCGCGAAATCTCCTCGGCGGTGATGACGGTCGTCGAGGCGCCGGTGATGCCCTGGTCGGTACGGCTTGATGTGACGTCGATGGTGGGGAGGGTGCGCTGGTCGTCCTGGGCTTGCGCCGTCGAGAGCAAACAACTCGCCGCCAGCGCGGCGGAAAATGCACGTGCAGACAAAAACATGACGCACTCCTTCGCTTGCGCGCAAAACTACGCGCGCATTGGGGTGAACCATTCCCGCTGCGAAGGACGCACAGACGCACTGACGCCTTGTGGCGCATTACGTCTTCGAAAGTCGTGGGAAAAATCCCGCACGGCCCCCGCATCGGACTGATGTCACCGCTGCGAACGCCGCTCCGTGTGGTGCTCCCGCCCACCGGTTGGGTGACTGCGCTGGCAGGTCTCCTGGCTTGCGGGTCGTTGTCGGAAGCGTCCGGCCTTCCCAGTTTCCCAGTGGCCTTTTTCGGACGCGGACTCGCCGCTCACAGTTGCGGGATCAGCCACGGATTAGCTGCGATTGGCATTACGACCAACAGCAGCAACCGTGTTCCCTCTTGCCTCCCCGACTTGCGCCGAGGAACCAGTGCAACACAAATGCAAAACCGATCTCGTTAACGGAGTCAAGATCGCCGCGAAGCAGGGTCAAAAAACCTAGAAACGTCAGAGGCCGGCCTCACGACCGGCCTCGCGACGCTCAGCTGGCGAGGAGCCATCCTTGTTAGAAATTATTCGTAGGCGTCGCTGGCTTCCAGTTTGCGCGGGCCATGTGGACCGTCGCATGTTTGGCATGCTTGATGTGATTGATGTGCCTGACGTGACCGACCTTGGCTTTCTTGACCTTGTGCTTGCTGACCTTTTTGGCCTTCGTCACTTTGGCCATGGCGTCATGGCCTGAATGCACCGCCGAATGAGTCGCGGGCGCCTTCGGCGCGACAGCAGTGCCTTGCGCGAATGCCGGCGCCGCCAACAGGGTGGAGGCGAGCAGCGCGACTGCGATTGTTCTGAACATGATTCTTGTCCTCGATGTGGTGCGGTTCGGCTTTTCCGGATACCGCTGGTGAAAGGTGGATCGACTCTGTGCCGATCGTGACGCCAGCATGCACGCGGCGCGCTGAACTCGCCCTGAAGTCCGCCGACAGTGCAAATTCAGCTAGATGAACCGGGCTCTGTGGCGGCGTTCAGCGGCCGTTCATCCGCGCGACGCAGACCGGCGTTCTGAACCGCGGCGTCAGCCCGTTTTCGCTTTGTCGGTCTCGGCCATCAGCCAATTGAGGTAGGTCTGTTCGACGCTCTCCAGCGGCAGCACCATGATCGCCGGCGTCGTGTAGGAGTGCATCTGCTTGATCGCCCGTCCGGCCTCCTGTGCCAGCGACGCTCGCGTTTTGGCGATCATCACCACTTCCTCTCCGCGTTCGACCTTTCCCTCCCACCAATAGTGCGAAACCATGCCCGGCAGAATGTTAACGCACGCGGCCAGTCGCCTTTCCACGATCGTACGGCCGGCCTGCTCTGCCTCGACAATGGACGGGTAGGTTGTGTAAACGAACACCGCGCGTTCCATGGTTCTTAACCCCGATGGTGTATTGAGCGCGCCCGAATTCCTTGGAACGCGCCATGAGCCGAGCCACGCACCGCTACGAACACATCGCCTTCGTGGCGAGCCCTATTCCTGAGGCACAGAAAGCGCGCGACCGGCTGGTCAAGCACTACGGCAATATCACCCCCGCCAAGGCCGACGTTGTGGTCGCGCTCGGCGGTGACGGCCTCATGCTGCAGACCCTGCACAAGTTCATGCAGTCCGGCAAGCCAATCTACGGCATGCACCGCGGCACCGTCGGCTTCCTGATGAACGATTTCCACGAAAAGAAATTGCGCGAGCGGCTGAACGCGGCAACGATTACCGTGATTCACCCGCTGGTCATGCGCGCACGCGATGTCAGCGGCGGCAATCACGAATATCACGCCATCAACGAGGTTTCCCTGTTCCGCCAGAGCTACCAGGCCGCCCGGCTCCGCATCCTGATCGACGGCAAGGAACGGCTCGCCGAACTCACTGCCGACGGCGTCATGGTGGCCACGCCCGCCGGCTCGACCGCCTACAATCTCTCCGCGCAAGGCCCCATCATTCCGATCGACGCGCCGCTGCTCGCGCTCACCCCGATCAGCCCGTTCCGCCCGCGCCGCTGGCACGGCGCCCTCCTGCCCAACACCGCGCGCGTAACCGTCGAGGTGCTCGATCCCGACAAGCGGCCGGTCGCCGCAGTTGCCGATCATGACGAGGTGCGCTCGGTGCGCGTAGTCGACATCCGCATGGACGAGAAAATCGCGATCAAGATGCTGTTCGATCCCGGCCACAGCCTGGACGAACGCATCCTGCGCGAGCAGTTCGGGTATTAAGCCGCTTTCTTCCGCCGCGCGGCCGGTTTCGCCGCGCTCTTTTTCGTGGCGGACTTTTTCCAGAGCTCTTTCGACGCAAGCCGCGCGCCCTGCACCAAGGCGGCGAGCTTCGCCCACATGATCGTCGGGTGCACGCGACGATGGAACGGACCCTGCGCAAAGCCGCAGTCGGTCGAGGCGATCACATTCTCGCGCCCGACCAGCTTCGCCAGCCGCACGATCCGCTCGGCCACCAGCTCCGGGTGCTCCACGATATTGGTGGCGTGGCTGATGACGCCAGGAATCAGAATGACGCCCTCGGGCAATTTCACGCTGTCCCACACCCGCCACTCGTGTTCGTGACGCGGGTTGGCGCCTTCGATCACGAACGCGCCGACCTTCAGCTTCAAGATCAGATTGACGATGGATTTCAGCGGAATGTCGGACGTGTGCGGTCCAGGCCAGCTTCCCCAACACACGTGATAACGGATCTTCTCCCGCGGCAAGCCTTTGATCGCCTCGTTGAGGATTTCCACGTGCCGCGCGACCCATTTCAGATAGTCCTGCAGGCTCGCCGGCGGCACCATGCGGTCATAGGTGACTGCCGTGCGCGCATCGTCGAGCTGCACCAAGAGGCCGTTGTCGACAATCTGCTTGTATTCCGAGCGCATGGCCTTGCCGATGGCGGCGAGGAGCGCATCGTCGTTCTTGTAATATTCGTTCTTGCGGTCAGGAATGACGGACGCCGGCGCCGCCACCGGCAGGAATGCCTCGACCACCTTGACCTTGCGCAGCGCGGCTTTGAAATTGTCGATGTCCTTCTGCAGCAACGCCTTCCCGCTATATTTGATCGGCGCGACCGCGACCGAATCCATCGTGGTCTCTATTTTGTCGCGCGCATCGAGCTCGGCGTAGAACTCCGGAAATCGCGAGCGATCGGCACCGCGCGCGAACGGATTGCCGCCCTTGAACGGCCGCCGCTCGAATCCGGAGAGCCGTTCGAGCACGTATTGCGACCAGCTGATGGATTTGCCGAACTCGCCGTCGCTGACCACATCGATGCCGACATCGGCCTGCTTTTTCACCACGGCGGCAACCGAGTCCTTCAGGCACTTCTCGTACGCCGCTTCGTCGTACATTTCGCGCGCCTGCTTTGCGCGCATGAATTCCAATAGTTCCGGCGGCCGGATCAGGCTGCCGACATGGGTGGTGAGAATGCGGTTGGCGCTGTGCTTCATGGTTCCCCGGCGTAAATTTCAAACGCGACGGGCCGAACTGTGGTCAAGTCCGCGCCCCGATGCAAGCGGCCGGCGCGGTCGTCGGCCGCCATTCTGAACCCAGGCTGTCTGCCCACCCCTACCCCGAAAACCTCGGTCTGATGCGCGAAAATATCCTAAACCATTCGTTAACGGCGCCCCCCTAGGCTGGCTGGAAAGCAGCTGGCCCACCGCCGTCACCATGATCCGTATCGAATTCAATCGTCTGCGTTTTCTCGTGGTCGACGACAACGCGCACATGCGTCAGATCGTGCGCACGATCCTGTATGGATTCGGCTCGCGCGAAGTGTGGGAGGCCGAGGACGGTGTGGCTGGTCTTGAGACCTTCACCAAGAACCGTCCGGACATCGTGATCACCGACTGGGCCATGCCCATTTTCAACGGCATCGAGTTCACGCAAATGATCCGGCAGCCTGCCAGCAACAATCCCTTCGTGCCGATCATCATGCTCACGGCCAACACCGAGCGAACGCGCGTGGTCGCGGCGCGCGATGCCGGAGTGACTGAATTCCTAGCGAAGCCGACTTCGGCAAAAGCGCTCTACAGCCGCATTCTCAACGTCATTCTGCACCCGCGCCCCTTCATCAAGACCGAGAACTATTTCGGTCCCGACCGTCGGCGCGGCGTGAATGCCAACTATAACGGCCCAGAACGCCGTAAAGGCGGCAAGGCCGAAGTCATCAGCGCCAATCCGTCCAGCGACAAGATCAAAACGGACGCTTAAGGCTCAAGCACTATAAGGCTCAAGCACGATAGAGACCTCGTCATGGTGGAACCCAAGACCGGCAAACCCGAACCGACCACGCCAGAAGTGGTCACCTACGACGACCATCAGGTGATCACGCCTGACCACGAGCCGCTTCGGCAAGCCGTGGTGCCGGCCAAACCGCTTGATCCCGATCCAGTGGAACGCGCCGAGCAAGCGCTGTCGCGGCTCGAAGGAAAATTCGCGACCTGGATGAACGACGACTGTAAAAAGCTCGACGGCGCGCGCAACGAAATCAAATCGGCCGGCCTGAATGAGAAGAATCGTCAGGCCCTGTTTCGTGCCGCGGACGACATCAAAGGCAACGGCCGCACCTTGGGATTTCCCGAAGTCGCGCCCGCGGCCGACAGCCTCTGCCGCCTGCTCGAACACTCGCCGGACATTGAGCGCATTTCACTTCCCCTGATCGAGCAGCACGTCGATGCGATCCGCGCGATCGTGCGCGAGCACGGCCGCCACGACATCAAGACCATCGCCACCGTCCTGACAACGAAATTGCGTCAGGTGACCGAGGAATTCCTGGTGCATGAAAATCGTCACCGGCCGGATTATCTCCAGGCGACGGCGAGCCCTCCCCTGGCGCCCGGCGAATTTTTCTAGATTTGGAAAAATCAATCAGGCGGCGATACGGGAGCTTTCCGCTTCGCTGAAGCTCTCGATTTCCGCAACCAGCTTCTCGCAGAGCAGCCGCGCCTCTTCCCGTGCGGCTTCCGACACGAAGCGGCGCAGCAGCGCCAGCAACGGTTCCACCTCGCCGAGCGCCTCCGCCTCGCAAGCAGTCAGCACGCGTTCGACGATACGGCGCTTGAGTCCGCTTGCTCCATCCGACGCGCCGCGGAAAGGCTCTTCGCGCATGGCTTCGATCACCTCGCGGAACGCCGGATAGATCGAGGCCGGCAGTCCAGCCCGGTCGTAGAGCGCACGAAAACCGCCGCCCAGCTTGTCGTGCACGATCGCCGCCACCCGGACCGGCGACAGGTCGGAAAGCTCGACCAACGCTTCCTCGAACAGCGTGACATTGCCGCAGAGCAGCGCACGCAGCAGCAGGCCCGCGGTCAGCTGTCCGCTCGCGCGCAGGTGCCGGATGAGCGGACGCACCTCGTTGTTGGGTGATGTTGCCGCCAGCGTGACCGTCGCCTTCTCGCAGGCTTCCTTGGCGATGCTGCGCGCCCGTTCGGCGGCGAGCCAGTCACGCGAAGCGACAAACTCGGCGAGCGTCTCCGACAATTTCGCGACCAGGGCCTGCCGCATCGGCGCGGGAAGATCGGCGCGCTCAAGCAGAACATTCCGGATGGCGGAGAGATGGCCATGACGATCCACGATGCGGCCAAGCGAGAACGGAACGATCTCGGCCCCGCGGTTTTCCAGCAGCTCGAGACAGGCCTCCGCGCTGCCGACTTCCGCGATCGCGGCCGAAACCGAGCACGGCAATTTCGGGCGTCGGGCAATGGCAACTTGCAGGCTCGACACCCCGCGCGCGGCCGCGTCAACGAGATCCGCGTCGAGAAACAACGGTGAACGCGCGAGCACGATCGCGGCGATCTCCGGCTGGTCTGTGGCCAGCGAATACATGACGGCCGGGGGAGCCCGATCGCTGCCCGCCAGCGCTTCGGCGAGCGCGCGGCGCACCAGCGGCGATGCATCATCGAGCAGCATGATCATCGCGCCTTCCGCAGCCGCGCGATCATCCGGCGTCAAATCGGAGTAAAGAAAGGCGCGCGCCAGCGCGCTCGTTGCGTCCGCCCGCTCGCTGGCCGGCGCGCTACGCACCCAATGCAGAAACTGACGAACAATCATGGCTGTGCCAACTCAAGCTGCTGCATGCGACGGCGACGCTAGCCAGCGAGACTTAATAAAGCGTTCACTATGTTTGTTTGGAGAGTTTACCGAAATCTTAACGGCGCTTTAGCTCTGATCGCGGAAGAGATCGAACAGGCCGCCGTGCGGGCCCCGGTTTTGCTCGCTCTGCTGCGAGTTGGCCGATGTCGGGGCCGGCGCAGCCGTACCCCACAACGCACTGACCACCGGTGCCACGGCCTCGCGCCGGTCTGACGTACGAAAAAGCCCATAGAACATCGGGCCGGACTCCTCCGTGTTGATGAGCGGCGCCACCAGCGGCACCGCCGGCCGCGGCCCGGACACCAAGTCTGTCATCGAGACCGGCATCGGCGCCGCCATTGCGGCAACCGCCAACGGCGCCGGTACATTCCGCGCCGCCACGGCATGCTGCGGACCGCCTGGCGATTGCGCACGCGCCGCGTCATAGCGCCCGACCATCGTGTGATAGACCTGGGCGACGCTGCGTGGCTCGCCTTGTTTGCCGTAGAAGATCGAATGATTGGCGTCGGCGGCGCGCGGGAACAGTGCCGCCGCATTGGCCTGGGGCGAAACGCTCGCCTGCTTGATCAGCGTGCTCGCGCCGGCAACGCCCAGAAAATGCGCAAGATAAAGCTCGCCCTCGCTCGCGTTTCGTCCGATGCGGGCGGCCAGCAATTCCCCGTTGGATTTGGTGAGCGCACCCGCCATCAGCGCGTTGGCGGCCGGGTCGTTGCGCAGATTGAGGATCTGCTGCCGCAGGATCGGATTCTGCACCTCAAAGGTCCCGGCCGGCGAAACCGTGATCGCATCGGCATAGCGCCCATAGCCGAACGACGGTCCCGTCTGCTTGAGCGTGCCGAGCCAGGTCTGCTCGATGAACTGAAACAGGCCGCCCGCCGTTGACGACGGCGCCCTTGCATTGGGATTGAGATTGGATTCGACCCGCGCGGTGGCAAGCAGATAGTCGAAGTTCGCGCCGGTCTTCTGCGCGGCCTGCCGGATGGCGCCGGTGACGCTAGCTGCGACGGCGCCCGTGGCGTCGACTGACATGGCTCATTTCCGCCGGCCGCAAGTGGCCACTTTGGCTAAACAATCAGTCAACGATTATGGTAAACAAAGCTTTAACAGCCTGGCAGGAGGCCTCGATGGCGCCCAAAACGACGCAAGCGGCGGGTGCGCGGCACAAGCGCGGCGGCATCTACTTTGAGGATTTCGTCGTCGGCGAGTTGTTTGAGCACAAGCTCACCCGCACCGTGACGCAGATGGACAACATGCTGTTCTCCAACATGACGCTCAATCCGCAGCCGCTGCACATCGACCGCCATTTCTGCGAGCAGGAAACCGAATGGGGCCAGCCGCTGATGAACTCGCTGTTCACTCTCGGCCTGATGATCGGAATATCTGTCAACGACCTCACCACCGGCACGACCATCGCCAATCTCGGCATGACGGAAGTCAAATTCCCCCATCCCCTGTTCGAAGGCGACACCGTGCACTGCACGACCGAAATCATCGGCAAGCGCAAGTCCAAATCGCGACCCGGCGCCGGCATCGTCGAGCTGCACCACCGCGCCTATAATCAGGACAACAAGCTTGTCGCCGAATGCCGCCGCCAGGCCTTCATCCGCATGCGGACTTCTTGATGCGTTCGTTGCTGTTCATTCCCGGCGACAGTCCGAAAAAACTCGACAAGGGCGTGACCAGCGGGGCCGATGCCATCATTGTCGATCTTGAGGACGCGATTTCGCCCGAGCGCAAGGCGCAGGCGCGCGATATCACGCTCGCGTACCTGAAGCAGGTTCAGCCGCTGAAGAACCGGCCGCAGCTCATGGTGCGCGTCAACGGTCTGCAGACCGGCCTGACCGATGCCGATCTCGACGTGATCGTCGCGGGCAAACCGGACGCCATCATGCTGCCCAAGGCCGAAGGCGGCGTCGCCGTCACCCATTGCGACGCCAAGCTCGCCGCTCGCGAGGCCATGCACGGTCTCGCCGAAGGCAGCATCAAGATCGTCACGATCGCGACCGAAACCGCCCAGGCGCTTTTTCTCGCCGGTACTTTTGCCAACTCAAGCCCGCGCCTCACGGGCCTGACCTGGGGCGCGGAGGACATTTCCGCCGAGATCGGCGCCGAAGCCAACCGCGACAAGGATGGAAATTTCCTCGATCTCTACCGCCTCGCGCGCAGCCTATGCCTCGCTGGCGCCGGAGCCGCGAAAGTCCAAGCGATCGACACGGTCTATGTGGATTACCGCAACGACGCGGGCCTGCGCCGCGAATGCGAGGAAGCCCGCCGCGACGGCTTCACCGGCAAGATGGCGATCCATCCCGCGCAAATCCCGATCATCAACGAGGTGTTCACTCCGACGGCCGAAGCGATCGCGCAGGCCAAGGCCGTGATCGCCGCCTTTGCCGCCGATCCCGGCGCCGGCACGGTCGGCATCGGCGGGCTGATGTACGACCGCCCGCATCTGGAACGCGCACGCCAAGTGCTGGCGCGGGCGGGCCAATCTTAGCGGCTACTTTCTGCCGTAGGTCCTGTCCGGATCGAAGACCTTATCGGCATCGCGGAATTCGAGCGTCGCCGCGCCTGCCTTGCCGAGCGGCACCGTCCGATAGAAGCATGAGCGCCGTCCCGTATGGCACGCGCCCGCGCCCTGCTGCTCGACCTTGAGCCACACCGCGTCCTGATCGCAATCGACCCGCATTTCCACCACGCGCTGGCTGTGACCCGAACGCTCGCCCTTGCGCCACAACGCGCGCCGCGAGCGTGAGAAATACCAGGCTTCGCCGGTTGCGATGGTCTTCTGCAACGCTTCCGCGTTCATATGCGCAACCATCAGCACGTCGCCCGACTTCGCATCGGTGGCAACGCAGGTTACGAGACCATCGGCGTCGAATTTCGGCGCGAACGCGAGGCCTTCTTCGATCTCTTGAGTGGAGGATTTGTTCGACACAGGCGGCCTCGCATCTCTTCTCCCTCTCCCCGCTTGCAGGGAAAGGGTCAGGTGAGGGGGGCATTTCGAATTCCGGAGATCGCGGAGACGCCCTCGACCTGGACCGTTTCGCGGTCCGATCTCTCCCCGCCTGCGGGGAGAGGTGAGGTTACCGCTGGCCGCCGCGCACCATGGTGATGAAGCGCACCTGCTCGTTCGCATCTTCGCGGAAGACACCGCGGAACTGCGTGGTGATCGTCGCAGCGCCCGGCTTTTCCACCCCGCGCAGCGACATGCACATATGCTCGGCCTCGAGCAGCACCGCGACCCCGCGCGGCTTCAAAATCTCTTCGATCGCGGTTGCGATCTGCGCGGTCAAATGCTCCTGCGTCTGCAGCCGCCGCGCGTAGACGTCGACCAGTCGTGCGAGTTTCGATAAGCCCACGACCTTATCGGTCGGCATGTAGGCCACATGCGCCTTGCCGAAGAACGGCATCATGTGATGCTCGCAATGCGAATTGAAACCGATGTCGCGCACCAGCACGAGATCGTCATAGGTGCCGAACTCGGAGAACGTGCGATCGAGCACTTCCGCCGGGCATTCGCGATAGCCGCTGTAGAGCTCGCTGTAGGCATCGACCACGCGCTTTGGCGTCTCCAGCACGCCCTCGCGCGCCGGATTGTCGCCCGCATAGGCGATCAGCGTGCGCACCGCCTCCTCCGCCTGCTCCCGCGTGGGCCGCGGCTCAACCGGAGTGGGTGCAGCGCGAACGTGTTCGGAAAGTTGTGCGTCTGCGGAATTGGCCGCAGCATTCTTGGGCCAAGGCTTGATGATGGCGTCCATCGGTCTCTCCGTTCGACCGACGCCGCGGTTCAAGGCCGGGCATCGGGTGTGTCACCGGGTGGCCGCGTCGTTGACGCGTCCCATACATCTAGCACGGGACGATCGGACGCTGCATTCCCATTTCGCATGGCTCGCCCCCGATGGGCAAGCCGTCCCTACGATCCCGAGGTCCTACTCGCGACCGTTTGTCCCGCTATATATAGTGATTTCAATCGGCAACACAATTAACGCTGATTCCAATTCGATTCGGGCTGAAGAACTCGGTTTCCATGCTGAACGACGTCTACAACCGCCGCATTCTCGAGCTCGCCGCAGGAATCCCGCGACTGGGGCGGCTCGACCATCCCGACGCCACCGCGACCGCGCACTCCAAGCTGTGCGGCTCGACGGTCACCGTCGACCTCAAGATGTCCGGCGACACCGTCACTGATTTCGCCCACGAGGTGAAGGCCTGCGCGCTCGGCCAAGCCTCGTCGTCGATCATGGCGCGTCACATCATCGGCGCGAAAGCCGACGAGCTCCGCGCCCTCAGGGAAACCGTTCGCAAGATGCTGAAGGAGAACGGCGCGCCGCCGACCTCCGGCAAATGGGCCGACATCGCCGTGCTCGAACCTGTGCGCGACTACAAGGCTCGCCACGCCTCGACCATGCTCACCTTCGACGCGGTGGTTGACGCCATTGGCCAGATCGAAAACAAGCGCGGCACAGCGCCGCCGGCCGGCTAGCGAGAGCGACGACCGAAGAGGAATTAGCGTGCGGTCTCGCGCGCGCCCTCGGCAACCGGCCGGATTTCGGCGGATACATCGTGCCGCACGGTCCGGCTGTCGCAGCTCGCCGTCAAATCCGGAAAGTTGCGCGCGAATCCGGCGTTGCCGAGTTGAATCACCGTCGATGATTCATCGGCACTGCTGGTCTCCACCCTCATCGTGTGCTGGATCGGCTCCGCGAAACGCTTGATCAGGGCTGCGGGCACCTGCGCGCTCGCAAGCGAATCGCGCTGAGTCTGGTTTTCAATTGAACGCGACGAAATAATTTTAAGCGGTAACGATGTCCCGCCCAGCGTGATTGAGACCTCGCGCAGCGAACCAGGCGTGTGACGGTTCGAACCAATGCGGCTCTCGACATAGGTTACATTGAAGTGATCGGCTGTCGTTCCACAGCTGAGCTTGAGATCGAAACTTCCGATGTCATTGCCGCGGATCGTGAGCGGATGCCGGCGGGCGAGCGCGACCGAGCCCGATTGCCCGTTGATCGCCCAGCCGTGCCCATTGACGGCCGCGCGGTCGCCATTGGCGATTGTCGTCACGTGCTTCAGCGCGGTCTTGGTCGGTGCAGCGCCGCCGTCGCCGGACGTGACCAGCCGCATATTGCGCAGCTCGTTGCGCGAGAGCTGATACATCGGTTCCCAAGGCGGAATCTTGAGCGAAGCCTCGAGCAGGTCGACCGTACCGATCATCTCCATCGTATATTGCGCGAGCTTTCCGACGTCGCGCTGCACCAGCGCCAGATCCTCCGCCGAATAAGTTGCTGCGGTCGGATCGTCGCGCCTGTTACCGAGCCAGATCTGGTGCACGAACACCCGCGCCTGCAGCGGCACCCGGCGTTCGATTCCGCCCAGCAGCACAAATGTGCACATCGATCCGCAACTCGCGTTCGGCAGCAGCGCCGATCGCCTGTCTTCGCCGCTGCTCGCCAAATCAATCGTCTTGCCCACGGTCGTGGTCATGGCGAGGCGACGGATCGCGCGTCCGAGCGCAATCGCGCCCACGACCGAGCCGCCGTCAGAATCGAACGCAATAAGCCCGCCGCGAATATTGCGGTTGCGCGCAAAGGCCTCGAAGTCGCGGGGGGTGTCCGCGGTGATTGCGCCGCTCGCCGATACCCAGACGCGGCATTGGTTGCCGCACGCCTTGGCCGGCCCTTCGAGCCGAAGCTCGAAGTGCATCGGCATGGTCCTGGAGGTATCGTCTCTATCAGCCGCCGTTGCGGTGAGCGTGCAAAATGCAAGCGCGCATCCGCCGAAAACGAGTCGAATCATCACTCTCCCCCGTTATGGGCCTGCCCGCTCGTGCCATTACGACGGCGCGTTGCAGAGGCACACCGACCGTCCCTCGCGGCACTATTTATCGTGCGGTGGAATCAGGTCTGGTGTTGATTGGCCACGTTCGATTTCAATCGAACGATTCCGTCTTGTTCCGCCATGGCGGCAAAGTCAAGATGAATATCTGTACAGGAAAGAAAATTGAAAATATTTCTACCGCCTGGGAATTTAGTCTGATGATGACCCAATTGCGATGGTCTTACCCTGCGCGACAATGGCCGCGGCTTGTCGGCCGCGCGCTGGTGCATGCCTATCGTTATACGCTCTCGCCGCTTGTCGGCTTTCACTGCCGCCATTTACCGACCTGCTCCGAATATGCCGACCTTGCGCTGGCTCGGCACGGACTCTGGGCCGGTTCGTGGATGACGCTGGCGCGGCTCTGCCGCTGCCATCCTTACGGCACGTCAGGGCTCGACTTCGTGTGCGACAGATTGCCGGACAAGGCGCGCTGGTATCTGCCCTGGCGCTACGGCCGGTGGCGCGGGACGAACACCACCCCCTGATGAACGGCGATCAGGTATCGAACTTCAGTTTCCATTCCCGGATGACCATGGTGAACAGCCGGCTGCGAACAAGCCGGCCGTACGGGCTAAAATCAAGCGTCGGGTTGCCATCCGAAATCCCCCACAGCTAACAATTTGAAAACAAGTGTTGCACCCGGCGCGAACGCTCGCAGTGCGAAAGGTTGCCGAAACCGCCGCCCTGCATTATGTCAAGGCCACGCTTACCTGCGTTCGTAGGCAGCGAGTGAGCAAGGAGAACACGATGGTCGCCCTGACCTTTCCCGACGGCGCGCGTCGGGATTACGCCCCCAAAACCACCGGTCTCGACATCGCCAAAGGCATTTCGCCGTCGCTCGCCAAGCGCACGGTCGCCATGGCGCTTGACGGCGCGTTGGCCGATCTCACCGATCCGATCGAGCGCGACGCCAAGATCGAGTTTCTGACCCGCGACGATCCGCGCGCGCTGGAGTTGATCCGCCACGACGCCGCGCATGTGCTGGCCGAAGCGGTGCAGACGCTGTGGCCCGGCACGCAGGTCACCATCGGCCCGGTGATCGAAAACGGTTTCTACTACGATTTCGCCCGCAACGAAGCGTTCACGCCCGAGGATTTTCCCGCGATCGAGAAGAAGATGCGCGAGATCATCGCGCGCGACAAACCCTTCACCAAGGAAATCTGGAGCCGCGACCAAGCCAAGCAGGTGTTCCGCGACAAGGGCGAGCTGTTCAAGGTCGAGCTGGTGGATGCGATCCCGGAAGACCAACAGATAAAAATCTACAAGCAGGGCGACTGGTTCGACCTTTGCCGCGGTCCGCATATGACTTCAACCGGCAAGATCGGCTCCGCGTTCAAGCTGATGAAGGTTGCCGGCGCCTATTGGCGTGGCGACGCGCGCAACCCGATGCTCACGCGCATCTATGGCACCGCCTTCGCCAAGCAGGAGGAGCTCGACGCCTACCTCAAGCAAATCGAGGAGGCCGAGCGCCGCGATCATCGCCGGCTCGGCCGCGAGATGGACCTCTTCCATTTCCAGGAAGAGGCACCGGGCTCGGTGTTCTGGCACCCGAAGGGCTGGACGCTGTTCCAGCTGCTCGAGGGCTATATCCGCCGCCGCCAGCAGGCGAGCGGCTTTGTCGAGGTGAATTCACCGCAGCTCATGGACAAGGAGCTCTGGGTCACCACCGGCCACATGCAGACCTATCACGACATGATTTTCCTCACCGCCAAGCGCCCGGAGGACGAACGCGTCTACGCCATCAAGCCGATGAACTGTCCCGGCCACGTGCAGATTTTCAAGAACGGCCTGCGCTCCTATCGCGAGCTGCCGGTGAAGATCGCCGAATTCGGCAAGGTGCACCGCTTCGAGCCCTCCGGCGCGTTGCACGGCCTGATGCGCGTGCGCGCCTTCACCCAGGACGACGCCCACATCTTCATCACCGAGAGCCAGATCGCCGAGGAGGTGTTGAGCGTCAACAATCAGATTCTGTCGATCTACGAGGATTTCGGTTTCTCCGATGTGCGCATCAAATTTTCCGACCGCCCGGAGAAGCGCATCGGCGAGGACGCGGTCTGGGACAAGGCCGAAGCCGCGCTCATGGCGGCGCTGAAGGCATCCGGCCGGCCCTGGACGCTCAACAAGGGCGAAGGCGCGTTCTACGGTCCCAAGCTCGAATACGTGCTGCGCGACGCGATCGGCCGCGAATGGCAATGCGGCACGGTGCAGGTCGACCTCAACCTGCCTGGACGGCTCGGCGCGTTCTACATCGACGAACATTCCAGCAAGGTCACGCCGGTCATGCTGCACCGAGCCATGTTCGGATCGATGGAGCGCTTCACCGGCATTTTGATCGAGCATTACGCCGGCCACTTCCCGCTCTGGCTGAGCCCGCTGCAAATCGTCATCGCGACGATCACCTCTGACGCCGACGACTACGCGCGTAACGCCTTCCGCGCGGCGCAAGCCTTGGGCCTGCGCGTCGAACTCGACCTGCGCAATGAAAAAATCAATTACAAGGTGCGCGAGCACTCGCTCGCCAAGGTTCCGGTACTGCTCGTGATTGGCAAGAAGGAGGCCGCGGATCGAACGGTTTCGATGCGCCGGCTCGGTAAGGAGGATCAAACCGTCCTGCCGCTCGATGCCGCGCTGAAAATGCTGGCCGACGAGGCCGTGGCGCCCGACGTAAAGCGGCTCAGCAAGGCCGCGGCATAGGATTTTTTCGAGTTCCTGCGGGGACGGCCTATTTCGCCAGCACTTCGATTTCGCCGTCGACGCCGGTGATGACCTTGATGTCCTGCGGATAGATCTTGTTCTCGTTCTTCGCGACCACCTTGTACTCGCCTTCCGCAAGGATGACGCGCGGAAACGCGCCCTTGGTTTCCGCAATCACGTCGCCGGCCGGAGAGACCACCGCCCATTCGGTATTGGCGAGCGCCTCGCCGCCCCTTCGGCTGACCAGCTTGAGCATGATCGCCGCCGCGCGATGCGTCACCGTCACATCCGTGAGCTTGCCCGCCCGCACGCGGATGTCGGATCGCACCACCGAATTGCCTTCGCCGTATTTCGACACGATGAAGTAAGTGCCCTCAGGCACCAGCACGACATCGCCCGTCATCACGTTCGCGGCGATCGGTCGCTTGTCTCCCGGCTCGAACTGACTGCCCTTGTAGATTTCGAACGAAATCTGTCCGGGCAGAATTTTTACGTCGCCGACGCGGCCCTCCAGGCGCAAGCCCCCGGCCGGAATATCGAACACTTCGCGCACCGGTTCGTCGCGCAGTCGCACCGTTTTGACCATGCTCGCGAGTCCGAAGCTGACATGCACGATGTAACCGCCCGGCGGCAACGCAAACGAAGGCGCTGCGGTTCGTTCTTCCTTCAGCAGGCGGTGCATGCCGTTCGACTCAGGCTTGTCTGCATAGACACGCCAGTGCAGCCCGCCGGTGATCGGCATGTCGTTGCCGAAGCGTGCGCTCGCAAACAAAGCAAGCTCTCCGGGACGCAAGTTGGGCGGCGCTTGCGTTTTTGGCAGCGCTGTATTGGGCGCCAGCTGCAACGGCCCAGTCGCGCTGGGCGTCGCGCTTCCTCCGTTCGGAGAGAGCGTGAATGTCGGAGGCGCCGACCGTGCCGGCGCCGGCGGCATTGGCTGCGCCGATTGAGCCTGCGGTTGCAGCGACAGCATTGGCGATTGCGCCTGCGCCCCGCTTGCCGCAATGAGCGCAAGCAGTGGCGCGAATGACAGCGGCAGCCAGACAAGGCGTCGCGGGTCAGCCCTCATGCGGGCTGTTTTTGCCCCCAATCGCGGCAATTTCAAGCCAAAACCAGCCTTTTGGTTACGCCTGGTCCTGATCGCACTCCGAATCGTGGCACGCGCCCCGTTTACCTCCCCTCCCCGGCGTTTCATGATGAGAATCCAACGGAAATCCTCACATGTTCTACGACACACGCCTCAATGATCACGGCCTGCCCCACAATCCGTTCAAGGCCATTGTCGCGCCCCGCCCGATCGGCTGGATCACGTCGATGAGCGCCAAGGGCGAGATCAATCTTGCGCCCTATTCGTTTTTCAATGGCATCACCGACCGTCCACCGATCGTGATGTTCTCCAGCGAGGGACCGAAGGATTCCGTCGCCTTCGTGGAGGAGACCAAGGAATTCGTCTGCAGCCTTGCGACCTACGACTTGCGCGCCGCCATGAATGAGACTTCGGCGCCGCTTCCGCGCGGCATCAGCGAGATGAAAGCTGCGGGTCTCGAGCCCGCTCCCTCGCGTCTCGTGAAACCGCCGCGCGTCGCCGCTTCACCCTGCGCGCTCGAATGCCAATGGCTGAAAACCGTCAAGCTCGACGATGTCGCCGGCCGGGCGCTCGACCGCTACGTCGTGTTCGGCCAGGCCATCGGCGTTCACATCGACGACCGTTTCATCAAGGACGGCAAGCTCGATACCGCCGCCATGCGCCCGATTGCGCGCTGCGGATATGATCAATATGCGGTCGTGCAAGAAGTTTTTGCAATGCAGCGACCGAAAGGCGGCTAGCAGCAGAAAAACGAGCGGGCTGCAATGAAATCAAAGACAAGCGGATGGCGTTAAACTTCGTTACAGAAGTTGAAGCACGCGAGCCGCCGTTCCGACACAGTCCGAGAATAGAGTCCTGCTCGCTGGTGTTTTCACCATACCCGAATGTAATGCTTGTCACCCTGCGTACGGGGCCCGATGATTAAGGGAAAATAGGGGGAGGGTAAGTTGTTCCTGTCGCTTCTGCGACGCTCGCGTAACGGGGATCGCGGCGCCGAAGCCACTCCTGAACCAAAAGACCCAATCGTGGAACGGCCGACCATAGGGCTTGCGCTGGGCGGCGGCGCCGCTCGCGGCTTTGCTCATATCGGCGTCATGCGCGTATTGTTGTCCCACGGCATCGTGCCCGACGTCATCGTCGGCACTTCGATCGGCGCGGTCGTCGGCGGCTGCTACGCCGCCGGACATCTCGATACGCTCGAGGAATGGTCGCTCCAACTCACCAAGCGCGGCATCCTGGGCTATCTCGACGTCAGCCTGTCCGGCGCCGGCCTGATCAGCGGCAATCGCCTGGCTGCGCGGCTCGAATCAGCGATCGGCGATGTGCAAATCGACAAGCTCTCGCTTCGCTTTGCCGCGATCACCACCGAAGTGGGAACAGGCCACGAAATCTGGTTGACGCGCGGTCGTCTGGTGGAGGCGTTGCGCGCCTCCTACGCGCTGCCCGGGATTTTCCCGCCGGTGCGTCTCGGCGGCCGCTGGCTACTGGACGGCGCGCTGGTCAACCCGGTGCCGGTGTCGGCCGCGCGCGCGCTCGGCGCACGCCTCGTCATCGCCGTCAACCTCAATTCCGACATGTTCGGCCGCGGCACCACCATCTCGAGCCACGGAACCGACGAAAACGACGAGCAGCTCCGCGCTCAAATGAACCATCGCAACGGCCTGCGCGCCATGTTCGGTGCCGAACGCGCGGTCAAACGTCAATTCATCGACGCCGGACGTCCCGGCATCCCGACCGTGATGGTCGAAGCCTTCAACATCATGCAGGACCGCATCACGCGCGCGCGCCTGGCCGGCGATCCGCCCGACGTGCTGGTCAGCCCGCGCATTGGTGAACTTGGCTGGTTCGATTTCCATCGCGCCAGGCAGGCGATCGATATCGGGGCCACCGCTGCCGAACGCGCGCTCGAACCGATCTCGGAAGCGATCACCGCGCTGTCCGCTTATCCCGCTTCCGTCACGCCGATCATCAAGAAATAGCGTTCACGCCGTCTGGATATAGTCGCGCATCGCCGCGTGTTCGCTTTCCATTTCCATCAGGCGATGCTTGACCACATCGCCGATCGAAACGATGCCGGTAAGCCGGCCTTGCTCGACCACGGGCACGTGTCGGAATTTGCCCGCCGTCATCCGTTCCATGATGCTGCTGATCGTATCGTGCGGACTGCACGTCGCGACCTTGCGCGTCATGACTTCCGACACTTGCATATCGAGCGCCGGAATTCCGCGCGTGGCGAGCACCTGCACGATATCTCGCTCCGACAATATGCCGACGATGCGCTCCGCCGCTCCGGTGACGACCACCGCTCCGATGCGGTGTTCGGCCAGAACTTTGGCCGCTGTCGCGAGGCTGGCGTTCGGCTCGAGGGTGACGACGTCTCGACCTTTGACCGACAGGATTTCTTTTACGTTCATGATTGATCTCCCTGATGAAGCAATTCTCTGGACGCTGCCAGGTTGCTCCTCTCTGGTTTGATCAAGCGTAGCGGAAAATTCGTTAAGAGTGGGTCAGGACTGCTTCCCCGAAACATCGGATCATTTGCGGAATTTTTTCAGCAACGCCCGATTTGTTCAGTGCAGCATGCGTTCCGCGGAATCATCCCGATGACGACGCGGCGGGACCGGATCGAATGCGGAAAACAACAGCAGTCCCGCGAGAAATCCCCCGACATGCGCCTGCCACGCAATGCTTTGTTTCTCACCCACGATCGATAACGATCCGATGCCGAACAGCAGATTGAGCGCGAACCACGCTCCGAGGAAAGCGAGCACCCTCGGATCACGCAGTGCAACATGCAACGGCGGCGCCGGATCGCGGTAGGCATGTTCGCGATCCGGGCGCCACGGATCGAGCGGACCGCCCCGTTGAAATGCAAACCGCGCCGCCGCCCCCATGGTTCCCGATATCGCGGCCGAGGCGCCGATCATCGGTTGCAGGTCGCCGATATGCGAGATCAGATGCGCCACGGCGCCCGCTGCAGATGTCAGCGCATAAAACGCCACGAAGCGCGCTGTGCCGAACCGACGCGCCACCGCGCTGCCAAACGCGAGCAGCCAGATGGCGTTGAATCCCAAATGCGTGATATCGGCGTGGATGAACGCGTAAGTGACGAAGGTCCAGATTGCCCAGCCGTATTCCCAGCCGCCGAAGAGCAGCTCGTCCCATTGATAACGCGCCGGCACGAACCCAAACTTCCAGATGAACAGGTCGCCGGCCTCGTCGGACAGCAAATAGACGCGCCCCGCGTGCACAATCGCGAGCACCGCCAGCACCACGACCACCACGGCCGGTATGTTGAAGATCGGTTCCCGTGATTTGTTCACACTTGCTGACATAGGGCGGGCTGGAAATTTCAGCAAGCCGCTCCAAGCATCAAATTGAATTCGAAAAAATAAAGGGGAGAGCAAAAAGCTCTCCCCTTTTCCCTTGGGGTGCCGCGTCAGCGCCCAACGCGCCGGTCACGTCCCCTCTCCCCTGGCGTGGAGCTCGTCGCCCTCCGCAAACTCGGAAAGCCAATTCACCAGTACTCGATGTGACCGTAGCCGACCCGACTTTACCTGCCAACGTCAACCTTTGAGTAACGCTAACGCATCGTTGCTCCCACGCGGCACGCTGAAACGACCCTCGCGGCACGAGGCCTGCTCATACCAGCGGGCCGTGGCTGAAGCTTGGGCCAAATGTCCCGGACCGGGACAAATCTCAAGGTCGCAAGCATCACGGCGGGACAGGTGTGCCGATGAAGAGTCCTGCGAACCGTGACTTGTACGCCTATTGGAATGAACGGCGAGGCAATCGCGTTGCGCCCGAGCGCGGCGATATCGAGCCGAACGCCATTCGCCATATACTGGGCGACAGCTTCTTCTTGTCAGCCGATCAGGCGGCGAAGTTCCCATTCCGGCTCGCCGGAACGCGCTTGTGCGCGCTGTTCGGGCGCGAGCTCAAGAACGACAGCTTCATGAATATATGGTGCGATGCGCAGCAGCTGACCATGCACAACCTGATCAATATCGTCGCTGAGGAAAAAGTCGGCGTGGTCGCGCAAGCCATCGGACGCATCACCAACGATAGCGCGCTCCTGGTCAATCTTGAAATGCTGCTCCTCCCGCTGCAGAAACGCGGCCCTCTCGATGCGCGCGTGCTCGGCACGCTTGTCCCGATGACTGTGCCATTCTGGTTCGGCGTGAGGACCGTCGGCCCGCTCAAGCTTGGCATGATGCGCCACATCGGGGCGGCGCTCGACGAAATTCCGGTCCCGCGCCTGGCCCGCGAACCGAAGGTGGCAATGGTCGTTAATGAAAACAGAGCCGACAGAACCCGGCTTCTCCCTGGCGGCCAGATCCGCCATGGCTTTGTGGTCTATGAGGGCGGCCGCACTGATTAACCGCGTTTTGGCGATGTAGGCTACGGCTAACATTGCTTTAACGCTACCCGAATAGGCTTGCGTCAAATTTATTTGACACGGGGCATGCTGCCGCATGTCGATGCCACAAACCATACCGCCCAGCCTGCCCTATGCCCAGGAACGGCGAAGGCATCAGCGCGTGCGCGTCAATTTGCTCGGCCGCTACATGCTGGCCGATCGCCGTGAATTTCCCTGTCAGGTCATCAACATGTCGCCGGGCGGCATTGCGCTGATCGCGCCGGTGAGCGGTCAGCCCGGCGAACGCGTGATCGCCTACATCGATCATCTCGGCCGGCTCGAAGGCATCGTCGCGCGGCAATTCCTCAACGGCTTTGCCATGACGATTTCGGCAACCGCGCGCAAGCGCGACAAGCTGGCCGCGCAGCTCACCTGGCTCGCCAATCGCAGCATTCTCAACCTGCCGGAAGACCGCCGCCACGACCGCATCACGCCGCGCAATCCGAACGGCCGGTTGATCCTGCCGAACGGAGTCAATGTCGGCTGCCGGATCATCGACGTGTCGCTTTCCGGTGCGGCGATCGCCACCACGCAGCGGCCCGAAGTCGGCAGCCAGGTCACCATCGGGAAAATCCCCGGCCGTGTGGTGCGTCACATCGAAGACGGCATTGCCATCGAGTTCACCCGTCTGCAGCATCCGGATTCGCTCGAAGAAAACGTCACGGCACAGTAAACGCCGTCCTGCCGGAATTTCCCGCGTTTCTCCTCATATTGCTAATCCAACAGCGACCCTTTGGCTTCGCGCGTCGCGATGGCGCAACGCCTGCGCTTGCATCGCGCTCGTCCTGCGTTAACGGCGGGATTGATCACGCTCTGATTTCAGCGCAAATCCGGCCGGCATAAGGTTAAACTTACAATTTGAACTAAATTGTATTGCTGACAATTTTACTCAATATTGCTTCGAATTCAGCGCAAGCTTTACTTTCATTCACGTCAAAACAACTGGCTCAACTTAGGCCGCCCGCAAGTCCTTTGTGGATATTGTGGCCCTCATAAGACGGGAGAGGGTCACCCATGTTGGGGCTTTCAAGAACACTATCTCGCGCGTTCTTGTGCGCCGGTTTGGCCATCGGCCTGGTCGTCGTTTTGCACGACGCCGAGGCCGCAGCCGCCGAGCAGCCGCTTTTCATCTCCGTTGGCGACAATACGCGAGCGCCGATCGGATGGGTCGAATTTTGCACCGATCAACCGCACGAGTGCGCAGGTTCGGCCTCCTCCCCCCGCGACATTATTCTCAGTGCCAAGGCCTGGAAAGATCTCGTCCGGATAAATACATGGGTCAACGAGACGATCAAGCCGATCACGGACCTGGAACATTGGGGTGTGGTCGAGAAATGGTCGTACCCCGATGATGGCTACGGCGACTGCGAAGATTATGTGCTGCTCAAGCGGCGCATCCTGATACAGGCCGGTTGGCCACGCGAGGCGTTGCTGATCACCGTGGTGCGCGACAAGAAGGGCGAAGGCCACGCCGTGCTCACGGTGAAGACCGACAGAGGCGAATACATTCTCGATAACCAGAACCCAGAAATCTTATCGTGGGCTGAAACGGGTTATCGGTTTGTCAAACGGCAGTCGCAGAGCGACCCGAATATCTGGGTGTCGCTTGGCGATTCCCGTCCCGCCAATGCAACCGCAACCTCGCGCTGAACGAATAGGAGCTACGCGACCCCGGTCACGTCCCCACCCCTCCCCGTCCCCAGACCGGGTTCGCGCGCGGCCGGTTCCCCCCCAGGACCGGCCGCACTTTTTTTCTGAACATTGAAACCTTCATTGCCGGGAAATGAATCATCTCATTTCCGTCGCAGGCGAATGCGCTTTGTTCCAAGGACGAGCGCTGACGTAGTAGAAGAATTTCCTATTCAAACCAATATTTTGCATCTTATATGGAAGATAATTCTCACTACCGAGGACTTCCTCCATGCGTTTTCTTCCGGTCGCCTTCGATCTCACCGCCGGCACCGTTGCTCTGGTCGGCTCGTCGCCGGCCGCGCTGAGCAAGTTGCGGCTGCTGCAATCGTCGGGCGCCAAGGTGTGCTGGTTTTCGAATAGCGTCGATGCGGTCGAGGGGTCGCTGCTGGCAGCGCGGCCGCATCAGCTCGAAGTCTCGTTCGCCGATCCGCTGCAAGCGGATCTGAAGAAGTTCATTGCCGTCGTCGCTGCCGCCGGCGAGCAGCTCGACGACGCGATTGCCGCGCGCGCGCGCGGCGACAATATTCCGGTCAATGTGGTCGATCGTCCGGATCTTTCGACCTTCATCTTTCCGGCCGTCATCGACCGCGGCGAGGTCGTTGTTTCGATCAGCACCGGCGGTGCCTCGCCGGTGCTGGCACGCCGCTTGCGCGAACGCATCGAAGCGCTGCTGCCCGCCCGCATCGGCGATCTCGCCGCACTGATGGGCCGCTTCCGCACCCGCTTTGCCCAGGCCCGCCACGGCTCGCAGTCGCTGCGCCGCTTTTGGGAGCGCGTGATCGACGGTCCCGTCGGCGCCGCCGCTCTGGCCGGACGCTGGCGCGAGGCCGAAACCGCGCTCCTGCGCGCAATCGACAATGCGCGCCATCCGCAGGAAGAATTCGGTCAAGTTTATCTCGTGGGTGCAGGCCCGGGCGATCCCGACCTGCTGACGCTGCGCGCGCTGCAGGCCCTGCAGGGCGCCGATGTCATTGTCTACGACGAGCTTGTCACGCCTGAAATTCTCGATCGCGCGCGCCGGGACGCAAAACGGATTTTCGTCGGCAAGCGGCGCGGCCAGCCCGGCGTGCCGCAGGCCGAAATCAATGCACGTCTCGTCGAGGCCGCCCGCGCGGGCCTCAATGTGGTGCGGCTCAAGAGCGGTGATCCGTTCGTGTTTGGCCGTGGCGGCGAAGAACTCGACTGTCTGCGGGCAGCCAAGGTGCCGGTCGTCGTCATCCCCGGTGTGACGGCCGCCCTTGGCTGCGCTGCGGAGGCCGGCCTGCCGCTCACATTCCGCAACGAAGCCTCGCGCCTGTGTCTGATCACCGCGCATCGCGCCGAGGATGCCACCGCGACCGACTGGTCAGGATTGGGCGACCCGCAAACGACCGTCGTGGTCTACATGGGTCTGGCATCCGCGGCCGTCGTCAGCGATTGCCTGATCAATGTCGGCCGCGATCCGAAAACGCCGGCCGCCGTTCTCGCGCGCGGCACGCGTCCCGACGCCGCCGCGTCCGTAGGACACCTCGAAGATCTGGCGCGGCTCGCAGCCGAAGCCGGCGACGGCCCGGCCTTGCTGGTCGTCGGCGATGTGGTTGCGCGATCCGACGCCTGGCAGGCGCAAATCCGCAAACCCGCGGCACGCGAGGAGATTGCCGCATGACATTGCCGCTGCAACAAAAGCTGAAAATCACCGGCCCGGTCGTCGTCACCGCCAATCGGCTGGGCGACGGCGCGGTCGTCTATCGCACCGCGACCGGGGGCTGGACCACGCACCTTGAGCAGGCCGCGGTGGCGACCACTGCGCCCACCGCAACCGAACTGCTCTCCGCCGCCGCGGCCGACGATGTCGGCGCGGTCGGCGCCTATGTCGCCCCTGTCCAGGTCGATCCCGACGGCGCGGTGCGACCCGGCAACTTGCGCGAACATATCCGGCTCAACGGCCCGACCATCGCGCTGCCGGTTGGCTTCGGACTCTAGGTCATGTACCTCTACGACGATTTCGATCGCACGTTGGTCGCCGAGCGCGTGGCGGAATTTCGCGATCAGGTGGCGCGCCGGCTGTCCGGCGAGCTGACCGAGGATGAATTCAAGCCTCTGCGCTTGATGAACGGCGTCTATCTGCAGCTACACGCCTACATGCTGCGCATCGCCATCCCCTACGGCACGCTGTCGAGCGCGCAGATGCGCATGCTGGCTCACGTCGCGCGCCGCTACGACAAGGACTACGGTCACTTCACCACGCGCCAGAACATCCAGTTCAACTGGATCAAGCTCAAAGAGCTGCCCGACGCCATGGCCGATCTCGCCAGCGTGAAGATGCACGCCATGCAGACCAGCGGCAATTGCCTGCGCAACATCACCACCGATCAATGGGCCGGCGTCGCCCCCGACGAGATCGAGGATCCGCGCATCTGGGCCGAGATCATTCGCCAGCACACGACGCTGCATCCGGAATTCAGCTTCCTGCCGCGCAAGTTCAAGATCGGCATCACCGCCGCGGCGCACGACCGGGTCGCCGTGAAGGTGCACGACATCGGCTTGCGCCTGCATCGCAACGGCGCCGGCGAAGTCGGCTTCGAAGTGATGGTCGGCGGCGGGCTCGGCCGCACGCCGTTCCTCGCCAAGACCATCAAGCCCTTCCTGCGCAAGCGCGACATCCTGAGCTACGTCGAAGCGATCCTGCGCGTCTACAATCAGTACGGCCGACGCGACAACATCTACAAGGCACGCATCAAAATCCTGGTTCACGAGCTTGGCGCCGAGGCTTTTGCCAAGGAAGTCGAGGCCGAGTGGGACACGATCAAGGACGGCGCGCTCGCGCTCGATCCCGCCGTGATCGCCAATGTGGCCGCGAGCTTCCGCTATCCCGACTACGCGAAGCTCGAAGACAACCCGCCGGAATTCTCCCAACAGCGCGCGGCCGACCGCCGCTTCGACCTTTGGGTGAAAAATTCAGTGAGCAATCACAAGGTGTCGGGCTATGCCATCGTCACGCTCTCGCTCAAGCCCGAGGGTGCGCCGCCCGGCGACGCCACCGCCGGGCAGATGGACGCGCTCGCCGACCTTGCCGCTCGCTTCTCGTTCGGCGAAATCCGCGTCGGCCACGATCAGAATCTCGTGTTCCCCCATGTCGCCCAGCTTGACCTGCCCGCGCTCTGGCAGGCGCTCAAAGCCATCGGCGTCGCCACCCCGAACGTCGGGCTCGTGTCCGACATCATCGCCTGCCCCGGCCTCGATTATTGCAGCCTGGCGAACGCGCGCTCGATTCCGGTCGCGCAGGAACTCACGCGCCGCTTCCGCGACCTTGATCTCGCCCGCAACCTGGGCCGGCTGCATATCAATATTTCGGGCTGCATCAACGCCTGCGGCCACCATCACGTCGGCCATATCGGACTGCTCGGCGTCGAAAAAAACGGCGAGGAGTACTACCAGATCACGCTCGGCGGCAGCTCCGACGAGAAAGCCGAGCTCGGCACGCTGCTCGGACCGGCCGTCCCCTACGCGCAGGTGGCGGATGTGGTCGAGGACGTGGTCGCGGCTTATCTCGAACTGCGCGAGCGGCCGGACGAGATCTTTTTCGACACGGTCAAGCGCGTCGGCGTCGAACCGTTCAAGGAGCGCGTCTATGCGGCTCATTAAGGCAGGCCGGATCGTAGACGATCGTTTCGTGCGCGTGCTCGACGATGCACCGATCCCGGAAGGCGTGAGCGCGATCATTCCGGCATCGCGCTTGCTCGCCGATGCCGACGAAATATCCCGCCGCGATGGTTTGACCGGCGTTTTGTGGCCGAACAACCGCAGGGTCGCGGAGCTTGCCTCCCACCTGCCCCGGCTTGCGCTGATCGCTCTGGTGTTTCCGAGTTTCCGCGACGGCCGCGCCTATAGCCAGGCCCGCCAATTGCGCGAGCATTACGGCTTCCGCGGCGAATTGCGCGCCACCGGCGATATCCTCCGCGACCAGTTTCTGTTTCTGGTGCGCGCTGGCTTCGACGCCTTCGAGGTCAAGAAGGATGCCGATGCGGCGGTCTTTGCCGAAGCCGTCAGCCGCTACAGCGTGTTCTATCAGCCTGCGGGCGATGGCCGACCCTCCGCCTTGCGCGGCCGGCTGGCGAGGCCGAACGCCGTGAGCGCGCAAGGGTTCACCGCAACCGTACGCTGAGACCGCTTTCAGCCGATCCGCTTCAACCCCTTCGCGTAGCGCTGCCAGCGCCGCACGTAGATGTCCGCCCCTTCGGCGATCATCTTCGTGGCTTTCTCATCGAGCGAGCGGATCACCCGCGCCGGCGCGCCGACGATCAGCGAGCTGTCGGGAAACTCCTTGCCTTCGGTGACCAGCGCGCCGGCGCCGACCAGCGAATTCTTTCCGATCTTCGCGCCGTTGAGCACGGTCGCGCCCATGCCGATCAGGCTGTTGTCGCCAACCATGCAACCGTGCAGCACAACGTTGTGGCCGATCAGCGAATTGGCGCCGACAACGATCGGATATCCGGGATCAGTGTGCAGCGTACAATTGTCCTGCACGTCCGAGCACTCGCCGATCTCGATCCATTCGTTGTCGCCGCGCAACACCGCGCCGAACCAGACGCTGGCATGGCTCTTGAGCCGCACCTTGCCGATCACCACCGCCGTTTCGGCAACATAAAAGCGTCCGTCTGCGGGAAATTCCGGCGCCTGACCATCGAGTTCGTAGATCGGCATCCGCCGCCCTCCCTATGCGGGAGCGAGCTTGCCATGTTCGGTCAGGATTGGCGAGCGGGCGCGTTACGCGCCGAGAATTCCGAGCGTCTCGATCGCGCTGATCACCAGCGTGCCCGACATCAGGCTCCAGAAGCCCGCGATCATGGTCGCGAGCATCGCAAAGACGAAGTTGCGGTCTTCGATTTCGCAGCCGCGGATGGTGTTGCGGATGATGATGAAGGGCGCCGCTAGAATGAGGAACGGAATAGCGGCAAATGTCGACGGATGCGGGCCCGCGTTCAGCAGCGTGAAGCTTGCCGGCCGCGACGTCACGAGCTGGTAGAAGCTCGCCACCATCCCGGCCAGCGCAAAGCCGAACGCGAGCGAAAGCAGCGAATGCACGGACTCCGGCGACATCGCAAACACGCTCGACACAGGCGGCCTCTCCGATCGCCGCCTATCGCGCAAAATCGCGGCGCCCGCCAGAACATCGTTAAAGAAAGGTTAACGCCCGCGGCCTTCGGCCCGCTTGGCGCCGTGTCATACTCTGTCCCGATTCGCTCCACCCTCCTGCGATCGACCGCACATGGCTCACATCGCGCAAGACCTCAGAGGCGTCCGGCGGCGGCCGCAGGCTTCGCGCGCGGCGCTGTCGGGCCTCATGCTCAGGCTCGCGTTGATCGCTGGCATACTCACACTGGCTGGCTGCCCGGTCGCCTACATTCTCTGGCCACGCTGGCCCGACCAGGTCGCGCTCGACGCGCCGATGCTGCCGATTACCGTCGGCGGACTGTCGCTGAACGTACCGCCGGCGACCATCCGTCTGTCGATCCAGCGCCGTAGCGGCGCCCAGGAACGCCTCGATCTCGTGTTCCTCTGGCCATCGCTGATGCCGCCCGATCCCGCCGCCAAGATCGCGCCGGGCGACGCGCTGCAGCTGACCGACCGCGTGTTCGTGACCATCGCGCTCAACGACGGCACGCCACCGCCGCTCGAGCGCCTGAAGACCATCTATCCGCGCTATCTGGCGGCAGATACGACCGCCGGACCCGACGGCCTGCTCGCGCAGGGCTTTCGCAACGACACGCCCTATCAGGGCGAGGAACTGTTCTACGACGCGGTCTCGGTGGAACGTTTTCTCGTCCGCTGCACGCACGATACGCGCATCGCACCCGGCATCTGCCTGCACGAACAGCGCATTATGAACGCCGACATCACCGTGCGCTTTCCGCGTGAATGGCTCAAAGATTGGCGCGCAGTCGCGAGCAACATCGATCGGTTGATGGCCGATCTACGGCCGAACGCTTCGCGCTAGACGCTCTATTCCAGATCGGTTTCCAGGATCGCCATCTGGAAATTGTAGGACTTATCGCCGTCCTCGTCGTCCAGGAACAGCACGCCGATGAATTCGTCGCCGATATAGACTTCGGCGGAATCTTCCTTCTTCGGCCGCGGACGCACCTGAATGCGCGGGTTGTTGAACAACCGCTTCAGATACACGTCGATCTTTTTGATTTCCTGCACGTCCACTGCGGGGGGCGCCTCCAAGCACGTCATGTTGGTAGCACGCGGACAGGGAGCGCGCCAAGACGCAGAAAGTCCGAAATTCAGTGCCCGGTGTCGGGAAACAACTGGTCCATCGTGCGCGAAGGCTCGCTGCATGGCGCTTCGCCGATCACCCGCGCCGGCACGCCCGCCACCGTCACATTGTTCGGCACCGATTTGAGCACGACCGAGCCCGCCGCCACCCGCACGCATTGCCCGATTTCGATATTGCCGAGAATCTTCGCGCCCGCCCCGATCAGCACGCCCCGCCGGATCTTCGGATGACGGTCGCCTTCCTCTTTGCCGGTACCGCCGAGGGTCACGTCCTGCAGCATGGAGACGTCGTCCTCGATCACGGCCGTCTCGCCGACCACCAGGCCGGTCGCATGGTCGAGGAATATCCCGCGTCCGATGCGCGCGGCCGGATGGATGTCGCACTGGAACACCGCGGAAGAACGGCTCTGCAGATAATAGGCAAAATCCTTGCGGCCTTTCTGCCACAGCCAATGCGCCAGCCTGTGCGTCTGGATCGCATGAAAACCCTTGAAATAGAGCACCGGCTCGATGAACCGGTTGGCGGCCGGATCGCGATCGACCGTGGCGACGATGTCGGCGCGGAATGCTTCGCCGATTTTCGGCTCGTCTTCGAGCGCATCGGCATAGGCCTGGCGGATCAATTCGCCGGTGACGTCCGGATGATCGAGCCGCTCGACGATACGATGCACGATCGCGGCCTCGAGCGCGTCATGGTGCAGCAGCGAGGAATAGATGAAACTCGCGAGCTCCGGCTCGCGTCGCACCGCGCTCTCGGCCTCGTCGCGAATCCGCTGCCAGACCGGATCGACTTTATCGAGCCGCGTCGCTTGCCTGCTCTTCTGCTGAGCCATGTGAGCCCCTCAAGCTTGGCGCAATCATTTCAACTCCTAGCATAATCTGGTGACGGCTAAAGTCGACGCCAGCCCAGGCGCTGGATCTCAAATTAAGTCGCTGAATTTACAAGATAATATTAATTGCATGGCTGGGCGGCGACCCTCACGGACGCTCGGACAGAAAAGCCAGGACCCCGGCTTTGAACGCCTTGTCACCGACCGCAAGCATGTGGTCGCGCTCCGGGATGGCCAGCGCCAGGGCGCCCGGAATGAGAGCGGCGAGCGCTTCCGGCGACCCCGCGATCGTGTCCTTGGTGCCGACCGCAATCAGTGTCGGGGCATGAATTGAGCTTACCTGCGCCCGCGTGAGCGTCTGTCGCGAGCCGCGGATGCAGGCCGCAAGCGCGCGGCGGTCCGATTTCGTCTGCTCGGCGAAAGCCCAAAACTGCCGTCCCCGCTCGCTCGCGATTTCATCGATGTCGCGCGCTTCGAGCGCCTCCGCGAGCCGTTCCGACAAGCCGGCCCCTTCGACCAGGCTCATGCCGAGTCCGCCAAGGATTGCCGATCGCACACGTTGCGGATGATCAAGCGCGAGATAGGCCACGATCCGCGCCCCCATCGAATAGCCCATCATGTCCGCGCGCGGCAGATTGAGATGGTCGAGCAGCGCCACAACGTCCTCGGCCATGCGGCTCGTGTGATAGTTCGCCGGCTCGTAGAGCTTGCTGGATTGACCGTGGCCCCGATTGTCGAGCGCGATCACGCGCCAGCCAGCGCTCGTTAGCGCCGCAACCCACCCGGGCTGCACCCAGTTCACCTCCTTGTTCGACGCAAAGCCGTGGACGAGCACGATCGGCTCACCCACGCCCTCGTCGAGAAAGGCAATCTCTACGGTCCCATGCTGAAATGACGGCATCACGTTTTATCTGAAGCTTTTTGCGCCTGATGTCTAGGAATCGACCTTTCGCTTGGTTATGGTGCCGCCCGAGCCGCATAGACAGTCATGACCGAGAACGTCGTTCCCCACTTTCACAACGATCCCGGCCTGCCGATGATCGAAATCGGCGCGCGTGAGTTCATGTGCGTCGGCGCAAAGCCCCCGCTCGACCATCCGCACGTCTATCTCGATCTGGGCGACAACGACGAGATCATCTGCCCCTATTGTTCGACGCTCTATCGTCACGATCCCGCGCTCGATCCGCACGCGGCACGGCCTTCCGAGTGCGCCCTGACCGAGCCGGTTTGATCCGGACGCGCTGGCGGTGGCCGCGCGTGCGCCCATAATCATCGTCGGCGCCGGCATCGGCGGCTTGACCGCGGCGCTCGCGCTGGCCCGCAGCGGCTATGGCGTCAAAGTCTTCGAACAAGCGTCCGAACTCGAAGATATCGGCGCCGGCATTCAGCTTTCGCCCAACGCCAGCCGTGTCCTGCTCGCGATCGGCCTCGGCGATAAATTAAAGCCGCACGTTATCACCCCCGCCGAGGTGCACATCCGGGCAAGCAACGGCAGTGAACTTGCACATATCCCGCTCGGCCGGTTGGCGGAAGCGCGTTACGGCGCGCCCTATTGGGTGCTTCATCGCGGCGATTTGCAGGCTGTTCTCGTTGATGCCGTGCGCGCCAATCCCGATATCACGCTCACGCTCAATGCGGAGATCAATGAATTCTCGGTGGACGGCAGTGGCGTGACGATTCGAGGAGTGCGCGACCGCACGGATTTCACGCACTATCAGGCCACCGACGGCATTCCCTTGAAAGAGCGTGGCCTCGTCTTAATCGGCGCCGACGGCATCAATTCGACCATTCGCCTCGAGCTCCATCCCGTACCGCAGTGGTTGCCGGCCCGGCACGCATGGCCGCGCTACGCCAACCGTACCGCCTGCCGCGCGACGATTCCCTACACAGCCGCGCCGGACGATCTCCGTGACGATCGCGTTCACCTTTGGCTCGGCCGCAACGCGCATCTTGTTCACTATCCGGTCAAAGGCGGTACCGCGATCAACGTCGTCGCCATCACGCGCGATAGCCGCGACCGCTCGGATTGGGCGGCGCCAGAAGCCGCCCCGGCCGATGTCCTGATACATTTTCCGCGCAGCGAATGGTCGCAAGCCGCCTACAAAATTCTCGCCGCGCCCGAATGCTGGCTGCGCTGGCCGTTGTTCGACCGCCCACCCTCGCGCCATTGGGGCCGCGGCCCAGTGACGCTGCTCGGGGACGCCGCCCACGCAGGCTTGCCGTTTCTTGCTCAAGGCGCGGCCATGGCGATCGAGGACGCAGCCGTGCTCGCCGATTGCCTGCGCACCTCGCTCGATGCGCCCGAACAGGCGCTACGGCGTTATGAGGACGAACGGCAGGCGCGCACCGCGCGCGTTCAGCGCACCGCGCGTCGCAACGGGCTTGTCTATCACCTGAGTGGGCCGGCCGCAGCAGCGCGCGACTACGTGCTGCGCAATATGAGCGGCGAGAGGCTGCTCACGCGTTATGATTGGCTCTATGATTGGCGACCGCCATCCGATCCAGATTGACCCCATGTTCCCCACGACCATCGCCGGAAGCCTGCCGAAACCCGCCTGGCTCGCAGAGCCCAATCGCCTCTGGGCCCCCTGGCGGCTTGGCGGTGCCGAGCTTGAAGCCGCCAAGCTCGACGCCACGCTGCTCGCGATCAAACTGCAGGAGGACGCCGGCATCGACGTGGTCAGCGACGGCGAGCAGTCGCGCCAGCATTTCGTGCACGGTTTCCTTGAATTCATCGACGGCATCGATTTCGCGCACAAGGTGGAAATGGGCATCCGGAACAATCGCTACAAAGCGATGGTACCGACCGTGACCGGGCCGTTACGCGTCAAGGGCCGCGTACATGAGACCGAAGCGAAATACGCGCGCGCCCATACCGCGCGCAAGCTCAAGATCACCCTTCCCGGCCCCATGACCATCGTCGACACTATCGCCGATAAACATTACGGCGACCGCACCAAGATGGCATTCGCCTTCGCCGACACGCTCAACGCCGAGGCGCGCGCGCTCGAACGCGACGGCGTCGACGTGATCCAGTTCGACGAACCGGCATTCAACGTCTACATGGACGAAGTGACCACCTGGGGTATCGAGGCGCTGCACCGCGCCATCGACGGCCTCAAATGCACCACGGCGGTGCACATCTGCTACGGCTACGGCATCAAGGCCAACATCGACTGGAAGGCCACGCTCGGCAGCGAGTGGCGCCAGTACGAAAAAATTTTCCCCGCGCTCGCCGCGAGTCGGATCAATCAGGTGTCGGTCGAATGCATCAACTCGAAAGTGCCGATCGGATTGCTTTCGCTCCTCAAGGGCAAGGATGTGCTGGTCGGCGCGATCGATGTGGCAACCGACGAAATCGAGACGCCGGAGCAGGTCGCGGCCACCATCGAAGCCGTGATGAGACACGTGCCGAAGCAGCACATCGTTCCCTGCACCAATTGCGGCATGGCGCCCATGCGTCGCGAAGTTGCAGAGGCAAAACTCATGGCGCTCGGCAGGGGCGCGGCCCTGGCCCGCAAACGGTTTGGATGAATCAGTCGGCGATCGTTGAAGAGACGATCAAAACAACGCGCGATCGCTTTTCCACTTGCTCTGGACCGAACAGTTCTTCCGGTCCGCGACCTCGCCGATCTGCTTGAGCTGCCCGCGGGTCTGCATCAGCTCAGTATGATAGGCGACCGCCCCGACAAATTGCCCGCTCGCGCCGCCTTCCGCCGCGCGTTCTGTGAGTTCGGTCAGCTCCTTCTCGCGATCACGCAGGCGGTGCTCGCTTTCCGCGAGCTGATCGCAATTGTGGTAGTCGAACTTGCCGGGCGAAACGAAGGCCGAAGTCGCGCCACCCCCGAGCAAACCGCAACCGCCGAGGATCAAGCAAAGCATCATGCAGACGCAAGCCACGCCGTGGCCCGCCGTCGCCTTGCGCTCGGCAACAAGCGCCGATCGGCTCTTAAAGCTGCGGTCATCCGCAATTCGCATCGCAGGCTCACTTTGGCGCTGGCGCACGAATGTCTTGATCGATGGAGCTTACCAGTGACTTAAAGTCGATACCGACGGAAGGGAAGGCCGTGCGAATCGAATTTAACCCGCCTGCCTTTGATGCACATCTTGCCCAATGGAATCGCGCAAGTACGCCTCAAATCCAGCTTCGGTCAACGGCTTGGCATAGAGGAAGCCCTGCACCTCATCGCAACGTTCCGCTTGCAGAAATGCCGCATGTGCGGGCGTCTCAACCCCTTCGGCGATGACTTCAAGCCCGAGATTGTGCGCCATCACGATGATGGACCGCACGATGGCGGTGTTTTCGCTCTGGGGACTGATCTTTCGCACGAAACTTTGGTCGATCTTGATTCGCGCAATCGGATAGCGCGTCAGATAACTCAACGAAGCAAAACCCGTCCCGAAATCGTCGAAGGCGAAGGTCACGCCCTTTTCCCGTAACGACCGCAGCAGCGCCAGCACCGCCTCGTCATGTCCAAGCGCGATGTTTTCCGTGATTTCAAGCTCCAGCGCGCCCGCCGGCAGCCCCGTCATCCGCAGCGCCTCCTCGACATCGGTATGCAGCGTTCCATCCCTGAATTGCGCCGGGAAAAGATTGACCCCGATGCGAACCAGCGGAAGCCCGGCCTTGCGCCACGCAGCGGCCTTTTCGCATGCGGTGCGCAAGATCCATCGGCCGACGTCGAGCACGATCGGACTTTCGGCAATCGCTTCGATGAACATTCCCGGTCCGATGATCCCGCGCTCAGGATGCCGCCAGCGCAGCAGCGCCTCGGCACCTACCACCGCGCCGTCGCGCAGCCGCAACTGCGGCTGGAAGTAAAGCTCGAATTCATTGTCGGAAAATGCCCGCCGCAATTCCGAATCGAGTTCGCGGCGCGCGTGCGCCTTCGCCCGCAACACCGGGAAAAACAGTCGGGATGTCCGGCCGCCCGCCTTCTTTGCTTCGTCGAGCGCGAGGTCGGCGTTTCCGATCAAATCGTCGGCGGTCGACGCATCGCCGGGGGCGATTGCGATCCCGGCACTCGCGCCGATGAAGAGAAGCTGGCTGTCGATTTCGACGCGATCCGCGATCCGTTCCAGCATCGCATCGACGAATTTCCCCACCACGCGCGGATCGCCGCATTCCGAAAAAATCGCGACGAATTCGTCACCGCCGAGCCGGTAGACGCGTGCGGCGTCTCCCGCGATCTCGGTCAGGCGCATCGCCACTTCCTTGAGCAGCCGGTCGCCGACCGGATGGCCGAGCGTGTCGTTGATGTTCTTGAAGTCGTCGAGATCGAAACGCGCGATCGAGGTCGGAAATTGGAACGACCCGAGGTCGCGATCGATCATCCCTTCAAGGTCGCTGTGCAGCCTGATGCGGTTGGGCAGCCCGGTCAATTGATCGTAGTGCGCGAGATGCCTGAGTTTTTCTTCCGCTTCCTTTCGTTCCGTCATGTCGCGGCCGATGAAAAAATGCTGCTGGTCCGGTTCCGACCACACCCCCATCCACGCCAGTAAAACGATGCGGCCGTCCTTGTGGACGTAGCGCGTTTCGAAACTGCGCGTATTGCGGCCGCGCCGCGCCGAGCGCAGTTCGTTGCGCGTGGGCTCGAGGTCATCCGGATAGACAAAATCGACCGCGCTGCGGCCGACCATGTCCTCGGGTTGGTAACCCAATATCGCGGCCGAGCTTGGACTGACTTGGACGAAATTGCCCTGCCGGTCGGTCACCAGGATGAGATCGAGCGAGGTTTCGAACAGCCGGCGCGCGGCCCGTTCAAGTTTGCGCCGCTCGGTGATGTCCTCGTGCACCGCGACCCACCCGCCGTTTTTGATCGGCCGGTTGGTCACGGAGATGCTGCGACCGTCCGGCAGTTCTCTCACCCGCGTCCCGAAATGGCCGTGAGCCGCCTGTCTGGCGATATACTCGTCGATATTGTCCGTGAACATTCCGAGTGCGGTGCGCTGCTCGAGCAAGTCGCGCAGTGTGCAGCCCGGCTTCGCCTTGTCCGGCGACAGTTTATACATATCCAGGTAAGGCTGATTGATGACGACCGCGCGATTGTTCTTGTCGAACATCACCAAGCCTTGATGCATGGTGTTGAGGGCGGTTTCGAGCTTGAGCTCTTGGGCCGCCTGTTCTTCCAGGCTGATCCGATACCCGCGTTGCACCTTGTAAATGACGGAACAGCAAACTGCGACGGTCAATGCGATCGCGGCGGCTCCCGCGCCAATGAGAAGTTGCGGATCGTTGTCGAGATCCAGGATGAGAGCGACGATACTCGCCAGCGATACGACGATCGACAGGGCGGTACTCAGGACAACCCAGTAAATAACAGCGAATGGTCCGCCCATATGTCCGGCTTGTCCGCCTGACGTCAGCACAGGCGGATTAGCGCCGGAGTCGGCGCGTCGTCCGACAACTGCTAGGAGCGACAGAAACCTTTGCATCGACGACCAATTTAAGCGATGGGCCGCTAATGAATACGTTGGCGTGCAATATCTGCGACCTTCGACTTGTCGTGACCGTTAACGAAGCGTTTATTTCTGTCCGGCCGGCCGGTGCCTGTTCGGCAGCAATCGTTCACAATGCGAGATTTCTGGTGCGGACGGCTGGATTTGAACCAGCACGGGATTTCTCCCAAGGGATTTTAAGTCCCTTGCGTCTACCATTTCGCCACGTCCGCTAAATGTACTCCACCCGCGGCGGTTTTATCACCGCAGCCACGCGCGTCGGAAGCTGATGATGGCAGGACCGCCGGTCGATCAAGGCTTTCGGGTATGACCCCAGGCAGTGTCCCAGTCCTTGCCGCTGGCATCGACTACACGGCCATCGGCCTCGAAGAACTTGTTCGGCACCTGGAAGATCGCGAGCATGAGTCCGCCCTCCGGGCACCACGCGACGTGCCGGCTGCCGGCTTCGCGCCAGACGAATTCGCCCGGTCCTGCCGCCAGCCCCTCGGCCGGGCCTTCCTTGTCCACTAGCCGGCCTTCCAGCACGTAGGTCTGCTCGATGTTCACATGCTCATGGTCCGGCAGCACCGCTCCAGGTGCAAAACGCATCAGCGCGGTCATGAGCCCGCTCTTCCGATCGAACAGCAAAGTCTTGGCCTCGCATCCGGGAAAGCGCGTTTTCTGCCATTCCATGGCGGCCGGGCTCACAAGATGCGAATGCGCATCGGCCTTGTTCGTCTCGGTTTCACTCTTGGTCTTCGGCGTGACGGCATCCATGAAAACCTCCCTCAGGCGGAATGGCCGGTCGTTTCAACCGATATCTTAGCGCTGGCGGCTCACCACGTCTGCCATTTTGTTCGAAAATTGATCGCGACCTGTGGCGAATATTGTCGCGAATTCAATTCAACTCGACGTGCTGTAAGCCGCCTGTAAGCAAAAAGACTACGTAATTTTACTCACATCGATAACCCAGGTTTCATATGGCATCCGCGATCATCGTCACATTCGGCATTGGCAGGAGATATACCATGTCGAAACTGATGTTCGGATTTCTGCTGCTGTGCAGCCTGACGATCTACAACCCCGAAGGGGTGCGCGATTTCACCATGCAGCACGCCAGCGAGCTAAGCTGGCAGTTCAAGAGCGCGCTTTATACCGTCGATCGGATGCTGCCGGCCTTCATGCGCTTTAGCCGAGGCTAGGCGCCCCCTTCGCGGATCGGCGGCTGAAACGCGAGCCCCGTATCCCAGGGAAAATAAATCCAGGTGTCCTGTGACACCTCGGTGATGAACGTGTCGACCATTGGCCGCCCCATGGGCTTGGCATAGACCGCGGCGAAATGCGCCGCCGGCAACAATTGGCGCACGACCTTCGCCGTGTTTCCGGTATCGACCAGATCGTCCACGATCAGCACACCCTTGCCGCCCGCGCCGCCGAGCATGGCGATCGACTCGGCAACGTCTTTGAGGACCTTGAGCTCGCCCTGCCGGTTGGGCGCATCATAGCTTACGACGCACACCGTTTCGATCACGCGAAGATTGAGTTCGCGTGCAACGATGGCCGCGGGCACCAAGCCGCCGCGCGTGATCGCGACGATCGCCGAAAAAGGCCCCGCCTCCGCGAGCCGCCACGCCAGCGCCCGCGCATCGCGGTGGAACTCATCCCATGAAACAGGAAAGGCCTTTTGCGGCTGCGGCTGCGATTGCGATTGCGGGTCGGGCTGGGCCATGGGAGGTCAACTAGTGGCGTAACGCAATCACGCCGACCGCTTGTACTGCGCTCTTGTCTTCACGAGCATCGCTTCGACATCGCGCAAGGCTGCGGCGAGTTTCTGTGCGTCGCGCGAACGGATCACCAGATTGGTATTGGGCTGGCCCCTTTCGTCCACGAACGGATAGCTTCCGATCATCGTTTCCGGATGCGCCTTCGCGATTTCGCCGAGCGGCGTACCGATGTCGCCCTCGCGCAAATCGGCACGCACGGATTCCGACAGCATCTTGGCGCCGGTCTTGAGCGTCGGCGCGACCTCATCCAGCATGGCCTGCATGATCGACGGCACGCCCGCCATGACATGCACGTTGCCGATGCGAAATCCCGGCGCCGCCGACACTTTGTTGACGATCAAATCCGCCCCTACTGGAATGCGGGCCATCCGCATTCTTGCCTCGTTCGGCTCGATCCCGCGCGCGGCCCAGTTGGCTTTCAGGAGCGCCACCGCCTCGGGATGGAAGTCGATCGGCACGCCGAAAGCCTTGGCCACGCAATCGGCGGTGATATCGTCGTGCGTCGGCCCGATCCCGCCGGTGGTGAAAATATACGTGTAGCGCCGCCGCAGTGCATTGAGCGCATCGACGATTTCCCGCTCCTCGTCCGGCACCACCCGAACTTCTTTCAGTTCGATGCCGATCGCCGTGAGATATTCGGCGATATAGCCGATGTTCTTGTCCTTCGTGCGCCCCGAAAGAATTTCGTCGCCGATGACCAAAACCGCTGCGGTCACAATCGGGGCGCTAGCACGCGAGTCGCTCATGACAACATCTCCGGCCGCCTGTTCGTCTAGCGCGGGCCGCGCGCGTGCTCAAGGCCAAGCGCCGCGAGTTTGGTCAGCGAACGCTTAAAACATGGGCACCAAGCGGCGCGTTTTTCGATTTATGCTCGTATCCAGCCTCCAATTGCCGCGCAAAGCTTGCGGATCATGCGCAGATGGTTGAGGCTGAAAATTGGGTCAATCCATCCAGCAGTGGCTTATGACCGTTGCGTTTGACGAGATGAAGGGACTCGACGGCCAGGTCCGGCCTGCCTACGCCGCATTATCTGGCTGGTTGTCCGAAATTTCCCCCGATGTGCTCGATTACCGCCGGCAGGAAGCCGAACTGCTGTTCCGCCGCATAGGCATTACCTTCGCGGTCTACGGTGAAGCCGAAGCACAAGAGCGGCTCATTCCGTTTGATGTCATCCCGCGCATCCTGTCGGCCGCCGAATGGGACCTCGTACGCCGTGGCCTCGAGCAGCGCGTCAAGGCGATCAATCTGTTTCTGAAAGACATCTACAACCGCCGCGAAATTCTCAAGGCCGGCGTCATTCCGGACGACATGGTGTTTCAGAATCCGGTGTTCCGTCCCGAGATGAACGGCCAGAAGGTGCCGCACGACATCTACGTGCACATCGCCGGCATCGACATCGTGCGGGTCGACGCCGAGACATTCTATGTGCTCGAGGACAACGCGCGCACGCCGTCCGGCGTCTCCTACATGCTGGAAAACCGCGAGATCATGCTGCGGCTCTTCCCCGAGCTGTTCTCGCGCCATCGCGTAGCCCCGGTCGAAAATTATCCGGACGAATTGCTGGCGACGCTGAAATCCGTCGCGCCCGACACCACCTCGTCCGACCCGACCGTCGTGCTGCTCACGCCCGGCGTCTACAACTCCGCCTATTACGAACACTCGTTCCTTGCCGACAAGCTCGGCGTCGAGCTGGTCGAAGGCCGTGACCTCTTCATCAAGAGCGATGTCGTCTACATGCGCACCACCGAAGGACCCAAGCGCGTCGACGTGATTTACCGCCGCATCGACGACGACTTCCTCGATCCCCTCACCTTCCGTCCCGATTCCGCACTCGGCGTGCCCGGCCTGATGTCGGCCTATCAGGCCGGCAATGTCACGCTCGCCAATGCGGTCGGCACCGGAATCTCCGACGACAAGGCGATCTATAGTTACATGCCCGCGATCGTGAAATTCTATCTCGGCGAGGAGCCGATCCTGAAAAACGTGCCGACCTGGCGCTGCCGTGAACAGGATCATCTGGCCTACGTGTCGGAAAGGCTCGGCGAGCTGGTGGTCAAGGAAGTCCACGGCTCGGGCGGCTACGGCATGCTGATCGGACCCGCGGCTACCTCCACGCAAATCGCGGAATTCAGGGCCAAGCTCAAAGCCAATCCGAAGAACTTCATCGCCCAGCCGACGCTCGCGCTGTCCACCTGCCCGACCTGCGTCGAAGCCGGCGTCGCCCCGCGCCATGTCGATCTGCGTCCATTCGTGCTCACTGGCCGCGATCGCGTCCGCATCGTGCCCGGCGGGCTTACGCGCGTCGCGCTCAAAGCCGGCTCGCTTGTCGTCAATTCAAGCCAGGGCGGCGGCACCAAGGACACCTGGGTGCTCGACCGCTAGCGGAAACCAAGATGCTTTCTCGCACCGCCGACAGTCTCTATTGGATCTCCCGCTACGTCGAGCGTGCCGAATATCTCGCGCGCATTCTTGAAGCCACCATGCGCTTGACCGCCTTGCCGATCGCCTATGTTGGAAGCACCAACGAATGGGAAACCGCGGTCGCGACCGCCGGCAATACCAAACTGTTCGCCCAAAGCTACCCCGAAGCCAACGAGGAAACCGTCGTTCATTTCCTTGCGCTTTCCCCGCAAAATCCCTCATCGATCCGCAATTGCTTCGAGACTGCGCGCGCCAACGCCCGCGCCGTGCGCACTGCGCTGACCGCCGAAATGTGGGAGACCATCAACAGCGCCTGGATCGAACTTCAGCGCTTCGGCAATGGGCCCGGCACGCGCGAGGAGATCAACCGTTTCCTGCGCTGGGTGCAGGAAACATCGCTGCGTTTCGACGGATCGGCCTACCGCACCATGCTGCGCAACGACAGCTACTGGTTCACGCGGCTCGGGCTTTACATCGAGCGCGCCGACAACACCGCGCGCATTCTCGACGTCAAATATCACCTGCTGCTGCCGAATTACGAGCCGGTCGGCGGCTCGCTCGATTATTTCCAATGGTCGACGATATTGCGTTCGGTTTCGGCGCTCACCGCCTATCACTGGGTCTATCGCGAAAAAGTTCAGCCGTGGCTGATCGCCGACCTGCTCATTCTCAACGAGCAGATGCCGCGCTCGCTCGCCAGTTGCTACGAAAACCTGGTGCATTATCTCGACGAGATCGCCGGCGACTACGGCCGACAAGGGCCCGCTCAGCGCCAGGCCCGCGTCATCCACACGCGGCTCGAAACGAGCCGCATGGAGGAGATTTTTCAGCACGGATTGCACGAATTCATTACTGAATTCATTGCCGACAACAATTCGCTTGGCACCACGATAAGCCAGCAATATCTGATGTGAACGCCGCACGGATAGACAAATCGTCCATCATCGGCGAGATATTTGTCATGCGTCTTCGGATTCGCCACGGCACCGTCTACCATTACTCCAGCGCGACCAAAGGCGTGATCCAGACACTGCGCCTGACGCCGCGCAATCACGACGGCCAGTACATCGTGCAATGGCGCATTGAGGTGTCAGAGGATTGCAAACTCGATCAGCACGAGGATGCCTTCGGCAACATCACCCACACATTTACCGCCGAAGGTGCGTTCACCGAACTCGGCGTGCACGTCAGCGGCGAGGTTGAGACGCAGGACACCGACGGCATCGTGCGCGGCACAATCGAACGTTTTCCGCCGAGCCTCTATCTGCGCGAAACGCCGTTGACGCAGCCGGACGCCGCGATCCTCGAATTTGCGCAATCGCTCAAAACCGCCGATGCCGCGGATCCATTGACGCTGCTCCACGACATGCTTGCACGGCTTCACAGTGAAATCATCTTCGACACCGACCCGACCCATGTTGCCACCACCGCAAGCGAGGCCTTCGCGCTCAAGCGCGGCGTCTGCCAGGATCTCACTCACATTTTTATCTCCGCTGCGCGCAGCGTCGGAATTCCGGCGCGCTACATCGGCGGCTATTTCCACCGCATCGACGGGGTCGTCGAGCAGGAGGCCGGCCACGCCTGGGCCGAGGCTTTCGTTTCCGATCTGGGCTGGGTTGCCTTTGATCCCGCAAATGGCATCAGCGCGACCGACTCCCACGTGCGCGTGGCCGTCGGCCTCGACTATCTTGGCGTTACACCGATTCGCGGCACTCGCTACGGCGGCGGCGAGGAGACGCTGGCGGTCAGGGTCCGCGTCGATCAGGCCATGCGCCAGATGCAAAACTGACGAAAGATCAAGAGGACGGTCATGACATATTGCTGCGGCATCCTGGTCAAAGATGGACTGGTCATGATCGGCGACACGCGCACCAACGCGGGCCTCGACAACATTTCCACGTTCCGCAAGCTGCATGTGTTTAAGCAACCCGGCGAGCGGGTCATGGCGATCACGTCTGCGGGAAATCTTTCGGTCAGCCAGTCGGTTGTCAGCATGCTCTCGGAAGGCATCCCGAATCCTGAAACCGGCGAGACCGAGACGCTGATGAACGCGCCGACCATGTTCCAGGCCGCGCAGCGCATCGGCCAAGCGGTGCGAAAGCTTCACAGTCTGGAATCGTCTGCATTCGCAGCGTCAGATGTCAACTTCGACGTGTCTTTCCTTTTCGGCGGTCAGATCAAGAATGAGCGCCTGCGGCTGTTCATGATCTATGCAGCGGGAAATTTCATCGAGTGCACGATCGACACGCCTTATCTGCAGATCGGCGAGCATAAATACGGCAAGCCGATCCTCGATCGCGCTGTGATTTACAGCATCGATCTCTACGATGCGCTCAAAATCGCCCTGATTTCCATGGACTCCACGCTCCGGTCGAACCTGAGCGTCGGCATGCCGCTCGACGTCGTGGCGATCCGCCGTGACGTCTGCGATGCAGAATTGGTTTACCGTATCAATCCGGGCGATGCGTATTTTCATGACCTGAGTGAGCGGTGGTCCGCCGCGCTCAGGGCCGCGCATAACGCAATTCCGCGTCCGCCGTACATGACGGTACGCTGATATCCGCCGTTAACCAGTTTACCTGCCGTTTACGTCGTGCCGCAAAATTCGGCGGCGATCCATTGCCCCTGCCCTTTTTTCGGTTCGTGCAAGCGAATGGCAAGTATTCTGCCTTAGGTTGAGGCGCCCCCAGGATCACCAATTACGAACGCGATTTCCTGTTAGGGGAAATGGACGTGTCGACCGTGACGGCGTACGCGCATCGCGAGCCACGAAACCAGCCGAAGCCCGCGTTGAAAGAACGCACGCGCTCAGGCGTGCTGGTGCCGCTCTGCATCATTGTTGCACTCGCTATCATGTGTATCGTCATCGCTGCGTTCACCTCGGCGCAGCGCGCAAACGACGTCGCGATCGAGCGCCAAAAGGCGCTTGTCACCAAGGCGCTCTCCTATCGCGGCGAATGGTCATTGCGCAAGCTCAAGTCCGTCATCGGGTCGGATGATGCGCTCGACCGCACCGAATCCGCCGAGCTCGATCTGGTGCTTCAACGCATCGACCTGGGCCAGAAAACGTTGAATGATCACAACTTCATTCTGGTGACCGAGGCCTCCGGAAACCTCGTCTATTCCTTCATCAACAACGATCTGAACGATTCCGCATGGCTGCGCCTCGCCTATCCCGGGCTCGTGCCGATGCTCGCCTATCTGCGCGGCAACAGCCGCAAGGCTCCCGACAACGTGGTGTGGCTGACCAAGCCGAAACAATCCATCGACGGCGTATCGGTCGGCGGGATCGCGTTCATGCAAAATCTGATGGGACGGCTTGTGATCGTCGCGGGTCTCGTGACCGGCTCGAGCGACGGTTCCAAACCCGACATCATCAATTCACCGACCGTGCTGGCATTGCAATTCGTCCCCGACGCCGCGTTGGCTCGCATCGGCGACCGCATTCAGCTCACGAACCTGCGCAAGGCGGGTGAAAAGTCGATCCCCGCCAATGATTACGCATTCGATATCCTCGACGAGCGCGGCAACAGCGTCACGCGGCTTGCGTGGACTCCGCACCGGCCGGGCGCCGAGGTGCTCCAAAGCGTGGTTCCGTTCATCGCCATCGCAATCATTGGATTCGCCGTCCTGACCGCCTTTGTGTTGCGCCTGATGCGTCAGAGCGCCGCCACCATTGCCGAAGGCGAGGATCGCCTGCACTACCTCGCCATGCATGATCCGCTCTGCGGCCTGCCCAACCGAATATATTTCAACGAAAAACTGGAATCGACCATCGCGCAGGTCCGTGACGGCGGACCGCCGGCTGCGGTGCTCTATATCGACCTCGATCATTTCAAGGATGTCAATGACACGCTCGGCCATTCGATCGGCGACGAGCTCATCCGCTCCGTTACCGAACGTTTGCGCAATACGCTGCGCGACAGCGACCTTGTGGCGCGCCTCGGCGGCGACGAATTTGCGGTTATCACCACCGCCTCGTTCGACCACGACACATTGGACACCATCGCTCGCCGGATAATCGCAACGCTGTGCGCCCCATACGTCATTGAGGGCCATACGCTCGTCATCGGCGCCAGCATCGGCATTGCGATCATCGAGACGAACACCCGGGATCGCGCCACCGACATCATGCGTTATGCCGACATGGCGCTCTATCGCGCCAAGAATGAGGGCCGCAACCGCGCCTGCATTTATGACACGGTGATGGACACCGACCTCTCGCGTCGCAAGCAGCTCGAGCAGGACTTGCGCGCCGCTATCCAGAACGGCCAATTGCATGTCTTCTACCAACCGATCGTCAACGCGAGCGGCGAAAAAATCATCGGCGTAGAGGCGCTCGCGCGCTGGTCGCACCCCGACCATGGTTTCATCAGCCCGATCGAATTCATTCCGCTTGCCGAGCACTCGGGCCTGATCATTGAGCTCGGCGAATGGGTGTTGCGGCGCGCTTGCGAGGATGGAAAGGCCTGGCCTGACCTTTCGGTTGCTGTCAATGTTTCGCCGGTGCAGTTCCGCCAGGTAGATTTCGTCGAAAAAGTCGAACGTATCCTGGCCGAAACCCAGTTCGACCCGCACCGTCTCGAACTCGAGCTGACCGAAAGCACCCTCATCGGCAATGTGGAGATCGCCGAGTCCGCGATGTTGCGCTTGAAGGGGCTCGGCGTGCGGCTCGCGCTCGATGACTTCGGCACCGGCTATTCGAGCCTGCAATACTTGCGGCGCTTCCCGTTCGACAAGATCAAGATCGACCGCAGCTTCGTGCACAGCATAGAGAAGGCAGCCGATGCCGCAGCTATCGTGCACGCCATCGTCAGCCTCGGCCGCGGTCTCGGCATGAAAGTCACGGCCGAGGGCGTCGAGAACGCCGAACAGCAATTGTTCCTGCGTGCCGCCGGCGTGCATTTCATGCAGGGCTACCGCTTCGGCATGCCCTGCGGCGCCATGGAAATCGGCAAGAATCTCACCAAGCCCGGCGCCTTTCGCCGGATCGGACGCGACGCGGTCGCCGCCATGGCGAGCTGATCGCGCCCGACGTCGCGTTCGGCCCGTCACCGCGATAGTCCTCCCCGCCATCAGAATTCGGCCATTGCAGCGGCTCATCCAAGCCGGCAGGATGATGATGTGTTGTCAGTCATTCGGAGGCCTTGATGACCGCCCAGCAGAAGATTGCGTTGGTGACGGGCGCCGGTACCGGGATCGGCAAGGCGGTTGCCTTGGCGCTGGCGCGTGATGGCTACGCTGTGGCGCTCGCCGGCCGTCGCAAGGAATTGCTCGAGGAGACCGCCAAGGAAGCCGGCAATGCGCGTACCATGGTTGCGCCCACCGACGTGAGCGATCCCGCGTCCATCAAGCAGCTTTTCTCGCAGACCAAGGCGACATTCGGCCGACTTGATCTCCTCTTCAACAACGCCGGCATCGGAGCACCAGCCGTGCCCATGGAAGAGCTGCCCTACGAGACCTGGAAAAAAGTGGTCGATACCAATCTCACCGGCGTATTCCTGTGCACGCAGGAAGCCATCAGGATCATGAAAGCGCAGACTCCCGCCGGCGGCCGCATCATCAACAACGGTTCGATTTCCGCGCACACGCCGCGGCCGCGTTCGGCCGCCTATACCGCCACCAAGCACGCCATCACCGGCCTCACCAAGCAGACCGCCCTCGACATGCGCGGCACCGGCATCACCTGCAGTCAGATCGACATCGGCAATGCCGCAACTCCGCTGACGGAGCGCATGGTGCAGGGTCAAGGCGTCATGCAGCCGGACGGCCGCATGATGATCGAACCGCGCATGAACGCCGACGATGTCGGCAAGGCGGTGGTCTATATCGCCAATCTGCCGCCCGAAACCAACGTGCTGTTCATGACGGTGATGGCGAACGGCATGCCGTACGTCGGCCGAGGCTGAAATTATCCGATTGCCGTCACTTTAATCTTGTTTCCCGCCTTGACCTTGGCGAGCTGTTTCACATCACCGATCACGCGGCCGAAAATATTGCATGGGCTTGCGAGCCGCGTCTCGCTGCCCTCGCTGATCGGCGTGCGGCCAAACCCCAACGCAATGGCTGGCCCCTCCGGCCAATAGGCGACTTCGCCCGGTGTCACCACGGCGCGCGCATCCTTCTCGCGCTTCACTTTCACCGGCACGTCGAAATAAACTTCCTCGCCCCAGGTCAGCGCCGACGCATTGACCGGCAGCGCCGACGCGATCGCCTTCGCCGTCGGCGTGTCGAGCAGCTCCGCATCGAGCGTCACGGAACCGAAATCGAAACGGATCTGGGTCATACACAAGCCTCCCATAAGCATTGCCGGATGGAGTTCGGCAATCCATCATGGCGACGATAAATCGCCGATTGGACTGATCGGTCAAGCCCAAGCCATTACCCGAAGGGGGCAAGCAGGAAGCGCACCATGGCCAAGTCGATGTCGAAGCCGAGGAAAACCAAAAAAGCGTCGCGAAAGACCACGCCCCCGAAAACATTGCACGCGGTGCGCTTCCCGAATGAAACCGCCGCCTACCGCACGGCACGCGACAAGCTGCTGGCGACCGAAATGTCCTTGCGTCGCCAAATCGAACAGGTCGCGGACCTGCGCAGCAAATTGCCGGCCGGGGGCGAAGTCCGCATGGACTACGTGTTCGAGGAAGGCGGAAGCGCCCTCGAAGACAGCAGCACCGTACGCAAGGTGAAGCTCTCAGAGCTGTTCGGCGATAAGCCGACCCTCGTCGCCTACAGCTACATGTACGGCCCGCAGATGGCCAAAGCCTGCCCGAGCTGCACCTCGATTCTTGACGGGCTCAATGGAGCGGCCGAACACATCGGCCAGCGCGTCAGCCTCGTGGTGATCGCCAAATCTCCCATCGCGCGCATTCGCGAAATGGCGCGGCAACGCGGCTGGCGCCGGCTGCGGCTCCTGTCGTCGGCGAATAACACTTACAATCACGACTACATGGGCGAGACCGCCGAAGGCAGCCAAATCCCCTCTCTCAACGTTTTCACCCGCAAGAACGGAACAATCCGGCACTTCTTCAACACCGAATTGCTGTTCGCGCCGCGCGGCAAGGGTCGCGACCCGTGTCATGTGGATTTGATCTGGCCGCAATGGAACATTTTCGATTTCACGCCGGAAGGCCGCGGCAACTTCTACCCGAAACTATCGTATGCATGAGGCGCGGGGAGTCTCCGGCGTCGGAGAGGTGTGAGACCAGGTTTCGTGCAAAATTTGCAATCCGCTCTTGGCATCGTTGCTCTGCTCGCCTTCGCCCTGCTCGTCAGCGAGAACCGCCGCCTGGTTTCCTGGCGTCGCGCTGGCGTCGGACTTGCAATCACGATCGGACTCGCAATCGTATTTCTCAAGATTCCGCCGGTGCGCGCAGCCTTCGTCGCGGCCAATGACGCGGTCGAGGCCATCGCCAACGCGACGCGCGCCGGCACCATGTTCGTTTTCGGCTATCTCGGCGGCGGTCCGCTGCCCTTCGAGCTGAAAGTTCCAGGCGCCGAATTTGTGCTCGCCTTCAACGCGCTGCCGATCGTGCTGGTCGTCAGCGTACTCACCACGCTGCTGTTCTACTGGAACATCCTGCCGCCGGTGGTGCGCGGATTTTCCTGGGCGCTCATGCGTACCATGGGCGTTGGCGGCGCGGTCGGGCTTTCCACCGCCGCCAATATTTTCGTTGGCATGGTGGAGGCACCGCTGTTCATTCGCCCCTATCTCGTAAAGCTCACGCGCGGCGAACTGTTCATTGTCATGACCGGCGGCATGGCCGGCATCGCCGGCACCGTGCTCGTGCTCTATGCGCAGTTCCTGAGCCCGATCATCCCCGACGCCGCCGGGCATTTCATCATCGCCTCGGTGCTGGGCGCGCCCGCCGCGATCCTGTTCGGCCAAATCATGGTGCCGGATTCGCGCGAGGCCCACACCCGCGGCTCGCTCGAAAAGATTCCACCCGTGGCATCGAGCAGCATGGACGCGATCGTGAAAGGCACCATGGCCGGTCTGGAACTCTTGCTCAATATCATCGCCATGCTGATCGTGTTCGTGGCGCTCGTGCACCTGGCGAACGCAATGCTCGGGCTCCTGCCCGCAATCGCGGGTGCGCCGATCACGCTGCAACGCATGCTCGGCCTGATCATGGCACCGGTCTGTTGGCTGATCGGCATCCCATGGGCCGAAGCCGCCACCGCCGGAACGCTCATGGGCATCAAGACGATATTGAACGAATTCGTCGCCTATCTCGACCTGGCGAAGTTGCCGGCCGACGCGCTGTCGGAGCGCTCACGGCTGATCATGCTCTATGCCATGTGCGGCTTTGCCAATTTCGGCAGCCTCGGCATCATGATCGGCGGGCTCGCAACCATGGCGCCCGAGCGGCGGGCGGATGTCATTTCGCTCGGGCCGAAGTCGATCGTGTCGGGCACGCTCTCGACGCTGCTGCTCGGCGCGATCGTGGGGGTGGTGAGCTAGCTGTGAACTTTCAGGAGGTTGTCCATTCGGTCCGGACCGGGAACGCTGAAGTCGCCAAACACCAGCGATTCGCGGAGGACCGAATGGACACCCATAAGAATGCTCGTCTTACCCCAAGAGGTC